>Ga0255047_10000039_pt1 | contig 79550 bp, 83 predicted proteins | sample JV7_2_1_MG_FD_183640 | JGI IMG/M metagenome (GOLD analysis project Ga0255047, IMG submission 183640) | Seawater microbial communities from Jervis Inlet, British Columbia, Canada - JV7_2_1 | ecosystem: Environmental > Aquatic > Marine > Inlet | place: Canada: British Columbia | collected 2016-10-06
CACGATCACTAATGGCCTGCTCCTCATCATTATTCATCTTGCTTACCTTTAAAAAAGAAATTCATCGGCCTTCCGATACACTGAGGGGTCAGGGGATTGTAGATGATAGTCATACTGACACATCTTGTTCACTAGCTCTTCGAAGTCGCATTGTGGCTTCCACCCTAATACATTCTGTGCTTTCGAGCTATCTCCCAGGAGTACTTCCACGTCATTGGGACGCATATACTTAGGGTTAATCTTATAGACCTTCTGTGGGTCTAGTTCAAACCAGTTGCAGCAGTCGTTGAAGAAACGCTGTACCGAATAGGTTTTACCTGTGGCAATTACGAAGTCGTCAGGCGTATCGTGCTGTAGCATTGCGTGCATGGCACGCACGTAGTCGCCTGCGAAACCCCAGTCTCGACAGGCGTCCATGTTGCCAAGCTCAACGTGCTCTTGCAGTCCCCACTTCACGCGGGCGAGGTTGCTTGTGATCTTCCGAGTCACAAATTCTTCGCCGCGAAGAGGTGACTCATGATTAAACAAAATACCGCACGTCGCGAACATGTCGAACGACTTGCGGTACACTTGGGTCATATTATATCCAAACACTTTGGCTGCTGCATAGGGAGACTCAGGCTCCATATCTGACTCTTCATTGAGCCAATTTCTCCCGTCAGCTTGCCATGCCTCGTCAATAGAGTTACCAAATTGCTCGCTACTACCAGCCTGATAAAACCTACAGTCAGGCTTCTCTTGCTTGATGGCCTCAAGGCAATTCAGTACGCCAATACCCGTAATCTCAGAGGTAGCAATCGGGTACTCCCATGACATTGCTACGTGAGATTGAGCGGCTAAATTATACAGCTCATCGGGCTGAAATTCCTTGACAGCTTTTTGAATACTTGAAATGTCAGTAATGTCACCATGTACTAAGTGAAGGTTTGGACTGCCACGTAATGTGCGGAGTCTAGAATCGTTAGGGGTGGACGTTCGACGTACTAATCCTACAACACGATAACCTAAACCTAGTAGGTAGTGTGCGAGGTAGAAGCCGTCCTGGCCGCCAATTCCGGTGATTATTGCAGTCTTGCTCATGAGTTTAATTTCTTTCTAGCACGATATGCTCGATTATATTCTGCTTGACAGATACGACAAATTCTTTCGCCGCTGGTTTTATTGATATACAAATTATCAGGAGTATACGCATGTCCCTTTTGACATGTGTTACGTGTAGCTCTTTCGCTACGTTGCATATTTTCTAAATGCGTGACGGCCTCTAGATGTTTTGGATTTACACAAGAACGATTCCTGCATAGGTGATCGATTTCTTTGTCTTCTGGGATAGTGCCACAAAGCTCTAAATAAGAATAAATATGAGCTTTGTTCGTTGAGCCATGAAAATCAAAGTCACCATAACCAGACCTGTCAATACGTCCTTGCCATAACCAACACTCTTGATCGTTCTCCGTCCAGGCAACTCGTTGCCAAAAACGCTCCAATGTAGTGTCACGTCTTCTACCTAAGCGACAAGCACGTCTACGAATTGCCGCCCATGTTCTATTGGGTAATCGAGAACATACGAATACCTTAGGGGCATTTTCGTAAAACATGATAATTTGCAAGTCTTCTTTATCGTCCCACGAGTTCATTGCGGTACCATGTAATGGTTTGTCTAATAGTATCTTCTAATGAAATTTGAGCTTCCCACTTTAGTCTGTTCTTTGCTCTAGTAACATCTAAACAACGCCTCGGTTGCCCATCGGGCTTGCTACTGTCCCATACGATATCAGCGTCATAACCGCCAACTCGTTTGATCATTTCCGCAAGCTCCTTAATGGTAATCTCTTGGCCCGTACCAAGATTGATAGGTGCAGGACCAGTATCTTTCACTAAAGCAATACCAATCGCCCTAGCACAATCTTTAACATTTAAGAACTCCCGAGACGCCGAACCTGTACCCCACAAGGTCACTCGCGTATTGAGATTATGATGAGGACCACCAAGCCCTTCTTCCGCAAGATCTACTGTCGGTGACTCAAACTTCTTGATCAGTGCCGGGATGACATGCGACGAGTACTCGTCAAAGTTGTCCCATTCGCCTGCCATGTTCACGGGTACTAGGTTCGTAACCTGCATCCCATACTGGCGGGCGTATGCATCACCCATTTCCATTACAGTCTTCTTGGCGATACCATAGGGTGCGTTGGTCTCTTCTGGGTAACCGTTGTGAATGTCCTCTTCTTTAAAAGGTACGGGGGTATGCTTAGGATACGCACACACTGTGCCAAGATTGACCACTTTGGAAACGCCTGCAAGGCGGGCGGCTTCCAAAATGTTGATGCCCATTTGGAGATTCTCATAGATAAACTTACCTGGATTGTCCTTGTTGATACCAATGCCACCACATGTAGCGGCAAGATGCACAATAGCATCTACGCTGTTCTCTGTGCAGTAGGCTGCTATTGCATGAGTAGCATCATGCATACGATATCCATTCTCGATATCCTCACGAACGTGTAGCAGGTTCAACTCTTTGCTAGAGGGGGTCAAAAGCTCATGATGTTGATCAAGCTCCTTGACAACGTGCTTGCCGACGAAGCCCTTGGCTCCTGTAATTAATATTCTCATTTGTATTGTTCAATAAAGTCGCTGCAAACGCCAATGGCATTCGTAAGGTTCCATTCTGGTACTTTTTCTGGCATGACGGCTATACCTTTCTTCTTAGGAAGGTCTGCACCGGGGTATGTCCAAACAAACTGAAGAGAAGTCATGGCGTACTTGTCTTCTTCGTTCCAGAAATAATGATATGCTCTTCCGCAATCACTCAGGACGCTAAGAGCTTCGATGTTTTTGCAGTGTAGCCACAACTGTGGGTGCTCTATCAAAAAACGTGGATCAACTTCGTAGCACGGCTCGTCATGACCCAGGTACCAAACGCCATCGTCCATCAGCCGAATGTCCACCTCAACATCATAGCCATCGTCAATTGCTGCCCGAATATACATGGGGCTGTTCTCGTCCCCTGGGTTGGGGCCACTAATGTTCCCGCGATGTGCAATCTTAATCATTAAATAACGTGGTATCTTGCTCGATCTTTTGAATACGAGTCATGTGCCTACCACCATCAAACGAGTTGTTTTGTAGAGCGTCAACGATGTCATTCATAACGGATTCGTTGAGATACTTGGCTGGCATAGCAAAGAAGTTCGCAGCGTTGTGACGCCTAGCGTGCTCTGCTGTAAAGGTGTCAAAGATCAGTGCCGACCTAATGCCTTTTGCTTTATTTGCAGCGATGTTAAAGCCCTGTCCACTCCTGCAAAATCCCATACCAAAATGACAGGTGCCATCATGAATGTGTCTAATGACCTGTGAAATGAAGTCGTGATGATCACAGTCACGGGCTACATATGTGCCAAAATCAATGAAACGGATGTTGCGTTCCGTTAGAACTTGCTTCATAATCTCTTTGGCTTCAAAACCAGAATGGTCAGCACAGAGGGCTACTGGCTTGGTGCCAAAGGCTGGGATCACGCGGTTGGAGAAGAACTCAACGTCGCCGGGGGTACCCAGAACGTGCATCTTGTCCACAAGACGTGTACGAGTCGTCCCACCCGTGTAATTGTAGATAGGACACACGTAGAACTCCCCGTTAGTTGTAATGTTTTTGGCGATCATTCCCTCGGCAGCCTGAACGAACGCACCACCATACTTAAAGCAGTAAACGCCAACGGCAGCCTGATCGCTGATCACCTTCTTTTCAACCGTCTCTACTACATTGCCCGCTTCGTCCAAGCGAGCATAACTATGTGCGGGGTTGTTGGCTTTAAACGTAAGTAACAGTCCAGCGATATCCATGTCGATAAAGTCTTGCGGATCAAACACGGGATCAAAGCATACATCAGGTGTATAAATGATCAGCGGCTCATCAAGGTCGATGTGATCTTTGGCAACTAAACAAGTCTCTAAAGTTCCCCTGGTGATCTCGGATACCGTGACAATCACCACGTCTTCGCCAAACTTTTCTTTGAGGATTCTATCAATAGAAAAGCTAGTGATGTGATCCTGTCGTACAATGAAGATTAATCGACAGTTTGAATGATCAATCGACTCCATTGCCCAGTCAATCATGTGTTGGTTGTCCACCATAATCAACGGCTTGGGGGCTGTAAATCCTGCGTCGATAAAACGCTGTGCCCGACCGGCAATAGGTATAAGAAGGTTAATCATTTTGGTTTTCTACGTATCTTTTAGCTCTAGAGTATGCCTGACGAACAGCGGTAATAATGCTCACGTCGTCATCCAGCATGCTGTCAATGAATCCAGCGACAAAAGTGTCACCAGCTCCTAGCGTGTTCATTGGGCCGTTCTTCACACCGAGTTCCGGCCTATGTGTGTCACAGGACTCAGTACTACAATGAACATCTACGCAATGGGCATCATGAATAATTGTAGCAATTTTTGCTATATTGTAAGGTACTTTTCCGGAAAAATAATCACATGCCTCCCCTCTAGACATAAAGATATAATCTATCTTGCTTACAAAATCGCGAGACTGACCCAAACCATGCTGTTCAATCGAGCAAAAATCAGCAGAAATTGGATGATCACACATACCAAACGCAAAGTCCTCCAGGTTGTCAATCGTATTCAGATATGATATATGATACCATGAGGCAAATCGCCAGTCGAACGGCACATGTCTACCCCACTTCACTTCGGCTGTTGCGGACTGGTCCTGCCTGTTGATTTTAACATCAGCAAACGAGAGGTCGTAGTCCAAAAACTGTGGCGTCTGTAATGCTCTAGCTATGTTAGCAATGCCACCCAACTGATGGGTGTGACGGCCATTATCAAGAATGTCAGCAGACAAATGATGCAGTAGTGGCTCAGGATGATCGGCGTTGTTCCCGAAATAATCATAAACACTGTAAGTGCCGGTTTTAGGAATTGCTATGTAGCAAAAATTTTTATCTGTATCTATAAACATGGTAAACGTTATGCTTTTAAAAAATTATCAAGATCCTCGGGCGTGCCTAAGCCAGCCATTGTACTAACGAAAAACGGCACTAGCATAAACTTAGCGTGTGTTGCGTTGGCTGCTTCAATTGCGTGTTGATACACTGGAGCAATATAAAATTCACCATTAACACGCTGGTCAAGTTGAATCATTTGACGAGCATGGTGAACAAAGCTGCTTCCAGTTCTCCAATAGTAAATACCGCAAGTAGCTATATTCGAAATGGGTTCTTTTTCAGCAACCCGAACAACTTCCCAGTGTTCATTGACGGCAACAAAACTCCACTTAGGATGTGATGCATTAAAAGCGAACACAATGCCGTCTAGGTCGGTATGGCGGCGTAAAATTTGAAAGTTTCGGTGATCAATTTCTACATATTGATCAGAGTTGGCTATCAAAAGTTCATCTTCGTTGTCGATATACTGACGTGCTAACAAAGCGGTGCAGGCGGCACCTTCCGTTAGGTTATCAACCGACACAATCGTAGCACGATTGTTAGTGATCGCATTAAGCATGACCTCAAGAGCATACTGTTCAATGTGTTCTTTACGACATAGAAAAATATATTCTTCACACTGAGGAAGACTTTCAACAACCACCTGGATCATTGGCTTTCCTTTAACGTCAATTAAGGGCTTAGGAAATGTATATCCCTTTTCTGTAAATCGGCTGCCTTGGCCAGCCATCGGAATAAGTGCTTTCATATTACAAGTAAGTGCTATCCATGGTTCGTACAAGATTATCCCAAGTAACTTCTGTGGCGTTTTGGACTTTCCACACGTTAGCCCCCGTGGCTTCGGCTGCCTGAACACCTTTGATAGAGTCTTCAACAATAAGTGTCTCTTCGGGGGTTACGCCAAACGTTGACATTGCTTTCCAGTACCCTTCAGGATGTGGTTTTGGATGCACAATGTCTTCGTTCGAAATAAGTATATTAAATTGACTGAGTAGGCCAGATCGATCTAACATGTGTATCGCTGACGAGCGTATGCAATTGGTGACACATGCTAAATGAAAGCCGTTAACACGCAACAGCTTAAGGAGGGCCTGCTTACGATAGTCTATATGACATTTGTCATCAATGACCTCTTTTGTGAACTTTTGTTTCAAGCGACTAATATCTTCTTTATGCTCATCTTGAATGCGTCCTTTGTTAACAAGAATATCAAGCTTGACCTTAGTTGGCAAACCATTAAAAACCGCTAAGTGTTCTGACGTGTCAATTTGTACACCTGATACTTCCTGCAACGCCCTATTGAAAGCGTCATAATGCCAATCACATGCGTCAACAAGGACGCCATCTAAGTCAAATAAAATTGCTTTAATCATTATAGTAATGGTAGTTTTTCCCAGGGGGCTTGATCTTTTTGTTTTAAAAACCTTACCGAAGACTGTGTGTTTAGTTTGAATACGTCTTGACCAAATTGAGCATATAGCAGTCTACTAAACTGAACGTCTTCACCCTGCCCCCAACATCGGCTTTCGTCTAGTGGTACGTCTCTTAGTACCCATCTTTTGGTGCAAAAATAAGCTCCAGAGTAATATTGCCAACGCTCATGTCCACGAGTGGCATAGTCTAACAATCTGCCGGGATGTTCTTGTGGCGGCTCTTGAGAATCAATCGGCTCGACCATCCAAGCATCATTATAAATCACACACCAGTCACGAAAACGATTACCGTCCTGATTTATGATGGGCGTCATACAAGTTAGCCAATCTTCACCGAAGACTTCAAATCCAGCACGCCAACCAGAGTTAAGTGCTACATAGTCGTGCAATAGGCAGATATTATCGTGAAGTGCAATTTCAGCAATAACGTTTTTCTTACGAGTAATCCAAGCTTTATTTTTACTTTCGTCAAATGGAATATGCAACAAGTCATACTTGACAACAAGGTCAATTGGTGCTTTAGAACCACCTACCACAATGATTTGATCTTCATCGCTTTCGCGACGAATGCTCTCGCATACCAAACCAACTCTACCCCACTGATCACCAGCAGTGATAATACCAAATGTCCATTTCATTTGATTAACCTAACGATTGTGTCTGCGGCAGCGGCACCGGGGGTGGCTACGTGGTTAAACTTCATCTGAACGCCTAGACCAGCAACGAAGTTGGTAAACTTAGACCAACTGTACGTGTTCCAAAAGTACGTGCAACCATTATCATCTGGCTCAGACTCACTCATTACGTCATCCTCTTGATCAGAAGGATCAAGAAAGAACACAACGATTAATTCCTTAGACGCCACACGAAGACCTTCCTTAATGGCGTCCTCGTATCCTTCCTGAAGGTGCTCCATGATGTGACGCATAATCACAATATCTGCAAAGTCATCAGCAAGAGGTAGTTCTTGTACGTAACCTTGGCCAGTAGTGATCTCCGGATAACGCTTTGCAGCTTCGGTGAGCATACCCTCTGTACGATCTATACCAACATACTCACATTCAACACCCATGCGTTTAAATAGATCCCAGTTCACGCACGTACCGCACGCAGCATCCACAACGACAGGATTGTCATATGAATTAACGATCTGACCTAATACTTGACGCCCAAGGTTATCAATCCCTGTCTTATGATTACGAAGAAAGCCAGAAATGTGCGTCTCCGTCATGAAGTCATGATTGTCGGGAGTGTTCTTATACGGATTATGTCCTTTCATAGTACGCCTACGTCCTTAAAAATGTTCTCTAGTCTGTGATGCCATTGGTGTTCCTTCAGCATTCGTTCTCGTCCAGCCTGAGCAATTGCTTCACGTTCAGCCGGGTGTTCAAGATAGTAGTTCATCTTCTCGATGAGTTCGCTCACGCTTTCAACAACCACAATCTCCTTGCCGTTCTCGAAATACGAATCAAGATCATCAGCGGGAGTACAAATCTGGAACCCACCATTCTGCGGGATCTCAAAGTGTCGTCCTTTAATCTGCGGCATCGATCCATGGTGCCAGGGATTCGAAAGATTCAAGCAGATCTTGCTCTGGTCGAATGCCTTAATCATAGCATGGAAGTCCTTCTGATAACCATGCCAGTTCTCATACCCGTCCCAGTAATTACCGAACAGATCAATCTTAATGCCAGCATCCATGATAGAATCCACGATTTCAGATCGCAAGAAACGACCGTCAGGCATCTGACCATGCTTCTGGCCAATGAATGTTACGTCATATTCTTTTTCAAGCCCCTGGGGATGATAGTAGGGAGACCCAGCCCACTGAGACTTGATGACATTCATCCCCATTTTTGTGTACCACTCCATCGTGGCGGAATGAGTTGTCACAAAGTGACTCACCCGATCTTTACGAGGGGCAATCCAATTAGAGAAACGCCACGATGAATCACAGTCCCACTGAATCACGGGAATGTCTTTCTTAATCGCTAGCTTAGCTGCTGCTTCCGGAAGGTCTAGGTGTTCATTGAATGCCACATGAAAAATAGCATCATAATCACCATCAAGAACCATTTCCGTAGCGGCCCTATGCACGTCAGGGGATTTGTCAGGGTACAGATAGTCTGCCTTGAACGTTCCTCTATCAACACAGTCTTTAAATCCTGCTTCGATGTTGAAGTGCTCGTAAGAGTATCCTTCTTCTGCTTTGCCGTAGTTGTACAGCAGTCCTACGTATAAAACTTTCATTATTTCAGTGTCTTGTGAATAAAAATCTGATCTTCATGCTTGTATATGCACTCGTAATCGTCGGCCAAAAAAGCTATTCTGTCGTCTCCCTGAGGAGCCCGTAAAAAGTAGTCTGTCTCTGCGATAATCACTTGTGGTCTGGACTTGGTAGAGTCAAAAATACCTTTTAGGATTTGCATATCGTAACCTTCAGCGTCAATGGACAATAAACCAACAGTGTCAAAATCAACAAGACTCACTAGTCTGTCGTATGACATGGTATTGACCGTAGCGTTGGCACGAGACCCAGGTATCGGTAACAACGAAGATCCATGATTCGCAGTGGTTGAACCATCACCGTCGTTTGGATGCAAGAACAGTGTGGCCATGCCGTCTTCTTCACAAACAGCATAGGGTAAAAACGTTACCCTGTCTAAGTGATCTTTGTGATACTCTATCGCTTCGTCAAGCTGTTCTATCTGTGGTTCAATGAGTACACCGTGCCATCCGTGATCCATAATTAAAGGATAGGAATTACTGGTATAACATCCCTCAGCAGCACCAATGTCCACCACGAGAGGACGCAGTTTGGTGATGTCAAAGTTTTCCAACAGGTAAAATAGTGCAGTACTCTGATTCATAACTATCGAGGTACACTGGTACCGAGAGTGTAAACGTATAGCCTTTCAGGCACTTTCCCAAAACGAAAACCAGCGTTCATTGCTCGGATCCATAGATCCCAGTCTTCACGACCGAGTAGCAGTTTGTCTGTGTTGTATCCATTAAGACTCTCAAGTGCAACCTTGCGAATCATCATGCTTCCGTGACACATCACGTTTTCATGCGACAACACCCTAGAGATCTCTTCGTGACCGATGTGATGGGTCACGGAAAAACAGTTGGGCACCATGTATCCTTCGTCCATGTCCCATGAGTGAGTACCACAGAAATCAAGTTCTGGATGCTGTAACATCCATTGGCGTTGCACGCCAAGCTTGCAGTCCAAGTATTCATCGTCAGCATCCAGGTAGGCAATCCAGTCACCCTTGCATTTACCAAGACCAAAGTTCTTGGCTGAAGCCAAGCCCTGCTTCTTGGGACGCTCGAAAAAACGAATGTTAAGTACTTCGCGATAACTGTCCACGATGCTGCGAGTACCGTCCCAGCACTCGTCTAATACGATGACAACTTCGAAGCCCTCGTACGTCTGACGTACCAAGGATTCAAGTGCCTTTTGGAATAGTTGATCATGCTCCAGGTCGGGGCTATGAACGCAGATTAGAACGCTGATTTTATCAGTTGCTTTCATGAGGGAATACCGTCTTTAACATTTCCTGACAGCGGTTTTGGTAAGTGTGATTTTCAAAAACAATAGATTGATTGTATTTACACAGTTCGTTTAAACTATGAGGGCCATCATGAGCCAGTAACGTCTTCGTAAAGGCCGCAATCTCTCCTGTGCTCTCGTATGGCATAGCACGAGAGTCAATACCGGCCTCAATGTTCATTTCATTGTCAAAGTGTTCAGTAAAAACAAACGTGCCCGCTGCTTGTGTTTCCCAGAAACGCATGTTTAACAGGCCACGTCCCTCAGGGGGGTTTTGATTGATGACAATTTTAGCTGACGCCAAGGCGTCAATGTAGTCTTCTCGGAACACGTCTCCCACTAGTTCCAGCGTTACGCCGTGACGCTGGAGTTCAGTAGCCAGAGCACGCCTATCGTCGCGGATAGACCCAACAAGAACAACGTCGCGGGTTTTGGGATACTCCAGTGATCTTCCATGTAGTTCGCGGTCACAAGCATAAGGTAGATAATGTGCATTCTTGTACCCCCATACTCTATATTCTTGTATGGTAAGAGGATTGGCTAGAAATAGGTGATCAAATCTAAAGTAATCAACTAGTCTTTTATAGCGGTCTTGATGATACGAAGTATCAAACAACCAGCACGCTGTCTTTCGTGCTCTCACGGTTTGTAATTCGTGATATTGTGAGTCACCGTCGTTACACTCCATGTACAGGATAAGATCCCACTCATGAGCATCAAGTGCCATTGCATCGCCATGCGGCGAAGTTGGAAACCCTTCTACCCAACGGCTCTGCTGGTAGTATTTGGCGTACGGATATGCTTCGTGCCCTAAGGCTCGTAAAGCCTTAACGACCATGTCCCCCGTGCTCCATCCTGGACTTTGAGGTATTCCTCTGTAAGATACTAATATCCGCATCCTTCACTCCTGCGTTTACGTTTCCCTTCGTTTACACAAATTCTACAGCGACGACCGCCACTCTTCCATAGTACTAAATTGTCACCAGACAACTCGTGGCCACGCTTGCAGTGCGTTTTACGAGCATTTACAGCGGTAGGACCAGTACCACGCAAGACATTTTCTTTATTAGAAACCTGTTCTAAATGATTTGGATTTACGCAATGCCGAATCTTACACAAATGATCCAAAGTTTCGTCAGTAATTTCTCCACAAAGTAACGTGTAAACAACCCTATGAGCAGAAGCAAATTTGTCTTGATATTGAATTCTAGCATATCCACCACGATCTATACACGCATTCCACTCCCAACACCCTGTTTGTTTATTGATGTCTATCTTGTCTGTAAAACGTTGTGGTAATTGTTTTTTATTTTTGACCATGGGGCGTGCCTTCAATGCGACCAGCCGCAGTAATCTCTACGTGATCAGCACGCTCGCGAATTTGCTGCAATGTATTAGCTCCACAGTAAGTCATACCGCTACGAATACCGCCCATGATTTCAGAAATAACGTCAGCAACAGGACCCTTGGCGGGCACTCTAATCTCTACGCCTTCTGCTGTCTTCCAGTCGTTCATGGACCCCATGAAATCATCCTGTGCTTCTTTGGATGCCATACCTCGGAAAACTTTAAATTTTCCGAGAGAGCGTTGCATATGAGAGTGGTCGAGTCCATTGATTTGGGTATAAGTGTTGGCTCCAAACGCTCCTATGATATCAGTCGGATCTTTTGCTTCAATGATCTCACCGGGGGTTTCATCTGTACCAGCGAGCATACCCCCAAGCATTACCACGTCAGCACCAGCGTACAGTGCCTTAACGGCATCACCAGGGGCACGAATGCCACCATCAGCAATAAGTATACAGTTCACCCTACGGCAATCTCTGATCGCTGTAAATTGAGGTACTCCAAAACCAGTCTTGATACGAGTAGAACAAACACTACCAGGACCAATACCAACCTTTACGGCATCGGCACCCTTATCCGCCAGATATTCAGCACCAGCAGCATGGCACACATTACCGGCAATAACAAATACCCCATCATCAAACTCCTTAATCTTCTGAACCATCTGACCTACGGGCTTACTGTGTCCGTGAGCAATATCAATACAAAAGTAACGTGCTCCAACTTCGTAGAGTGCATGAAAACGATCAAGCCCCTCGTTGACGCCCAGGGAAACAACAGCCTCATACTCACGAGTTTTTAATGTGTCGTACATGATGGCATTGTCTTCTATGGACATGAACCTATGTAAGAACCCCAAGCCTCCCTCGTTAGCGATTTCGGCAGCCATGTAAAGACCAGTGACAGTATCCATGTTCGAGCTTAAAACAGGAATACCCAACGTAAGGTCTCCAAACTGAACGTTAGTACTTACGTCTTTTCGGCTAGCGATATTATTATATCTAGGAACCAAACTTATATCATCAAAAGATAGTGCTTTCATAGTGCTTGTGCTAACGCTTGAACGTGCTCAATTACAGTCTCTTCGTTTTCGTCAAATACCTGTCCAACAAACTCCGTGCCGCTACGCGGCACGGGGAAGTTTCTTGCGTGTGGCTCCATGCGACAGAAAGAAGCATGCACCATGCAGTTGTCTGCGATACGTGGATAGATGATAGCATTCAAGAAGTCTTGATCTGTTTGCCATCTATTCTCTTGGTCCCACTCGGACATAAGCTGATGCATGTCTGATAGCACGCCACACTTAACGCCCCACATGCCGCCAAGAATAGCGGAACCATGCCACGGGTGATCTCGCATGATGTGAAACCCCTTATCAGATTCCATCCAAGCATCCACCGCCAACTTCTCTCTCATGGAAAGACGAGAGTCACAGTCTCTTGAAATCATAACTTCAACATCCGAGTTAGAGGCTGGCTCAAAACGCCAAAACATACCTCGCCAGTCATCAGTGGCAAACCCCTGACTGCCAGCGTTCATGTGCATTGGCATAAACTTAACGTTGTCCATATTGTCAAGTTCCAAGAACGTGCTAACAGGGCCAAAGCCACCATTTCTTTTCACGTAAACCCAGCACTCCCAATCCGGAAACAGTTCCTTTGCCAACTCGGCATTGCGAACCATACCTTCACTGTACTTGGGGTCATTTCCCCATAGCGAAAACGAAATAACTTTAGACATTTAATCAACCACCCATGCAAGTTGTCTTACAGGTGCTACATCCAGTAGGAGCACCCCAGCCCTGACATTCAGGACATTTGGAATCATCGTATTCATAAGGTGCTTCTTCAGCCAAAGTGGCACGTAGCTCCCAAAAATCATCAACCTTATACCAATGACCACCCTGAGGAAAACCTAGTGCTTCGGCTGTCTCTTGTGAACCAACAAACATATAGGTAATCTTGTCAGCGAACGGAAAGTTAATCAGTTCGTTCTCAACCGTTAGTAGATTACTCATTTTTAAGTACCCAATCGTACATGCCTGCCAGTTGACTAGTCATGCATTCTGCTTCAAAATAACGCATAGCACGACGACGAGCTTCAAGACCGAAGTGCTCTCTGAGGCGAACCAGTCCTGATTCGTCCTCAGAGGCCATTTCAGGATTTTCAATTAGCTGAACAAGTACATCGCGATAAGCAACATGATCCACAATAGGAACAACAAAACCAGCGTTACCAATGATCTCCGATTGCCCATTGTAAATGGCACTCTCATGAGAGACCACTGGCAATCGGTGCATCATTGCTTCTTGAATATTGCACGGGCAGCATTCACCATCATGGCGGGCATGGGCGTATATGTCCAGCCCCATATAGAACCTAGACAACTCATTATCATCCACAATAGGATCACTGAAACGAACATTTTGAATTCCTAGTTTTGTTACCGTGTCACGCCACCCCTGACAGGGGTTCACTACAATGTAATAGGCATTAGGGTACATCTTTTCAATTTCTAAAAACGCCATCAAAGAGATGGGATCGAAATTGTCTGCTCGCCCCACTCTTCCGAGTAGAATAGCGTCATGCGGAATCTTGAATCTCTCTAGTAGTTCTTCGCGACAGATTTCTTTTTGCTCAGGCAGCACATCCATCATTGGTTGATCAATCGGATTGTAAAGCACGGGACCATCAGGGTTTCCTTCGGCCAATGCTCTCTCTCGAATGTAATTAGAGATATAGATGTTCAAATCGATCTGACGTTCGGGGGTTAGATCTGCCTTACCAAAGATATTGGTCTCCACCCACTTTGCACGAGGTGCCATGTAGCGGAAGCAGGGCCATTCGGCATAACCAGAGCGATGAACGTGAACAATATCAGGATCAATAGCACTTAGCACCTCGTGCAAGTTGTCGTGCTGTGGCATGTATGGTGCCTGACGACCTTTCTTGCCGGGTTCCCATTCGTAACCAATAACGTGATCGTCTCCAAGCCACTGACGAGCGATATCTAATCGTTGGTTCTGACTATCACCCAAACGGTAAACGATATACGGTTCAAACCTGTCGCTACGCGACAAGTACTTACAGAAAAGCTGGGCCGTACGGTCTGTGCCGCTATAGCCAACAGTTTTACTATGATGGACTACTTTGATTTTATTCATCTGCGATTTCTCTATAGATTTTTTCTAGTTTAGCCACACAGGCGTCAACATGGTATTCTTTTACCGACTTAAAAATGGCGGCGTGGCCGAAGTTTTCTCTCAGTTTTTCGTTGTTAATTAAACGCAATAAAGCTTCCGCGTATTCTGCCGGATCGTTATTCACAATGAAACCAGTCTCTCCATCATCGACAAGTTCCGTTTGAGATTGAAACACACCCATGCTTGGGTTGCTGGGTGTGGCAATATGCGTAACGACCGGCTTTCCGTGAATCATTGCCTCTGCAATGTTAACCCCAAACGTCTCGCCATCTGCTCTAGCATGAGCGTAAATGTCTACGCTGTTATAGAACTGACTTAGTACTAGTGGGTTGGTTGTTGGTTCAATAACTTTAAATGGAATCTCGTATTCCGCAAGGTCATTGATCATGTTGCTAGGTGGTGCTACTACCAGAAAACGTACATCGTGTCCCTGCATGCGTAGTAATCGGGCAGCATCTACGCTGACAGAGTTGTAGATACCATTGTCTGGTCGCCCACAGCGACCCAGCCAAATGGCATCGCTTGAAAGTCCAGAAATACGTTTGTCGGAGTACGGCATTTCCACCGGGTTATTCACGAAGTCAAACCGAGGATGGAGTCTGCCGCGAAGCGTGTGGTCCATTAGCCACCTGCTCATGAACAGCGACTTTGACACCTTGGGGTTCTGGTCGATGAAACCAAAGACGTTGGTCTCCACGAAGTGGGGCACATGAATGTGGACTCCCGGCTCGGGGAACTCGGCATACCCGCTTCGATACGTGTGTACGATATCAACTTCGTACATGTCAATAACAGCCTGTAGATCGTCCCCTGTGGGGTCACCGTCCTGATAGGAGTCTACCGCTACTAAGGTGCCACCACAGACGGCAGCGGCCTTTTGAAACTCTTCTAGTCTAGGGTGGTCGCCACCTTTTTCGTATGCTACTATAGTGTTGAAGTCTGGACTAGTGAGTTGCTCGAAAAACAACTGACACGTCTTAGCTGTACCACCAAGATCAAGGTGACGCAAGTAGTGTAGAACGGTAATCATGAGAAATCAATAGGACCACTGAACGGGTCAACCTCTTCTTCTTCGTCGTTTCTTTTGTAATCATCATCAAGACGAACCACGTCGTCTAGCTCTGGCGATGACGCTTCCATCACGACAACGGGCGATGTGGCAGACGCCTCAAGTCTATGTATGGTCCCAGGAGTGATGGTAATAAAACGTCCCGGCAACAATGTCATTTCGCGATCAAAACCATCAGCAGACAAAAACAAAGTGCCGCAGCCGTATAGGCAATACATTGTTTCCAGCTTGTCATTGTGGTATTGTAGGCTAAGTCGATGCCCCGCATCAACCTCTAAAATCTTGAAAGCATACTTGTCGTTTACTTCCATGATTCGCTCTCTACCCCAGGGCTTATCTACTAACTTCATTGCGGTTCAATATTGTTGCGTCTCAGTTGATGTTCCAAATCACGAATACGTGTCTGAGCGGCATGATGTCTAGCACTATCTAACGAGGCAGCCATAGGGTCTTGCTGCTTTAGAGTACGGATACTGGTTCTCATGTTGCAGATTTCCGCCGCGATCTTTCCATCTTCTCGCACTAGGTCCATCTTCTCGGCTTGCAGTCTGTTGTAACGTGCAACCCAACTTTTAACATCTTCTCGTGACTCTAGGTAGTTATACCAAAGATCATGAGCGACTAATTTATACCACCACGTTTTGATCTTTTCCATTTCTTGCCTGCTTGCATCTTGGCTACCCATTCGTCTTTCGGGGGCAGATCGTTGAAGTCACTAAATTCTCTTGCGTGCTTCAAATGTCCTTTGAAATTATGACCGAAGAACTCTGAGATGGAAGCATAAGTTTCCCAATTATTTGCGTGCTTATTGCGATTCTCAATAGAATCGGGACGTTGTGTATAAACTGTAATGAGCTGACTGATCACATGGCCGTGATAGCCTTTACTCATGAAGTAAAGCCAAAGCCAGTAGTCGTACGCAGACTGGTGGCTGGCTGCCCTCTCATCCATCAAATCCCAGTCAAGATCATCTACAAAATCCTTGTCATTTCTCCACGCAACCTGCGGTCCAGCCCAACACTCACGAGACATGACCTCAAAATCAAACTTGGGTTTTAATCCTCTTCCTTGTATCTGACCGTTCTCATTGACAATGGTCAAGCCACCGTAGCAGAAGGCAATCTTAGAGCCTACATGCATAGGACTGGTAGCCATCCTCATGTGCTTGAAAACGGTTGCCGTGGTCTCGGGTGCGTGGTAGTCATCTGTGTTAGAATTCATCACAAACTCACCACTCGCGGCCCTCCAGGCTCTAAGCCACGAAGCACCATACGGCTCCCGCTCGTGGTGATAGATATACTTAACACGATCATCCATGCTCGCCCATTTTTCTGCAATGATACCATCGGTACCAGGAGAATTGGGATTCACGATGACGATCTCGAAATCGGGATCGGTCTGGTTATCCAACAAGTCCGCTATGTGGCTATCTAGATAATGGCCAGAGTCATAGGTTGAAACCAAGTAAGAGAGCTTAGGCATTTAACAGGATCCTACAGGATTTGCACTACCAAAGTTCTCTAGGCCACTAGACGCCATAGCAATCTTGAGTTCTTCGTCGCTCAAAATATCATGTTCAACACTGCCAACAGTAACGTCCATGCCGTTGTGATACAGTCCCATGTGCGGCTGAGATTGTCCAGTCATGCACAGCCAGATGTTTCCATAAGGTTTACCGGCAAGCACTTGACTGTAGAAACGATCTTCACGCCAGTTACCAACAACTTTGCCGCGTACTGTTTCATTCTCAAAATACTCAGGAGCAATCCACGCCGGATGCTCACCGTTAAACTCTAGCACGGGTTCCGCGTTAGCAAACCAGTCTTTGACCTTCTGATCAAACTTCTTGTCTGCTCCATCGTGCTTAGCAAGTTCACCCTTGTAGTACTCTTGCTTCTGTTCCATTACATTATCCATGTTATGACGTGCATAACCATAGTGGTAAATGAAAAAGTCATTTAGCATGAACCTACGGGGCTGATAGTGAGGAGAGAAGTATGTACAGTGTCCAGCCGGATCAGTTACGACCGGGTGACTATTGTACTTCATGCCACGCATGTACTTAAAACACCTTTGGTGTTGCGTCTGCCATTCCGGTCCAGGCACAGCAATATGGCTAAAGTCACCATAGAAGTGCAGGAAGTTAGGAACGAATTCCTGTGCCTGAGGGTTTAGCTCAATAGCTTTACGTAGCCTGCGGATATCCTCAGGACGATAGAACTCATCGGCATCATTGATAAGCATCCAGTCTCCAGGCACAGACATATCCAAGAACGTCTGCTTCATGTCCTCAAGATCCTTCCAGTGCTTGTTAATTGAAATCACCACAAGCTTATTGTCAGGATCGTTGTGAGCTTTAAAATCATCAATAACACCTTTCGTGTTGTCGGTTGAGTGACCATCCTCCGTGGAGTTGGGGCGGTTCTCAACGGCACCCTCAATAACGAGAATGCGATCTACCTCGTCGTAGATAGAGTGTAGTACTGCTCCCGCGAAATCTTCCTCGTTGTGCATTTGGATTGCTTGCACAATTCTAACTGGTCTATTCACTCTCTCTGCAATATTTTGCATTTGAGGTGTATAATGCATCTGATTATTCATGCCACTTTCTCTCTAATAAAGGTAATTCTAACGTTTTAATTGATTGTGTAAGCTCTATAACTCTTGCTCCATAGATAGTCGCCTGCCAGCAGTTAGCGTCTGATCTTTTGCTTGGTGAGGTATCTTTACGTGTTGCAGGAAAATGTGTATTCAAAAATCCAGCTATCCAACAAGTTACTGTTTCTGTCCCCTGAAAGCCAATCGCTGGCGTATTACGAGACTGAGTACGCCACCCATCGCCGTCAATGTATCCAGCAATATACGCCATACTGCACTCGTGATTAAGATGAACTGGTGGTTTCAAAGTTAAGCTCTTCTGAGGAGTAACGTAAAAGTTTTCCTTTAATGATTGCCTCCATGTTCTTGAATAGACTTCTAAAATACATAAATCGTTTGAGTAACGAATAGGTCCATTAAAACCAACGTCATGTCGAAGTCTTTCTAAGTGTTTTTCATCCTTAATAGAAATACCAAGACGAACATTATTCCTGTATGGAGTTAATGCACCATCTGCTGCCAAAAAACCAGCCCAATAAGAGTTAATTTTGTTTGGCTGGCAGAAAAAATCATCGTTCACATGATATTTTGTACTACCAACAGGTCTGCTCATAGTGTTTCCTCCAACGATACTTCGGCTTCCTTATATCTAGCTACGCCGGTCTCTTTCCAAGATTGTACTGCGGCCTCTACTTGCTCGACAATCTGTTCATGGACATTACGGTAATCTAGCTTTTCTCCTACTAGCTTTGCATTCTCACGACGCTGTAAAACGGCTTTCCACTCGGCTTGACCCTGTTCGTCCAACACATCAGCTTCATTTGCCTTGCGAAGAATATGGAAACGCTGCATGGTCATGGCAAGCTCTACGGGCGAAGGCTCAAAACATTGTTCTAGACCAGTAAAGAGACCAGGGTCAGGGTGCGGCATATCATAGAAAAATGTCGGGGTACCACCATAAACCAGAGAGTTCTCAGGCGTCACAAACTCTGCAAGACCACCAGCGTTATGACTAATGACCGTGTTGCCGTGTGCCAACGCATCAAACGCAGGGATGCCCCAGCCTTCGCCACGACTAGTACAAACGTACGCATCGCCACGAGCATGAAGACCGTGAACCTCGTCGTCACTCATGGTGTAAATGACGGGCAAGATAGGCGGGTACTCACTGATGGGGATCCGACAACGCTCTTTGACGCCCTGGATGTATTGCTTCACTATTTCAAGGTCATTCTGTCGTCCACCCATATTGACATAGGTTTTGAGAACCAACAGAACATCGTTAGGAGCACCAGCAAACGCTGCAAAGTACGCACGCAGAAGAACATCAATACCCTTCTTTGTGCTTAGTTGGCAGATGTTATAAAACACGGTTCGCCCTTCAATGTTGTCGATAACAAACGGCTCGTAGTCACGCTTGTAGTCATCAACGTCACAAGGAGGACCAGCCACCAAGATAGGCTTGTTAACGCCAGAATTCAAGAGTGCTGTAGCATTGTGCTTAGAGGGGACAATCAAAAAGTCAAACTCATTAGCTTTAGCTACCCACCCTTGTTGAATACGGTCTGTCTCTAAAAAAGTATATAGACCATTGGGAATTCCAGGAACGGGCACTGCTTCGTTGTTGCATGTAATCATCTGTAAAGCAACGTCTACGTTCTGTAGGTCGTTCTCTAACAGAGGTTGCATCCAATCGGGCACCTCAAATTCTTGTCCTTCGTCCAAAGAGTCAAACTTAAGAGGACGAGCCGTAATTTCTAGTCTGTCATTCTGAGCTAGTGCCTGCAAGAGATGACGCGATGCTGTGGCAAATCCCGAAAAATCCATCAACGGTCCAACGTACAAAAGCTTCATACTAACCCCTCCTTTAAATAGTCTACTAAGCTGTTAATCATATTTTTTCTTTAGATAAATTCTTGCGTGGGACGCTGGGCCACAGGTGCTATACCAGCAACCTCTTGTCTGATTTGGTCGCGTAGTTTACCACCATCAGACTGCTGGTTACCAATTGCGACAAACTGTTTCATGATCTGTTCACGAGGAACACCAAGTCCAAGATGCTGAATCCAAGTCTTGGCACCCTCTGGGTCAACTGCCGGATACTTCAATACGTTAATGTACAACCACTCAACATACTGCTCATCGCTCAGCCCATCAGGAACCGGAACGGCTGCAATCGCATCATGTTGAGCGATGGGGCTATCCCATGTCTGCGAACGGTCTAGCGGCTTGATGTTATCAAGAACGTACTCCCATTGCTTCCAGAGTTTATTCCAGTCGTAATTCTCTTCAGTACACTCACGAGCCTCAACACCAAGGGCCTTAAGCTTAACAGGATCAGTGATCATGTTACGCATCTTATCGGCAAGATCGTCAACGTCTGGGTGGGCACGAATACACCCCGTTTCTGGTTCATGGTAATAACGACCAACATCAATAACGTCACCACCCTTAGTACAGGTGTAGTTATCCTCAGTGATCTTGAGATCTTCAAAATGATTGTAGTCAGGGAAACGCCCCTTCTCACGCATGGCCGTGTAGTCTGTTACTAGAGTCGGAACGCCACAAGCTTTAGCTTCCTGAATAGGCATTCCGTCACCCTCACAAATCGAACACTGAACATAAAGATCCATGAGGTTATATAGCTTAGCAAGATCTTCTCTTGTAAAACCACCAGCGGTGTTCGGAGGAGAAGCTTCAATTGCTCCACAGTGAGGACAAGGCAACTTAATGCGACCGTCCTGCGTAGGCTTACCCCACAGGTTCATAGCAAAGGTCACGGAGGGCTCTTGACATGCGTGACAATACATGGACTGCAAGATACTACCACGAATACCTTTACTGGCATATGGCATCCAGTCGTAAGACTCTAGACGCATAATGTGTCTAGGGTAATCGTAAGAGTGTGCGTTATCCGGCCACGAAGAATGAATCAACAGAACCGCCTTATCAACAGCGTCTTCTCCTTTGTACTTCTCCTTCATCGCGGCAAAGCCATCGATAAGATCAGGATACAGTTTACGACTTTGGTTACGCATAACCGTGCCGATGACAGGGTTGTCACTGTTTAGATTCCAGTGCTCACGAGTCTCCTTGGTGTCCATGGGTAGAAACGTTTCTAGGTCAACACCAGGACGCATGGCCTTAGGAAAAATACTAACGCTTTTCTTACCGTTAGGCAACAGTTGGCTCTGACGACGCAGGGTGTGAACACCATAATCAGAGTACGCCAAAACCATTTCAGCGTTCTCATAGGTTTTCATCCACTCTTCTGCCTGAGGTTCAGCGTCAACAGTAGGCATCACAACCCACTTAAACCAAGAGCGAAACACACTTCGCTCTTGGAATTCTAGCATCCACCAGTCACGGATATCGATAACGATATCCGGCTTAAAATCAGCACATACATGGTTGAACTTGTACTCGCCAAACTGGTTAGTGTTCTGGCCTCGTGTGCGAGGGTGCGGATTCGGAGCGTTGAAGGCTTGAGCCTCTTCCTGGGTCGTGGGCATTACGCCATAGAACTTCCAGCGGCCCTGGATGAACTCCTGGACCTTGGGATCGTCCTGGCGTACATACGAACCAAGCTCAGCGATTTCATATTTCCCTGTGGCCACCAATCTAGGGATCAATTCCCTATAGTATGTCGAAAAACCAGTACTAAGATTACTGGCTTCTCCGATAAACAAAATACGTTTCTTGTTACTCATTCAATTACGCCCCTGATGGCTTGCCGAATACGAACTTTAAGATCGTTCTCCAATTTGTACAACTGTCCTACGTGTATACCCAACTGAGAAGCTACGTCTTCCGCTGTTGTGTTACCCATAAGTCTTTGCTCTAAAATCACTTCTTCTGTTTTACCCTCAATGACATCATTCAGTAGTGTCATGATTGTACTTTCTTTTGCGTCCCCTTCTTCCAGAGCGTCATCTGACTGTAGCTCTGAATGCTTGCGACGATTGTAGGTGATACGTAGATCCTTAATGTGATCGGCATCAAAGCTACGGTGACCGTTTTTAGTTAGAATGACAGCAATCTCTTCGTCTGTCTTGTCGTTAATGTGTAACTTATTGACTTTTGCTGCTAGACTAGTAACCCTATGGTCCACCGTGAATACGCCCAGGAATTTAGCCGCTTCATTAAACACGTCTTGACGTACGATTTTTGCAACGTACGATCTGATAGTCGTACCTTGCGTTGGATCATACATTTTAATAGCTTTCAAAATAGCAATATCGCCAATCTGACATAGGTCAGCAAAGTCTATCGACGCAGAAGAGTAACACGCAGAACGTGCTATCTTCTTTACGACTGAACTGTATTCGTTTAGAAGTTCAACGGCCTCAGCATCGGACATGTCAACCATCATTTCGTGCTCTCCGATCCATGATCTTGATGAATCCAGCACCGGGGGCAACTCGAACGATGTCCTGGAAATATTCTTCGTCTTCATCTGTGCAGTGCTCGTCGTCCATTACGCCAAGTATATTAATGAGTCGTCCTTTAAGACCACCATCTTCTTGACAGTTTGACACATAGTTGGCAAAAGAACCAAGTGCCATGACGCGGCGATATAGGGTACGTGAAGTAGTTTGGTTTCCACGTCGTATGGGGATGTTTAGGGCCAGAGTAAAAACAGCTTTACTAACTCGTCCTTCTTCGTCAACTTTTCCGAGTTCGGCATCAGATGTGGCTCGACCCATCAGTTGAACGTTTGCGTAGTCGTACATATTATGTCAGTTTTTACCCGAAGTGTTAAGGCTTTTTTGTGGTTTTTCTGCGTACCGGCTTAGCTCTACGGAACCAGATCTGTGGCACCGAAAAAGGATACATGGGTTCCCATCCTGTTTTGGCACGCTCATTTAAAATGTCTCTAATGATAGGATTTAAAGCAGCAACATTGCCCACACCAATCTCTATCATGGCCTGCTGTTGTTCGTCAAGTTCTATGTTCGCGAAATCGTATTCGTATTTTGTCATCTTAATCTCTCAACTCTTTCGGCAATCAATGAGCCTCTGTCGTCCATCTTTCCTCTAATTTTAAGAACGTTACCTTCTTCTAGAAGTGTCTTAGATCTTACAAATGTCTTAGGGAACACCACGATGTTGTCCATGACGTACGTATTGTCGCGTGCCGTCACAAACGCCATAGGGTCACCCTTTTTAGTAATAATTTCACGTACCGTATCCACACAGACAGCAATCTCGAACTGCATGTCAGGGTATCCGCTACGCACCAAATCAATGCAACTTTCTTGTGCTTTATAGATATCAGCTTCACTACCACTTAGGGAGATCCCTAGGTAATGTTGCTCCCAGGCTACTCGCTGTGCCTTGGTATCGAATAGTTCACGACCGTCATAGTCAGACAGAAGACCCCTAATGGCAGCACGACGACGCACGTTCGGAATCTTGACGTTAAACTTTTCTTTTACCAGTAAGGACTTGTCATCGTCGGCAAGTGCTCTCACGATACGAATCCAATCTGGATCTTGCTGATGAGGAGCAAGCTCTAAAACAACTTCCATTTCTTTGACCGTAAGGCCATCTAGTAAACGGAACTTGGCTTGACTCTCAACTCTGTGTTCTTCGATATCATCGAATGCACCACCACGAATCAGTGCAGTCATGACACCGGCATTGACTTTACTCTTGGTGGTCTTGAACTTCCACAGAATATCATCAAACGTTTCGCAGTCCTTGCAAAGCTTGACAAGATCATTGACAGCAGTAACCCCAACACCCTTGAGGGCTGTAAGCCCGAAAGCAATATGTGTGTCGTCCACAACGGCAAACTCTTTGTTGCTCATGGACACACGAGGAGGAGTAACCTCGATGTCAAATAATTTACCATCGAAAGTCAGAGCCGCCATTTGTTCAAACTTATCCGGGTGACTCTCTGCGTGACGAAGCTTAGCACACAAGAACTCAACGGTATAGTTGGCTTTTAGATAAGCGGTTTCGTACGCAAGTAGAGCATAGCCTACACCGTGAGATTTGTTGAATCCATATCCAGCAAACTTCTCAATGTATCCCCAAATTTCCTCAGCGGTAATAGGGTCAATGTTATTCTTAGCACAACCAGAAACGAATACCTCTTGCCATTTGGCCATTTCCTCAGGCTTCTTCTTGCCCATAGCCTTACGAACCATGTCAGCGTCTACCGAGTTCATGCAAGCAAGTTGCTGGCAGATATAGATAACCTGCTCTTGGTACAAGAGTGCAGAGTATGTCGGTGACATGATCGGCTCAAGCATAGGGTGAATGTACTCAGGGTCTTCACCCTTGTTCTTCACGCTACGGTAAGCCGTATGCATATTACTTTCCATGGGGCCGGGTCGAATGATACTAACCAAGTCAGAAATCTCTTCAATAGATCCAGGCTGTAGGTTCTTGCTCCAGGTACGACCCAGTTGTTTTTCAATCTGGAAAACGCCTACGGTAAAGCCTTGGCCAATCATGGCCATGGTCACCGGATCATCTAGCGGCATGGCCTGTCGCGAAAGCTTAATATCATGGCGATCCTTGACAAGCTCCATGGTCACCTGGATATCATCCAACGTGGTCAATCCAAGGATATCGAGCTTGAGCAGACTCAAGGAGTCCACCGTGTTCATGTCCCATCCGAAAAGTAGACTTCCGTCCTTCGACCGTGCAAGAGGATATGGACTCTCGTCAAACGGAACATCAGAGATCACGACCGCAGCCGCGTGGATCCCTGTTGATTTGTAACACCCTTCAAGTGCTAGGGCAATCTTAAACCAAGGCGTGTACTTGTTATAATACTCCTTAAGCTCTGGTACAGTATCGATAGCTTCCTGTAGACTGATAGCACCGTGATCATCGTTCTTAGCGGGCACCAAAGCCGTGATCTTATTAGCCTCATCGAAAGGCATGTCATAGACCTTGAAAACTTCTTTTAGAATAGCCTTAGCTTGAAGGCCACCAAGGGTGACTAGCTGTGCGACGTTACCTGCACCGAACCGTTCTCGGATATACTCAAGTACTTTCTGTCGCTTCGAACGGGGAACGTCAGTATCAATATCAGGCAAACCTCCGCGACCTTTATTGAGGAACCGCTCCCAAATGAGACCATACTCAAGAGGATCAATCTCAGTAATACCCAAAGCATAACTAACAAGGCTACCACCCGCACTACCACGTCCACGACCAACCAGGATATTTTGGCTATGCACCCAGGACATGACATCGTGGACGATGAGGAAGTAGTCTGCGAACCCCATTTCTTCAATGTCCGTAAGCTCTCTTTCCAGTCGATCATGATAAGACTCACCAGTAATGTCGCGTTGCGATAGTTTACTTAGCCCTTCACGAGCAATCTCACGAAGATATTCATTAGATGTTTTTCCTTCGGGGATAAACTTATACTTAGGCAAACGACGTTTCTTGATATCAAGATTAACGTTACAACGATCAGCAATCTCACAAGCAAGATCAAGCTCACTTTCCAAGAGGCCAAGTTCGGCCATTTCATCACGACTCTTGAGGTAGTATTCCTCAGGAATAAAGTCAGTGTATGTAGCACGACTATACTTGTTGGCACTCATTTCCAACAGAGTCTTGTGTGCCTCAGCGTCATGCTGCTCAACGTAGTGAACGTTGTTGGTAGCTACGGTACGCAAACCATACTTAGTACCAATACTACGAAGCCTAGTGTTAATCTGCTTCTGCTCTGCAACACCAGTATCCTGTACTTCCAGGAACAGGTGGTCCTTGTCAAAGATCTTAAGGAAACGACGAATCAAACCCTCTGCCTTAAACAGAGCAGCGGTCTCATACACTTCGCCGCTTTCGTCTACCTTATCATACAGTTGAGAAGAGACAACCCCGTCAAGACTACTGCCCGTAAGACAGATTACGCCTTCACTGTATTGCTCTAAAAGAGAAAAGTCAATGCGGGGACTGTAGAAGAAATAGTCCGGACTGTTGGCGTGCGATAGCAGCCGCGTGATGTTCTTCCAGCCGGTTTCATTCTCGGCCAGTAGAACGATGTGAGACACCTGACGTACTTTCTGGATTCTAAGCTGCTCTGCGTCCTCGCAAAAATACAGGTCGGCCCCCAGGATGGGCTTGACCCCAGCCGCCTCTGCCTCGCGACAAAAGTTTACCGTTTCAAAGACGTTCGAATAGTCTGTAAGTGCTACGGCGGGCTGTCCTAGCTCCTTGGCTCTGGCGACAATCTTTTTGATGTCAGCAGAACCGTACAGCATAGAAGCTTTAGAATGTACGTTCAGGTGTGTAAATGTCATCTGGATCTTCGATTGTAAATCTTATTCGTCGGCTTGGTGATTCGCTTACCAGGAGACTTGCTATTTTTTGCGTTCAGTCTTCGCATGGCCTCTAAGCGAGCTTTGTTTCCTTCTTGACCAGTACCCGAAGTGTGGTTACCATCTTTGTCATAGCCACCAGTACGAACAACATCAGCACCAGCCTTGTCCCAAAGGTCACCGACTCTAGTTCTTGTCTTAATGCCAGTAACTACAGGATACTCTAGTTGTAAGTTGTCCATCGGTTTGAGTTTACAGCCACACTGTTGGCCTTTCTCATCTACATGATGACACGAAATCGTCTTTTTGTCAATCAGTTCCTCTAGTTCTTCGATGGTTCCTTCTATGTTCTCGAAATCGCTTCTGCCTGAACTGGACTTAACGTGTAACATGCCATTAGAAAATGCCCCCACGTTCGTCATGTGACCATGGCGACACTGGTACGACTTATCTAGCGTGAACCGTGTCTCACCACGCAGGATTGTGATTGACTGATTGCCAACCCCTTCGTCACGACACACGGGACAGACGGCTTTCATTTTGTCAATCTTTCTACAAAGCGTCTCCTCTTGCTTCTTGGTCATCAGTAACTCTGTTACGTGACCCTTCTCCCAGCAGCCTATTACTACAATATGTTTAGCCATTACTCTTCTCCGTCTTTCTGATCCCAAATGTGATCAATGATACCCCACTCTAGGGCCTGCTCAGAACTAAAGTATTTGTCACCAACCTGTTCGCAATGCTTCTTCCAGAACGTGGCCTTTTGGCTGGTGTGCTTTTCCATAAGAGCATACCAACTCTTTGCCATTGCATCATAATGAACTAAGTCCTTTTTTAGTTCATCCGTACGCTTCATGCCAAACTCGTCCCACGACTGATGGACCATGAACCAAGTGTTTGGAGTAGCGTATCTATGTCCTGGTTCGCCACGAGCAACCAACAATGGTGCAGCACTCATACATTTGCCAATAGCAGTAATATGTACTGGTGCCTGAAGAGTACCGATCACGTCGTACAATGCATACATTTCGTACTCGCTACCACCAAATGAACCAATGAATAGTTCAATAGGCTTTTCCGTTGACTCTGCATTCATGTAATACAGACCCTTAATAACTGTACCAATAGATGTTTCGTCAACACCATCAAACATAAAGATACGTCTATTGGTACGGTCTACACCATAGTCAAAATATGCATCAATCCAATCTTTACCAATACGTGCTCTCATTATGTTTTAAACTTCCCATTCCATTGACTAGAACAAACGCCAGTGTCGCATAACGAACGACACTTCCAAGCCCACCTCTTTTCAAAGTCACTGTTGTCTCTAACGATACGGTCGATATAAGCAGTAGACTCGATCTCTTTTACCTTGTTCTTAACCCATTCTTCTGTCGCTAGATCCTCTTCTTCTGTAAATGCTACAGTGATAGGATTCTTAGTGAAGTAGTCAAACGTCAAGATCACGTTCTTGTAATTGTAACCCTTGTTACTAATGTCGTCAATGAACTCACGACGAGAAGCAAGAGAATACATCTTCACTTGAATGTCTTCACGACACTGCAAGTAGTCTTGTGTCCATGTGCCGGTCTTGTAGTCAATCACATGGATGGTTTCGGGGTCTTCTTCGATCACAAGGTCCATGTAACCAATAATCGGAACGTCTGTACCAGGAATGTTAATCCTATAGCCATACTCGTACCCAACTACTTCCCCTTCTGGGTTCCGCAGGGTCTTATCCCACATGTCTTTGTAACGCTCAATCTGTGTCTCGCACATCTTGATTGATCCATCAAACAGATCGCGAGGACAACCCGGCAATGCGTCTAGGGGCTTTTGCGAAATGCTACATGTGTTATCTTCTTTTGAAGCGTAAGGACATGTGTCACACAGCGGTCTCTTGTTGGCGTAGTCTTTTTCTTTAGCCCATACCAATGGGCTTTCCATGACCTCTGGCTTCTGGTAACGATCTAGCGTTTCTAGTACTCCACCATAACCACGATACAGTCTGGCTACCCAGTCTGGATCACTACCATTGGAATACTGCTCCAAAACATCATGGATAAGAGAACCATGACAAGCACCCCAGTTGGTCTTAAGTGCAAGATCGGTATTGTACGTTAACCAATACTTAAACTTACACATCTCAAAAGTTTTGATGCGTGAGGGTGAAATGGACTTGAGTTTTAACATGAGATACCTTTAAAAATTTCTTGAAGTAAAGTTGTGCTTAGATCGCCACAGTCTTTATCGTGTGGCAGGAGAACCCTGTGCAACTGAAAAAGGTCACCAACAATACGCTCCATGCGTTCCCATCCTTTTTCACCGGGGCTTTCTCCACTCTTGTATTTAGCAGGATCATCATTGTCGTACGCAACATACAGATCCGTAACACCATACTTGATTAGTAGTGTTCTGTGAGCATGACAGAAGCTAGTACCAAGTGTGGCAACCCAGTTGTGGATCCCCGCTTCATCCAACTTCATACCATCTAGCGGTCCTTCAACCAGAATGAGCTTTTTGCTCATGCCCAAGTATCGTTTAGCATTATGTAGGTTATACAGAATGGAGCTAGTAAACAAGTCTCCACGCTGAGGCCATCTGTTGTAATGGCGACCATGTACCCACTTCATGTACTTGAGGTCACGCTGCTTGAAATACTCAGGAGTATGAATGGTACGTCCTGTATATCCAATCAAGTGACCTTCGTGATCTCTAACAGGGAACACGACACGATCATGCATGTACGTACCAAGACGACTCCAAAGGCCAACCTCGTATTTACGCAATGATTCTAGATCAAACTCACGATTCAGTAGATACTGAGGATCCGGCATGAGGAACTTTAGGTTATCCTCTTTTAGCGGTTCATGAATGTGTAACTTGTTACCACGATGAATATTGATTGGATCAGATACCTTCTCATCAAGGTCCACGTTTTTGTTCTCAAGCTGTGTGGTAATCCATTCAACGGTCTCACGAAAGTTGATACCTTTAACACTACTCACTAAGCCGAAGATATCATTGCCACGACTCTCCTCACAGTGATGCGTCCAACATACCCATTTACCAAGATCGGTTCGCCAACTCCATGCCGTCACGTTGTTACGGTCTCCCCCGTGCTGCATGCACTGACACGTAGATTGAATTAGACCGTCTCCACGATCATCAAACTCAATCTCTAGTCTGTCTAGCAGATAAGTAATGTTGCGATTCGCATGGTTACGAATCGTTTGCTTCTTTTCATTCGTCGTCGTCATCGTCGTCACTATCTTGTTGAGGAGGTGTTACATGACCAATCTCCAGTTCTTCGAAATAACCACAACTAAGGTCTGCGTTGTAATTAATGTAACTACCCCATAGTCCTTTGCCAAACCTAGACTTAAAGTTCTCCATCTTGTGAGTACCGTTGCCATCGTCAGCACGTTCAGCGTCAGTCTTTCTTTTGAGGTAACTGACAGAATCTACGTTCTCACTGATGCGTTTACCACCAGCGACAGCCTTGATTCCAGAGATCAATTCGTTGTTAGTTTGGCCAAACCCAATAAGCGGCACATTGTACTTGTTGATAAAGTCATGCAACGCCGCAATGTGTAAACCATTCTGTTGCCATTCTTGCAGGACACCACGACTAATCTCGTTGGTCATAGCCAGCTTGATATAGTCATACACAATCAAGCACTGCGGTACACGAGTATCACGGTCGGGCTTAACGTGGGTCAGTAGCCACCTTCTGATATGCGGTAGCACGTCAGGAACGCTGAGACCACTAATCGACTGATAGAAAATAGGCATCTTCTTCACTGCTTCCCAAAGACGCGGCTCTTTAAGCTTGCGACCATGAGCCATGATCTCATCACGAATCTTCGGATCTGTGACGTTGTTATCAATTAGTTCTTTTTCTGACATACGCCAGAAACCAGTTTCAATATACTCTGACGGAACCCTAGCAACCATGGCTGCAATACGCACCCACTGGTCTTGCTTGCTTAGCTCGCTATCAAGATAAAGAACTGGTAGCCCCTTGCGTGCAGCGGTGACAGCGGCACGCATACCAAACTGAGACTTACCACTGCCAGTAGTACCAACCAAGAATGTCATAGAGCCATTTCTCAGTTGACCGATACACTCTTGCCACAAAGGATAACCTAGATCAAGCCCCATATGTCCAGGGTCATCAGCAAGAGTATTAATGAACTCTTCAAACCCTTCACGAATATCTTCAATGGCGTGTTCGCCCTTGTCGATAATATTGACCTTACTGATGATGGCGTTTTCAACCTTACCAATCATCACTGACAACGAATCGTTGGTCGCTGATAGATAGTCTCTTTGCTCAACAAAGGCTTGAGTATATTGGTCCTTGAGTGCCTGTCTCTTGACCTCAAGAAAATGATTGTCAACCTCACCAATGCTCACTTCTTCGGCAATCAGTTCATCAATCCACTCACCGTTCCTCGTGGCAGACAAGTAGTTATGATGACCCAATGCTTTAGCTTCCGCCACAAGCTTGGCCTTCGTGACCTTCTGAGCTTCTTTATCAATAACCAGAGACCGTAGTGCCTCAAAGGTCATACGGGTAGCCGTATGTTGAAAGTCTTCCTCTCCAAGATATTCAACAAACTCAAACAGCTTGTCTGGATGCTGTACAACTCCTGCTAGGAATATCTTCTCTGCTGCAACGTTACTCATTTCGTGCTTCTTCGATTAGTTTTTGTAGTTCTTCGACAGACACGTTACCACGTACTTCGATTAATGTAATTTCGTTTGTCTCGCACCAGAGTCTCTTTCTGGCGTCTCGTGCCTTAGATTTTTCAAACCCTTTCTTGTCACTGTGGAATAGCTTAACAAACTTATCGTGTTGTATGCCTTGATACTCAAAGCCCAGTTTGTTATGCGGCATGAAAAAATCTAAGTAAAGTCGTTCTTCCGGTAGAGGAAACTCTTCCAAAATCAATGCGTGAAAACCATAGATGCTACGTAGCAAGCGACCGAGCATGTACTGCCCAGCCGACTTGCACTGTTCGCGTGTCCGTACGGGATACCTTTCGGGTAGAATCTCCATACGAATCTCGCGGCCATTAAGCGTCTTGAATTTCATCTACTAGATCTTCAATGGGATCATGTCCACCAGGAATGAATAAGCTTTGTACTTCTGCGTCCAGCTTGTTGAATAGTACACTGTCCATCAAGAGTCTGCGAGCAGCATTGAACTGACTCATACAAGTGGAGGCGATTTCCTCGCCATCCATAATGTACTCACCAGTGTCACGGTCGATCTTAGGCAGGAAGACTTGCTTGCCACCTTTGCCACCCATACGCAGGACACCAAAGTTGCACGCCTGAGTCACAAGTTCCTGCTCGCGGAAAATACCGTTCTTGAAAAGGATAGGGAACACACCTTCGTTACCATCGGGGGCTACCTTGTTTTTGATTACCTTGTATCTGATTAGGCTGCCGATACGCTCCTTGTCAGAGTCCAGGATCCAATCGGTCTTGCGGGGCGTGAAGAGTCGGATACGCTGCGAAGCATAGAACTTAAGAGCATAGCCGCCAGGGGTATCCGTAGGGTCACCATACATGGTGATCTTATCGCGGATCTGATTGACGAACACGAGGGCGACCTTGTTTTGCTCAGACACACCGATGAGCTTACGCATGGCATCAGACATGAGCTTGGCCAGCTTGCCCACGGTAGAGTCACCGATCTCTCCAGCCATCACTGACTGCGGTTGAGCGGCGTCGATAGAGTCTAGGATGGCCACTCCGTTAGGAACCATACCGGCAAACTTACGCATTGCTTCAAAAGCCTGCTCACCATTGGAAGCATTGACGATCCATAGGGGACATTCGGGATGCGGAGACTTCTTGCCAGCGGCCAGGGCTGTTGCGTGCTCAACGGCAATATCAAGATAGGGACGAAGCGTTCGAACCGTCCGCATAAGAGATAGGTTCAGGTTTCTCTCCATGTTGACATATAGTACAGTCTTGCCAGCCTGGATAGCACGACCAGCTACCTCTAGTGACAACGTTGTCTTGCAGGTTCCCTCTGCACCGAAGATCTCGGTGATACGCCCCTCAGGAAATGGCACAGCTAAATCGTAGTCTAAGTTATATGACCCACTACGATTAGGATTGGGATCACCAACCTCCTCTGCCGACATGGCTTGTACGCCATCTTGTTCTACCTCCTGCTTGAAAAAGCCAAAGGTGGGAGTCGTCTGCTCCCCGATATCAATGTTCAGTCCAGGTTTCTTACGCTTTGCCATTCTCTAGTTCTCTCAAAAATGAAAACAGTGTTTTCGGTTTTGCTTCTTTGTACTTAACTTTTTCAAGACCGGACGAGGCGAGTTCCTTTTGCCAGTCTGTGTAGAATCGTGATACTTGCTCCAAGTCGTATGACTCGAAAAGCTGACGGGCAACAACTGCCATCTTGGCGAACTGCTGTGGGCTGATGTGGTGCGGCTTACATTTCCAAATGTAAAAGGCCAGTTGTCCTGCTGATAAACCATAGGAATCCCCCATTAGTTTTTTCAAAGCAGCAACTAGCCGTCCCCACTCCTTACCATTATGACCTCGCCACGGGTAAATGTCAGCACGAATGTCGCGATTCAACCAAATGAATTCTGCGAGTAGGTTGGCCCCGTCGTGCTCAACGTCCGGAGTAGTAAGAGAAGGGTACTTCATACCGAGGGATCATTGACAATGACCGCTTTGTCGCCAGACTTGTATTCTCTAACTTCTTGTCTGGTTGTCCCCTGTTCTTGTACCCAGGTGATCCAGATTTCTTTTCCCTTCAAAATACCAATACCACGACACTCTGTTTCGGTTACGCCGCTCGTGTGTAGTAGGGCATTGATCTGCTTACTGTGCCAGTAGCCATTAACCTGAGCGTTCCCTTCTCCGTCTTTATACGGAACCAGTACAACATTGCGGCCATACGCCTCAAGTCTCAGGTTCGTGACCTTGAGCTTGTGGACCTCGATGTAATCCCTAAGACGCATCCACGCAGATCTAGCACCGGGCGTGAGGTCTTCAAAGACGGTGGTTCCGTCTGACAGAGAGGCTATCCAACGGCTTGCGTTCGGATCACTCTTGGGATTGGGGACGTGAGGGTGTTTCGAGCTAAATGCTAATGTCATGTTTCTTCCAAAACCGTAGGTGGACTATCCAGCACAACGGATGGGTACACACATTATACGCGAAAACGTACGAGTGGAAACAAAAAAGAGGCCACAAGTTGAAACTTGTGACCTCATGTTATGAACTAAATAACTCTTACAGGAACTCAAGCTGGACAAGGTACCCGAAGTTAGTCTTTCGACCAGCAGTGGTTGGTGTACCACTTAACATCAGGTGGAAATCGTGTACGTTTGCCTCGGCACTCTGGTCTTGAAGACTCAATGCGGCACCACCGTCAGAAATTTCTGACCATGCCGTAGCACCAGCGTAACCATCGGTATCTGCTAACTGAGCAGCCTGAATCGTGATTCCGGTAGCCAGATCCGAGATATCCGGTACGCCAGAAGCAGCAGTAAAATCTACTGCACGGAACGTTGCCGTTTGTGTGATGACTGCCGTTCCATTAGGCTCCACAAAGCGACACAGGAGAGTACCAGACTCAGACGGAATATCCACAAACGTTCCAGCCGTATATGCAACTCCTGAGTGTTCTACCGAGCTAGCACCAGTGTATTTTGCATTGATCATTCGACCAAGATCAGCACCTAGAGCGTCAGTCCTGAACGTCGAGTCTTGATATTGTCCAACAATAACCGCACTGTTTGGAGCACCATTAGCACCAAAGAAACCTAAGCGGTTGGGGCTACCATCTGCCCCTGCTTCCATTTGGAAAATCTCCAAATTGGGACGAGCACGATCAACTGGCAATGTATCCGCCGAAGCGTAATATGCTGCTGGCGTGAGACGCCCCGTGGTCAATTGACCCATTGTTCCGGATCCACCGAAAAATCTAATTCCTGATACCATTGTATTTGTTCCTTTTCAAGAAGCAGTTATCCTTTAAACGGAACACAGCCCCGAGACATAGACTATGGCTAATACCAACGTCTTTAAAGAGTACACTAGATGTCTTTGTGAAAGATCTCCATTCGCTGTGGGTCACCTGGGAAAAAACCGTTTGAACTATTTGACAGTTTGTAAGCCGCCTTTACGGCCCACCTGTTTGGTTCTTCTTCAATGCGTACCAAGGCAATAATACCATCACTCAATACAGAAAAATCATTGTTCCATCTAACGATTGCATAAACACCATTGGGCGTGTGCGTGCCGTTGGTGACTTCGTACAAGTCCATGATTCTGGCAAACCTCTGGAATCCAAAGAATGCCGCACCATCAATGTCTTTACGTTGCCCAAGGTCAAACCCACCAGCAGCATGTTCTCCTGGATCACCAGGACTTCCTGTGAAATTCTCTAAAGGGAATATACCGCTTTGTGTAATAGGACCAGACAAAGACAAACTAACACCAGAGTATCCGTGATATACATATGGAGATCCACCGATAGCACCAACACTCCATCTACTTAATCCAAACAGTGTATGGGGACCAACCCAAGCGGCTGGTCTGTTGTTATACTTATCAATAAAAGAAAACGTATCATCGAATTTCCACAAGTCGAAACCAACATGCTGTCCGTTAGTAACCCAATAAAAGGTTCCATCAAAACACATGTCACGAAGGTCAGTGGTAGTTGTTCCACCTGTTGGGAAAAAATCTGGAATGCCTACGGTAGTAGTACTAGTAGACATGTGAGTGTCCACATAGTCTAGATTATCATCATACTCAATAAAAGCAATACGTCCAGAAGCAGCGTTCATGAAACTACCATCTGGATGTTCCATAAACTCAAACTCTTCAGATATTCTGATGACCGTATTACTACTAGGATATTCTAATCCCGTCTGTAATGGCCAATTGTTTTCCTTACCAAGAGTCGCATGAGTTTCATTAACTAATTCGGCAAATCTCGTCCACATACGATGTCCTGTAAACGGAGACAACACAGCAAGACCTGATGGATAACGAGATACATTGGTAGCACCAGCAAACGGAATGTCGGTCATCCAAAGAGCATCATCAAAAACTTCGTATCCTAAGTTGAGATTGCCAGCAGAACTATTTTGGCCAGAAGGCCAATAGTCTTCAAACGTAGGCCAGAAGCTAGTAACACCCGATTCAATAGTGGTGTTTGGAAATACCGAACGAGGATTTCTAACAGCAACACGATAAATACCAGACCCTTCTGTCGTGGGAGTTAGGTATTCACGAGTCGTTGACATGCCACGCTCTGCAAAAACATCCGGACTACGTGTACTGTCCGCAAACGGCGTAAAGTCTTCTACTCGATCAAAATTGTTTCCGTTACGACCAAGATAGTATTCGGAGTTTCCCGTCAGCATGTAACCATCTAAACGTACAGTGCCAGACGATATGGGATCAACGTCGTAAATTGCTCCCCCATTGTTATCAACATTGATAGGGTCAGGCTCACGACCATTTAAGCCAATTAGCGTACCGTTTGTTTTTTGAAACGCAGGGAAAAACGGTTCGATTCTAATATCAAAAACAGCGTTCTCACCAGCAGGACCAGTACCGTGAGCGTTACCGTAAGAGTGTTGACCAATATGCGGGAAAGGATTATACATAACCTCTCCAATGTCCACGTCATACAGTACGCCAGAAGACCCAAGTACTTCATCTGAAATCTCAGTGATAGCACCAACAGCAGAAGGAGATCTGTGTGTATAAAAACCAAGTTGACCACTTGGGTTATTCGGGTATAACGCACTCAACCAAGAAGTCAACATCTGTTCTTCATTATACGAAGAATCATAAGCCATGTACTCAAAAATATCCTCCATGGCAGCTCTTGTCTCAAGAATATGATCAACAAAAATCATGCTGCCGGGATTAGAACTTGATGCAAGATTAGCACCACTTGTAGTGGGTTCATACGGCCCACTAGCGGGAGAGTCCTCGTGTCGATAGACGTTAAAATCACTCAGAGCAGATGGATCATCATTACCTCGCCAACGACGAAGTTCTGCCGTCACAGCAAACTGTGCTTGCTCTAGTAAAGTACCAGATAGACCAATAGGTGAACCATTACAAGATGGAGTCTCAACCCTGAAGGGTCCACGACCAGCGTCATAGTCGTAAGGTAATATTCCTGATTCTAATACCATTTGATTAACTGTGGCGGAAGAAGGCAGGCTTCACGATCTCAATGAAGCTAACGGTTGCACTGGCACCAAAGCCACCACTAGGTACAACGGCACTAGCCAAGAAGCCTCGATCTCCAGACGAAGCAAACTGCCTAAAGGGGATAGGGATAACATCTGTGTATGTTGTGCCAGACGACGCAAGGCACCCTAAGGAATCTAACTGTTTGCATGTCGCTTTTGCATTAGCTGTACCAATACTCGAAACAGACACAATTTCAACCGGAGTAACACCAGCGGAATCAGAAACAGTACCATTAATGAAAATTGTGCCGTTGTTTGTGCCAGGAGAAACTGGTGCATCCCCCTGCACGGCAAGAGTGGTCTTGTCGCCTACGGCGACAGAGCCATTGAGAACCTCAACGCCAAATACAGCACGCTCTGTTCCTTCTGCTAAAGCAGTAGGGTCAACAATCGTAACATCATACGTAGTACTGTCAGCTACGTTAGTGCGTTCAACTTCAACAATCGTACCGTTACCAAACGGACGACCTTGAGTAAAGTACCTGAGGATAGTATTCCCTCCGGGTAGCTCAAACTCGTCTGTATGATACATGGCCTCATCGTTAATGTTCAAGAAGCCGTCAATGCAAATCGCACCTTCTTGGAAATCAACATTAGCACCAGCATTAGGTGATGGTTTCGTATATAGGTTTTGATCGATACCTCTATAACGTTCGTCTACTTCACTTCCAGCAGTGCTAGAAAGAGTAAATACATTGTTCACTTCAGTAATCGTGACGCGAACTGCTCGTTCTTCGCGATCAAAGAACAGCGGCGGAACAAACGGATCACCCGGAAGGGTTGGATTGGTCGGAGGTCCAGGGTTAGGATTGAGTAGTGCCAAGTCGCTGAAGTCAATGGGATTCAGAATACCATTCAGGACAGCACGCACACGTTCACCTAGCGGAGCCTCACGACCGAACTTCGGGAAGTACGACTGGATCTTGTATCTAGTCAGGAATCCCTCGGTGCCAAATGAGATATTGGTTTCGCTCACGCCGTGACTGATCTCTCCATATGATCCCGAAGGACCAATGCCTTGTTCGGCAAAAGCATCAAACGACAGAAGCGGCAATCCAACCTGATTGAAGTCGGCATAGCGTGAGGAACTCTTGGGAACAATTTTGCCCTCAGCTCTGCGGACTGCACGATCAGTCATAACCTGTAGAGACGTTTCATCACCCACAGGAGAGAATGCCCAAGGCACAAACTGATCGTCTAATTGTACATCTTCGTCACGCTCGTAATGAAGGTCGCCTAGTACCCACTGACTCGGGTAAGACTGTCCATAACGATTACGAGCCTGCACAGGAATAGCTACGCCGGATAGAGCACTGTAAACATTAAGAACAACCGCAGGGTTGATGATGTCTAGTGTTGTCTCAGCGTCTAGCTTTGCGTTAGTAGTTACTAGTGTGGCCAGTGAAGAAATTGTGTTGTCAATCGACAGACCGCCAGAGGCTCCAGCGTTGATGGGTAATTGACACCAAATGGTTCCTTCAGGATAGTCTTCAAAAGAGTATAGTTCGTCGCTGCGAGGATTGATAACGCGGTTACCCACGATAGTCAACTCTACAGGAATATAGTGGCTACCATCTCCGGTAGGGTTAAACGGAGGTGCGTCTTCTGTCCAGTTGCCAAAACCAGCAGGGTTACTATCGCCCTGTGGTCCATAGACCGTATCGGATGGCAAACGACAGTGAGCACTGACACGGAAGTCATCAGTGATAAACGGACTGACCGGACCCAGGTCTCTATTGATCTCGTAGTCTTCAACGAAAACACCACTGGATCCTACAGTACCAGAAGGAGACAAGGTGAATCCCTCTACTTGGTTCTCGACGTTAGCCCATGCGGCACCAACGAGATTGTACAGTCCTTCGGCATCGTCAAACAACAGTCCTTCAAGAACATACGAACGACCGTAATGTCTAGATGCATGATCACGTAGTCTTGCATAAAAAGACAGTACCCAGTTCTGTTCTTCGTCTCTACGGTTGTTGATAACACGAATGCCAGACTCAGCAGCACCAGTCGCTAGACCAGCCAACGGCATCACCGGATCGAAACGACTTTGAAATGATGAATGTTGGGCAGCAATAGACCCAGCATCAGACGTGAAACCATAACCAGCAGGATCACTGAGCGGACTCGTTGTTTGATAAATCTTGTAGTATGTCCACTGTTCAATACCCGCCAAGGCAAGCTGTAGTTCTTTTTCCTGAGGGATATACGTACGGTAGAAACCGTCAGCATCATAGAAGCCAACAGTTAGCTTGTTCCATGCTGGCTCAAACACCACGCCATCTTGCGTGCTGTCTACGTCAATAATATTATCTAAGGCCAACGTGTCAAGACCATCAATAGGACTTAACAGATGCGAGTTGATGAAGCCTTCTTGGTGACCACCCAAGACACGGAAGCGTGTAGGGTCAGGTACAACATCCTGGCCAAAACCAAGCTGCTTTGTTTCATTCAATCCACTGGTACTACCAAACTCAGATACCAGATCAAGGATGTCTGACTCACTGATATCAAACGTTGTTTTCTTATTGATCAGGTTGATACGCTGAGCATCCATACTCCAGTACCAATCATAGCCAGTATCTAGAAGGATACGAGATAACACCTCGTCCAATTGCGTTAAGTTAAACTGGAAACGAAGGGCCTCAACACTACCGCCAATGTTCTTTTCAAGCTGCTCCACTGTAGGCAGATCAGACACGGGAACAGAGCACTTGCCCTCATTGAAATGTAGGTCAATAGCCTCTAAAACCTGACTGTATGTAGCACCGAACTGTAAGATACGACGATACTCTTTAATGTTAGGATCGTTAGGGTCACCGCCAACATCAGTTAGACCATTGACTACTCGATACCCTCTAGCTACAGACACAACACCACTGGGTGCATCTTCCCCTAGGTCTTCCGTATGAATCTTGACTCGTCTCAGTTCGTGTCTATTGTCTTCTACTGTAACACTGACAATGGTACCACCAGTGCTAGCTGTATAATCAGAGTGAGTAACCTTTCCTCGAAAAAAGAAATCACCTACGAAGAGTTCTAGAGAGTGCCCGATATCTGGCAGTTGGCCGGAAGCACCGTGGAATGTACACGGATCTCCACACGGCACCCATTCCGTCTGGAACGAGTGCGGTGTTAGATTGAAACCAAATGTGGCATTCACCGACGACAGGAACGCACATAGCTGCGATCCTGGTTCGTTGCTGCCGAACTGACCAGAGGGCCACTCGATGCCGTTAAGGGGTACACCTACACCACTAACAACAATGCCGTCTGAAACAATAATACTCATACCTTACGCCCCTCCACTTTCGAGGAAGTCATTACCTGCCTCCAGGCTGTCACACCAGATCACACCACGCGAGTCTCGTACACACCAGATCGGCTTGTACGTTCCAGGTTGCGTATAGTTGTGTGTCGGGCTAAATGCAATAGTCGTCTGTCCATCATCGAAGTGGAGCAACTGAGTTGAGACACTTACTCCAGGCGGCAGGATATTGATATCCGTATCGAAATCAACAATCAAGCCAGCATTACCAGAACGAGGTACACCAGACAGACTAATCAGAACCGGATCAATACCAGACGCGGCACTGATGATTCTTGTAGCAGAAGAGTGCATGCCATCAGAATCAATGGCTTCAAACTTCGCAATGAAGAATCCACTAGACGCATACATGTGCTGAACGGGATAACACCCAGCACCACTTTCCGCAACCGTTTCAGTCGGGGTAAAGTCACCAAACGTCCACTTAGTAGAATTGATAGTCTTGCCTTGTTGACCAGAAGCCTTGGCAATGAAGTACTGATTGAACGGAGGAACCAAACCACTAACAGACGCATCGGGAATGATGATGTCTACTAGAGGAGGTATCTCGTCTTGGAAAATGACAACCTTAGCATCAAAGTCCGAGGCAACCGTTTTCGCAATTTCAAGCTGTGCATCAAAGTCTTTTGCTGCCAGTACGTCAACAGTGAATCCAGCGTCAAACTCAAAGTTACTCTGTAGACCACCTAGCATGAAGCCACCAAAGACTCCACTGGCTTGGTCAGACGCGAACATAAGTCCACCAAGGACACCACTAGACACCTCAGAGGCAAAGATCATTCCGCCAAAGTGACCCGATCCAACCTCTTGACCACGAATGTAACCAGCGATAGAACCTGATCCAACATCAACGCCGAGCATGTAGCCACCCATGATACCAGATACGTCATCTAGACCACGAATCCAACCACCAACAGTACCATCACCAAAGACAACACCAGACACATAACCACCGAACAGACCACTACTCTCAACGCCACCAGGCATGAAACCACCGAATAAGCCAGAGCCAGTATCTTGACCACGAGTAAAGCCGCCAACGATACCAGATCCAGTGTCTTGACCACGCACATAGCCACCAATAACGCCACTGGTCACTGTACCAGTAGCACTATCAATACCGTTTCGTGAAATATACCTAACTTCTTCTTCTGTTAATGCATCATCAAAATAGAAGAAATCAGTCATAACGCCCACTTGGTCATGACAAACCGTTGCGGCATTTACCCACGGATCAGACGTGTGCTGCATGAACGTTAAGTAACGAGCTTCTTCAGCAGGAATCTGCGGGTTCTTCCCGTCCTTCATTGCCTTAAAGTCAATCAATGTACCATTGACATAATGATTAACTATTCTTGCGTCTGAATCGTACACCCAACAATAGTGACTCCATGAGTCAAGACGGGGCATCTGATGGTGACCAGCACGATACTGTTCCCATTGTCTGAAGTCTTCATAAAGAGAACCGCCTTCTCCAAAAGTACCCACAACAAGCTGACCAGCTTGAGCGGCATTACTAGAGTTATCAAGATACATATTTCCATCTAGAGAAATAACCATCTTCATATTTTCTGACGAGTCCTGGCCAATCATCCATCCAAAGTTAACGTCTGTGCCAGTATCAGCACTCAGCCCACCAGGAGTTGTACCATAAGAAACAATAGCATCAAAGTGACTAGCTGCTACGTCGTTCTTCTTGATATAAAAGAAACCAACTGAAAAACTACTATCTGGTGAATTAAACCTAGTGCCTGACGCCATGAAAGGCGGCATATTGTGAGGAGATGAAGTTGTGGGTGGATTATCATCGTGGTATGTAAATCCACTACACTGAATACCAAGATCAGATTGTGCTAACGGTCCCGCAATCACACGAAGATTGGCGGCACCCTCGTTAGCGGTACCTGGACTGTTTTCATATAGACTCTGCTGTGCTCCAAATAGATGATTGGCATTCAAGCTAAGATCTGATGTTCCAGAACCTCCACCAGCAAAACCATTGAATCTATAGTATCCTACGAGATTAGAGTCAGCAATACTAACCTGTGTCGTTGGCTGCTGATTAGAAAATCCACTAATGGTTTTTGTTTGAATGCCGCTAGTCGCTAGTGCTTCAATTTCATCTTTAAAAAACACACCACGCATCATAAACATGTTGCGTAGATAAATGTCACCTAAGCCACTATCTAGATTAGTAAACTGAGTTGTATAACTAAGCGTGTTACCAACAATACCACCAAACGACAACATGGGCGTTAAGTCAATTGGAACACTTGCACTCCATAGTGCAGCAGAACTAGCAGTCATATGGCGTCTATGGATCAACTCGCCGTCAATCCACAAACTAACACTGTAGGGGGCAGCACCCGCAGTATTAAATGGCGTATTTGTTTGATTAGGTATGTCAAATTTACCATGTAGTAATACACGACTAGGTACACCATACGGCAAGTTGCCAGACACTAACGGAGTAGCATCCTCTCCTAACCACACCAAGCTTACGCCAGAACCAGATCCGGCTTCTAGTGTGGTTAGGTATGATCTGGTATCACTGCCACCATCTACACCATACATGTGTAGTAAAGAATTATGTGCTGGACCCCCAGCGATACTATTAAGACCAACAACAGTTGCGGGAATGTCGCCACTGGGAGTTACTTCATACGATAGTACAAATTCATTAAGCTGACTTTGAGGTTTTACCAGGGTTCCGTTACGTCTTTCAAAGTTAGCTTTATGTCTAGACGATACGTTACCAATAGACGACTGAACATCATTGGCGTCCGGAACGTCTGCCGTACCAGCACTGCCACCTCTAACTGTATATGTACCAGAAGTAATACCAAGATTACCTTCACTAGCTAATTCGGGCGGAAGATCCCTAATGCCAAATTGGTCATATCTTGCAACACCGTTGTTGTACCAAATGTTTGTACTGTTGGTTGTCAAGTCACGACCATACCAACGGTCTTGCTTAGCAAAAGCATCACCACGAACCAGATCACCCGGCACTTCTTTCCAACAGCGTGCTTGATCAGATACAATGATATCGCCCATCTTGAAATCACTAGCTGGCCAATACCCAACCAATCTCGTATCATGATGAGAACGATAAATAGGCGTAAAGTCAATTCCACTTGTAGCAATAGCACGTATTTCTGCTGGCAACAAAGCTCTTTTGACCATGAACATTTGTCCAAGGGAAGCATCAGTACTAGCGTTGTCATGTACTCCACGAGTAGAATTGTCAAGAATTGTATCTTGAACACCATTGCCAAATAATAGCGGATACCCACTACCAGTGACACGCATTAACTGATCTGTTAACGAGTGCGGTAATGTACCACTACCTTGTTGTACGCCATTCAGATATGCGGCTACACCCTTTGTGCTGTCATCATACGCAAGGCTTAAATGGCTAACGGCCCCATCATAAAACTCTTTAAAGCCATCAATGTTAAATACAAGAATGGACGGAGTATCAGATTCCGATCCAATTGAATATATCTCAATAACGTGACGGTGTTGATTAGTAACTCCACTAGACGTGCAACAAATGCCCGCTGTATTACTACTCAATGGATGAGTAACAGGTAAAGCCGAAGTCTCTTCTGCTGTTACGGAACCCCAAGAGAACAACATGTTTGATTCTCTAGTAGAACCATTAAGAGTAGAAACATTTAGGCCAATAGTCCAACTACCGTTACTTAGAAGATCGTAACATACGCCACTATTGGCAGCATGAACAATAGAGTCATTTGCACTATCGTTATAGATGCTGCCACCACCAAACGGACCAGTGGTAGGTACTGTTCCTAGACCAGCATATCCCATGTCAAAGTTACTAATTAGCGGCCTGTGATGCATGCTAACGTCACCATACAGCGTTTCAAACACAGGATAATATGCCACTAAATCAGGATCAGTTAACGTAACCTCTTCTGTAGGAAGCACAAGAGCTTCTTCAAAAGCAAGACCACCACGTTCATGCATATCCAGAATTTCACCTTCGTCTAAGACACGACGGAAGTGATAAACACCAGAGACTAAATTATTCCAACCACTTGTATTGTCATAGTGATTAGCAAAACCTGTTGTTACTTCTGGGTCACATGCACCAATAGCTAACGCACGACTATTAGTGCTACTGATAAGATTAGTGTTTGATAACGATAAATTATCATTAGTTGTACCACTAGCCGCAACACGACCGTCTTTGTAGAGAACTAATTGATGAACTGATCCCCCAGCAGGATCGCGACGATACGACATCGTTAAGTGAGTATAACGACCCGACTCAATAGGAACTTCCAGAAGTAAATCTGGAGCAGAGTTACTGGCTTTTGTCATGGAAACATAAGCACCCAATCCTTCACCAGCATGATTGTTATATTGAGCACCATGATCCAAAAGACCAGATACCCCCATATACCAACCACCAATATTGGTATATGCTGAAAATTGTCCAATAAGAGCGTGGGCTCTCGCCATCGCTACAGACCATGTGTTATTAGCACTTAGGTTTGATGCAGTTGAAGTAAATGTCGTTGCATCAACGGCATAACCATCACTATTAGGATACGCCCAAACGCCAACAGTGAATCCACTATTCGCAATAGGCAATGACAAACATTGTTCTGATTGTTGTCTACCGCCACCGCCCATGGCTAGATATTTACTAAAGGGCGATGAATCAATATTGGTTTTCCAGTGACCACCGACACTATACCCACGAATCAAAGTACCAGATTCGGGATTCATGAACTCTATGCCTCCGGGCCAAAACGACGACTGTTCTTCTCTTGCAACACTGGCGGCAGTAACCACTTGCATATCAAACGAAATACCACTGGGATACTTCGCGTATGCGGGCGAATAATTCTTGAAAAACGGTGCTCCACTCGGTTCGTGTAGAGGCCAGAATCCTACAAGGGAGCCATCATTAATTAGGTTGGGCATGTAGTCCCTCCATCACTTTATACTCTCCGGTAAATGGAGAAATTCTATACCGCTTAACCACGTTGCCACCACCGTCTGTTATATCCATATTGACAAACAGATAATGAGAATCGCTAATCGGAGCCTTGCTGACAAACCAGCCAGGAGCCTTACCTTCCATATCAAGACTGTAATATTCAGTCACATAACAGTGTAGGTCGGCTGCGTCCCATTCTTCCGGAGACAGAACACCAGTGCTCTCAAAGTAAACTTCTTCTGAACGAAATGCTCTAAAATGAGCAGAGAGCGGGTCTTCAGGCATACGAAGCATGAGCCCTTCATAAACAATAACCTCGTTGATCGCTGTGCCGCCTAGACGGAACTTTTCGTCGTCCCGTTTCTCGCACGCAATCTCGATGGTTTTGTTGAAGTGTGTTACAACCGTTAGAAGGCCAGAATTGCCTTCATGCTCAAAGCTTGCTTTTACCATTTATCCTTACTCCTGGAACTAAACCACTTGGCTACGTTCCATCTAATAATAAACTAAGGGCTGTCATCCAGAAACGGATGACAGCCCTTATTTTGTCAGGAATCAATCAGATTACGTTAGTAAAGTGAAAGGATCCCCACTTGCAACACCAACACCAAGATTCTCTACAGCCTGGACTTCCGCACCGCGAGCAGCACCAGTGACCTTGCGGTCGGTGTGCCATACGAGCTTAGTGCTCCAGCCCCAAAGGACTTGGTTTGCGTTGTTCGTGCTGCTAGTAGCGTTAAAAGTAGCCATAGCTTACCTCCTACATGTTTTTCGAACGTCGAATGGACCGGGATGGCCCAGCAAATAATACACTAACCATTGTCTCCGAACTCCAAAATGAAGTCGTTGCACCAATAGTTAAAAGTTAATCCAAGCCTCAGCAGCCCAGATCCACATACCCCGTAGGAGCCCAACGGCGTGCCCAAAGGTATCACCAAATTCAAGTACACAAACTCAGATGAATTTGCGTCGGTCTCTCCAACAAGCCCAGCGGTGCCATCTTGTCGTAGTACGTTTGCAATAGCAGGAACCACAAGCGGAAGACGCTCTACGGCCCCCGAAGGCATCTCACTGCTATAAGCCCAGAAGCTACCACTGGCAGCGAACTGTACGAATGCTCTGTCTAGTCCTTCGTCTGCACTTCCTTGAAAAGCACTGTCGTCAGACACGAACAAGCGAAGGTCTGAAATAGCCGTACCGCTGGTGGCAACATTAAATGTAATTGCTGCTACTTTAGATTCTAAGTGCGACGGCAGAGGAGCATTCGTAAGATCAAATTGTGTCTCCTCAAACATCAATACGCCAGACGTGGTGGTAGGACTACTAGGATTAGCAGTAGAGCAACCAGAAGACACGATGTTCTTGAATGCAAAAGATCCCCCCGGCGTAGTCCGATTACCAACCGGACTCGCTATCTCATCTGTATCCCAGGAGAATACTCGGATAAAGGGAAAATCACCACTCATAATACATGCTTCTTTTTAAGCTGTTCTTGTTCTGTCTCTGATAAAGGTATGAATCTTCCACCGACTCTACGCACGAAAATAAGACGATCACCTAGCATCATGGCTTTGACACCACGCGGCAACGTGTTCTTTTCCGATTCCGGCTCACCAACCTTGCGTAGTCGAATGTCGCTCATGAGAAGTCATACAGTAAACGATATCTGAACGTTCCAGCACCAGCACCACCGTAGGTGCCAATCGGAACATCGACACCAACCTCAAGGGCAAGATGCACGTACTGGCTAACGTCATTGTCAAGTAAACCACTCATCCACGGCTTACCTAGCGGCCACTCTGGTTCAGTAATGGTACCAGATAGATTCGGTGAAGCCGGAACTACTGTAGGTGTATTGTCAGCAGATGAATCTAGTGTCAAGTTTGGAATAAAATGTAGTTGTTTCTGCTCTAAAAATCTGTATGTTCCAGCACCCCAAGCGGTCGTATTGGACATAAACACACGCATATTGAACACACCGCTGGCGTCACCAAAGTCATTCACGCGAGCGTAAGCAAGCGAGGTGTCTGTAATGGCACCAGAGCCAGTAGTGTTCAACTGACCATAATCTAGCACGCCATCTGCGGCTGTACTAAGTAGCTTCAAGAATCCTGCTCCACCAGACTTCTGATCGCGTTGACCAGAAGGATCTGTTGCGGGATCTTGCAAGATCCATTCTACATCAGGGAAGTTAACCATTATAGAGTCCTCAGTGAGATATCAGAGTTCACATCAGGCACGTTCGCAAGGTCAACAGTGAAATTAAAATCTAGTGTTACGTTGCTTGTTAAATCAGTATCACTAAACTGTTGACTAAGGTTTCCGATACGCAATGTCACAAAGTCAGCAGGATTAGCGTGCAATGCTTTTAGTCTATTGATCTCACTCTGCACAAAGCTGATAGCCAAATTAGTATCAACGGTTGAGTTACCAGTGTTCTTGGCCTGTACCTGACACTGAATAGAGATGCTGCCCTCTGTAGTTGTCTTGATATCCTGAATGACATTACCAAGTCGTCTAAAGGGAATAGCATGACTTGCTTGTAATTGAATACCTTCTACCGTATTGACACTACACGTTCTACTAACAATGCCACTTGGCAGGTTGGCTGTTGGGTCATCGGTGTACGTGATAGAAAAATCAACAGTACCACGACACTTGTTCTGAGTAGTAGAGAATGATGTTGGATTGAATAGTGCTAAACCACTACCAGAACTTCCTTCTTTGTACTTATCATATACGCCAGAAGCTTGCCACTTTAACTGAGGACGTACACTATTAATGAAGCCAGAGCAGGCACGAGCAAAACCAGGACCACCTTCCGGCTCACTGGCCATTAGGGTTCTACCTAGTCCTTGAACGGTACCAGCTAGTGTTACTGTCGCAATCCCCTTAATGTCCTCTTCGAACGATTCTGTCTTCTGCGTGAAATAGAACGGTACACCACTGACAATCGTAAAGATCTCTGTGGCAGAGTAAGTGCCATTAGCTACATCAGCTACTTCTTCACGCTGTACGGATACCTCAAAGATTGGTCCACCGTCCGCTAGAGACGGATGAGGTATTCCAAACAGACCAGATGCGTTTGGCTCCACAAAGCACGGTAGAGTAAGCGGAAGCTTATCGATACCAAGACGAAGCTTGACAGCACGTAGGGCTTGTTCGAACTTGTCAGATTCACCGTCAATACCTTCGGCGTTGACTTGGTGAGTAACATTGACAGTACACGTATCAGGATCTTCTGAGAAGCTCCACTGATCACTAAGGCTAGACGTGACACCACTGACACCAGAAACCGTTACTTGGTCTTCTAGCTCGATAGTATAGTCAATACGTTGAAACTGAGTATCCGCCGGGATGTTAAGGCTAGTCACCTTCGGCTTTAAACCAGAACAGATGATTGTGCCTTCGGCAAGCGTCTTGTTGGCGGGGCCAGCCAAGATCACGAAGTCCTTCTCGTCTACGCTGAACGCTGTACGCAGTTCTTCCTGCTTCTCATACATTGCCTCGTAACTACCAGAAGGTGTTACGAGAATGGTACCAGTAAGAGTTAGTCTATTGAGGTCGGATGTACGAGTTCCCGAATCATCAAATTGACCTTCTACCTTCCAGTCGATGAGCGGAGCCGGGGTTAGCTGACAGCCGTTATAGAATACTTCTACTGCTGCTAAGGGCGGATTATTGACTTCTGATAATACGTTCATAGCTTACCTCGTTTGACCGAAGGAACTCAAGATCCCGCGTTCCTGTAGTGCAGTGATGATTTCCTGTAGCTGCTCAAACAACGCTGTCGTCTGTTCGTCAACCTGACTGGCGGTTGCATCGGCAACAGCAACTTCCAACTCGGAACGCAAGCTCTCTAGGCCAGTAATACTGACTGTGTTATTCTGGTTCGTTTGTAAGACAATCTCAACCTTTTCTGTGCTGGCTGCCGTTGCCGTTGTAGTTCCGCCGGTTCCGGTATCTGATGTGTTAGAAGCAACAGTACTATTGCTAGCACTAATGTCTTCATTGACACTATTCAGGTTACTAAGCTGACTGATAACTTCTCCAAGCAACTCTTCTGTTCCACCACCACCGCCGTTCAGGTCGGTCAAGGCGGCTGTTACAGAGCGAGCGATAGCGGCAACAACAGTTTCGTTGATGCTCTTGATGGCAGAGATGCCAGCAGAGATATCACTGTTGCCTTCGGCAAAGTTCGGAATGAATCCACGGTTCATGGGAATGATGGCTTCACTAGTGTTGGCAACGGCCAGACCGGCACCACCGGGCATAGCACGTTTTTCACGAGCACCAGCACGCAGTAGACCAGCGGCCTCCTTAGGTGTTAGGTTACCACCAGCAAAGTTCGGGATATGTCCTCTGGCTGCACCACCAACGGCAGCAGCAGCCTCGATGACAGCAAGCCTACCACCAATAGCAGAGCTAATACCCTGTACGATGATATCTCCAACCTCACGGAAAGCGGCATTCTGTTCAGCGAACAACTGTGCCTCCTTCTCGATTTGCATTAAAGTATTCTTGTCGTCTGCGGCAACAACAGCAGCCATCAGTTCGCGACGTTCATCGTTGGCAAGATCCAGGACCGCCTTCTCTTCTAGTACGGCGTCACGTACAGCTTCCAGGTTTTCAGAAGCACGTTCCTCTAGCAACTTGGCAGCCTCAGCGGCTTCTTCCGCTGCGGCAACCTGTTCTTGTGCTGCAATCACCTGAGCAAACTGCAACTGAGCATCCTGGAGAGCAAGCTCCTGAAGCTTTGTCAGTTGTTCAACTTGTTGACCATTTAGTTCTTCGATAGACGGCAGACCAGCTTCGGGATCAACACCCGCACCAATCTGACCAATAGCCTGAGTTAATTGCTCAACAGAGAAGCCACCGATATCAGCAGTGCTAGGCAAGAACGACAAGGCATCAAGAATGGTCTGACGGAACTCTACCGGAAGACCAAGTAGGGTTTCACTTACGGATGACAATTCTCCTTGAGTCAAGTTCAAGAAGCTTTCAAATGAACCACCTAGCTGATCGGCAATAAACTGTAGTCCCTGGATACCTTCACCAAGAGCTTGGTTCTCACCACCAGTCTGTCCGAAGATACCAAGACCAGCCTGTACGATTTCACTTTGAGCTTGCTGTAGGAAGCTCAGGGTTTCTTCTGCCAGTTGACGCTCAAGCGAAATTCTCTTTTCTAGCGTAATGTTAGCGTCATTCAGGGCACTATCAAACGCACCACTCAGTGACGATAGAGATCCACTAAACGTAGAGATACTACCCGTTAACATTCCAATGTCACGAGCTAACAGTCCGCTCTTTACTTTTGCTTCAGCAATAGCACCGTTGAACTCTAGTTGAGCTTTCAGTAGGGAATCGTATGCTTCGGCAAGAGCCTGAGTAGTAGATAGAACTTCTTGCTGAGCATCCTTTAGCTCACTACGAGCATCAGTCTCTTGGCTCAGCAGATCAGCAATCTTTTGCTTTTGGAAATCTTCAAAAGAACGTTCGATATCCTTGAGTTCTTTATCAAACGAACGAGACGCATCTGCCAGCTTATCCAGTAACTCAACTCGTTTAGCAGCCGCCTCGGCAGCATCTTCTTCTGCTTCACGTTCAGCTTCAAGTATCTTTACTTTAAGCTGTGTTGATTCAACCGCACCGTTCTGAACAGCCTGTTCCATCTCCAGCTCAAGAGCAAGCTTGGAAGCTGTCAAGGCAGCAAACTCAGCATGATTAGCCTGATCAGATAGCTTTTGATTAACGTTGTCAAGACGACTAGCCAAAACATCCAGTTCAGCCTGTGTGCCTTCAGTAGCAGCCTTAAGTGCAATCTCAGCCTTAACGATAGGGTCAGCAAAAGCACTCATGATAAGTTGCTGCATACCTTCCCCAAGACCAGAAGTACCACCAAGTACTTCGTCAATATCACCTAAACCAATATCTTGAAAAGCAGAAAGTACATCGGTGTTTACGGCATCACCGAACTTCTGTAGCTCAGCAGTAAACTTGCGAGTGGACTCGAATGCGTTCTGTGCAGCCTGAGCCTCAGACTGAAGTAAGTCACGAGCCCTGGAACTTGCTTCGCCCTTCTGAGCGTTGTCCGCATCAAGAATCTTCTTCTCTTCTGACAGTCTACCCCTGATGTTCTTTAGGAAGTCCTTAATGGCTGCGTTTTGTTCGCTTGACACCTTAGAAAAACCTTCGCCGGTCTCTGGATCGCCACGATTAAAGATTAGATCTTCAAGTGCCTTAACTTTACTTGAATCAACACTGATACCATCGTTGATAGCACCAAATACTTCATTGGCAGACTTCTGAGCGAACCCTGGCATTTCTGTAAACAACGTTACTAGTTCTTCGTTCAGTCTACTAATGTTGTTGGTAGACTCGCGTTCAGTTAGCAGGAATTCTTGCTGAAGACGTACTAATGAATCTGACAACGCATCAGGTCCAAGCTTGGCTAGTTCAATCTCTAGTCCAAGTGTACGAATTTCATCAGCCAATGCTTTGGTTTGATTGAGTTTAACAATTTCTGAAAAGGAGATTGCTACTGCTTCAAATTTGCCAGTGGCCTCGTTGACGGCACGACCAGAAGCAGCCAGAACGGCTGTAAGTTTACTAAACGCCTGAGCCGCATTTAGGGCTCCTGCGTTACTTTGTTCGATTAGATCGGTCGCCTCTTCTCTTACGTCGCCCTCGTCTGCAAGTTGTAAAATGTAATCTGCACTATTTCTGATAACGTCTCTAATAGCAGCATCTTGATCAGCCTGCATTGCTATAATTTGATTGTTATCTCGCATTCTTGAGAGATTTAATTTTCCAAAAAGGTCAGAAGCGATGAGAAGCGGATTACCAATGTTACTAATATCTGTTGCTGCGTCTTTGGCGGCTCCAGCAACACCATCTAGAGAAAGCTCCACTTGTGCAACAGCGTTTGCTGATTTCGTTAACAGAGTGTCTTTAAGCACCGCTTCGTCAACATTGAGTTTACCAGCAAGGTCGGTGAACGCACTCGCTTGAGCTTCGCCCATATCATTGATAGCACCAAACGCAACAGCAAATGATTCTACTACTTGTTCTGCCGCTTTTTTAGATGCGTCTGTATCGCCACTAAACTTAGCTCTTAGTCCTGTCTCTGCCGCTTGACCTGCGGCCTGTTTACTCAGTTCGTCTCTTGCGTTAAATTCGTCCTCAATATAAGGTTTCAGTTTTGCATAAGCGGCAGTAAGTGAACCAATCATCAAGCCTGCTGCACCAGCCTTCTTGCCAAGAATAAGGAATTGAGCACCCATTGATAGACCGCTACTACTAGCGTCTAATAGATCTGCACTAAATCCAGCAAGGTTATTGTTTGAATCACGTAATCCCTCAGACATACTCCCGAACAAAGCGGGTAGCTGAGTACCAATCAAAGACAACAGTAATGTTCCTTCGCCGGTCTGGAGTGCTCCTCCAAGTCCGCCGCCAGCTTTGGTCTTAGCCATACTAGACGACTTAATAGCACTCATGTTGCTTCTAACAGCACGAGTATGATCCAAGAAAGCTCTTTGAGAAGCTTTGAAGGTTGCTTCTTCGCCCCTATGTAAAGCCATTCTCTTGGTTACAGAAGCTTTGACAGCAAGGGTTTGAGCGACAACAGCGTTTTTCGCACGACCAAGCTGCGTACCAAAACCAACGATTGACTTTTGTGACTCATTTAACGGACCAATGAACTTATCACTAAGTCCAGGAATCGGTCCCTTGCTTTTACCACCACCGACACCGCCACCACCAGCAGCACCGCCTTTACCGCCAAGACCAAATACTCCACGACCAAGAGCCACACCACCTAACGCTAGTAGAGGAGTAATGTTGCCTCCGATATCAGCGGTAACATCAGTGATTGAAGTGAAGACCTTCAAAATACTTGTGGCAATACTCAGCACGTTAGATAGGGCGTCTTCTAGTCCAGCATCACCCATGGCTTCAGCAAGCAATTGTCCTTGAGCTACCAACTTACCAAGTTGACGCTCTAGCTTCGCATCAGTGATAGCACGCTTTTCATCGGCGGTACCAGCAGCCTCAGAAGATTCTTTTGCGAACTCATTCGCCTTCTCCAAGGAGTTAAGCGTAGCGATCAAGCCCTCGAACTGACGAATACCAGCAATAGACTTAGCGGCGTTGGTTCTCTGTGCTTGAGTAAGACCATCGAAGGCAGCCTTAAGATCGTTCAAGACCGCCATCGTGGGACGCAAGCTACCATCAAGATTCTCCACTGAAACTCCTAGTCCTTCAACAGCACTACGAGCATCACCTACCGCAAACACTCGTGTTTGCAGCGTCTTGAAGAACGTACCAATTTCACGACCAGACTTACGTGTCTGATCTCTAAGGGCCGCAATCAGTCCGATAGAATCATCGATGCTACCAGTAAATTCAGCAAGAGCGTTACCACCAGTACGGAACGCATCAGCGACATCACCAGCGTTAACCGCAGCAATGTCTTCAACTTTGGCTAGCTTATCAAGAACAGCAGCAGAGTCTTTTCCAACCTTACCAAACTGACGAGCAGACGCAATGAAAACTTCGGTAGCCTGAGCAGAAGACAACGTTGAAATTTGCGTTGCCAAAATAGCAGTACGAGCACGAGCTTGTGAGTCTTCAATCGAATCACCAGCTTGCTTGAAAACACGGGTTACACCTAGAACTTCAGTTCCCGTGACTCCAAAATCAACAGCAGTTTTGAGAGCGGCATCTCCAATCTCTTCCATGCGGTCTTTTAGACCACCAACGTCAATACGCACAATGTCTCGTAACGCACTATCGAACTCAAACAAGAACTTGACGCTACCCTGTAGGGCACGGTTCAATGTGGCGAACGTGGGCAACAGAATAGCAAACTGTGCCATACGCTGCAAGAACAATCTGGCAGCACGTTCGTTTCCGTTTAATTGCTGCTTAGTTTTATTGAGACTTCTATTGAGACCCTGGGCACTCTTGTTTGCACTCTTAAGATGAGTATCTGTTTTTTGTAACGAAGGGGGCAGTCCCGCAACAGCTTGGCTGATTTTACGGAATACCTGTGGATTGATCTGAACGTCAACCAGCTTTAGTATAGCATCTAATTGTACTTTTGCCATTACTTAAAACTCTTGGTTAGTGAAACAATAGCTCGCTCTTGAACTAATTTCTCAATCGTAGAAACGTTTTCACGTAACCACTTTACCTCAAAATCTGCCAACTGAGTTGGAAACCTCCATAAGCCAGTGCTACCAAAAGTACCTTTTGATAACATCAAACCGCCGGGAGCACTTTGAACTCTAATTCTCTTTTGGATTGCAACAGGCATTCTGTTACGAGGCACAAAACCGCTAGCAACTTTTTTCTTATCAAACACCCATTCTAGCCAAGACTCAATTTGTAGATGACCTGTGCCAGATGCGGGATGAGGCGTAGCTAGTTTCAACAGTGCCATGTCACCAAACTTTATGTTGACTTGATTGTTCTTACGGATAATCTTGATGGTACTTAGATAAGCTCGTAACAACTTCGGCGGCTCTGTCTTTTCAATACCTAATTGACTAAGACCATCTTGACTTGAGACAAACTTGTAAAATGGCGTTTGGGCAATACCCTGGATGCCGAGACCACCATAGACCATAGCCCGAACCAGATCGCTCTGCATCCAGGTTTCCAGGTCTTTAAGGGCATCGGCCCAACCTTTGTTAACCGCTATCTTAACGGATTCACTTGGTCGAATCAGTTTTAGTTTCCAGTTTCTTGCCACGACTTACCTTCTTCTTTTTACTAACCTTCTTCTTGCTAGTTTTCTTCTTGTCTGCTGCGATAGCCTTATCTGCACGAGTATGCAGGGTCTTCAAAACCTCTTCCTCAATTTCACGATCTAGCATCGCTTCTTCTTGAGTCTTGAGATATGTGGCCTCAGGGTACTCGTTCAAGAGACCAAGACGAGCTTCGTCAAGTAGTCCAGCTTGTAATCCTACTACTTGAGAATACACAGTAGATTTGGTATTCATATCACGCTCTCGTACGTACTCAGCATAATCAGACCAGTAGCGTTTACCAGTAGAAACTAACACTGTGCAAGCAGCCATAACCGTTTCAGTCTTAATCATTTCGGCAACACCTTCTGCCGAGTTCATGTAAACCGTCTGCTGAACCAGGAACAGCTCCCACATACGTCTACGTTCAAGACCAATTTTCTTAGCGATGTCACCACAGGCGTCTGTGTCGCCCTCAGACTCCGCGTTCTTCAGTTCGATCTGAAGGAGTGCAATTTTGCCAACTGTTTTCTTAAGTTCGCTTTCGTCGTGCTCGGTCCACATACCAAACTCACGCATGATCTCACGAAGCTTCTCGCGTGGGAATACACCCTCCGCAAGAGATTTACTGTACGCAATACGATACTGACGCTCGCCTTCGTTCTCGATGCCTACCGTTGTGGGCTTTAGCTCGAAATCGCAAACATTACCATTGCGATCTACGGCTTTAAAAGTACGTTCTACCATCACCTAGCTCCTATAAATTTTAACGACCTGATCCCGCCACTCGGCGTACTTAGGCTCCACGGTCCCGTGTAAACGGTACCTATCCAATATATGTAATACACATTCTACGCAGCTTTGAACACCAACAATTTGCAACATTAAACCATCAAGGGACTCAGAAACAACCCCAGTCCCCATTTCGGCTCTCAATGCTTCCAAAATATTGCCTTTGTCAGTAGACGCATGGATCTCTACATAGGGGACTTCGTTCGTTTCTGTAAACCCTAATGTGACTCTCTGTACGGCCTTCATGAACGTCTGCGTCATGGCCAACGTGTTGTCATCATTCACTTTTAACGGACGATAGTCTACGTCATAATCGCGTAGCTCGTCTCGCTGTGCTCGCATCACGTCATTGAATGCGTTACGGATATCTCCTTTGAAAATCCTTCCTTCTCTGGTTTCATCCAGATCCGGAAACGTGTCTTCAAATTTCTCCAGAGTCCTGATCATGAGGTGTTTAATCCTACGATCTAAACTCTTGCTTAATTGCTCTCTTGAGGGGTTAGTTTTCATCTTTTTACTGAGGTTACGTTAGTTGACATACCCAACATGGATCGCGTCTTCTTGCCACGGAGATCTTGTTCTTCAATCTCTCCCTTTTGCAATACTCGATCTTGTTCGGAGTCAAGAATCTTACGAACGGTCGTAGAGTTACGACCGTATACACGACGAGCACGTTCTTCTTTTTCTTCCTTAGAAAAACTTCGCCATATGCCATATGAGCAGTGTTCAGCGTGCGGCGTCTTTTCGCCTAGCCCTTTGCCCATGTTTCTCTTTTTCGATCCACAAACACATTTTTCAATGTACTCACCATCTAACACATGGCCCTGCTCCTGATGATGATCGGCAGATGTTCTATTCTTCTTGTAGGTATCATTACGCTCAAGATCACGAGTGGCTAACCAATCATCGAAAAGATCGTCATCATCAATGATGTCCGACTCGGGTGGTTCAGCAGACTCGAAAGCAGAGTCGTAAACACGACTCCAATAGATGAGCATCTTGTGATTAATGTTAAGGTCACCAACAGTACGACCAAAAATACTGGGCAGGTTCTCTCTAGCCAGTCCCCAGGTCAATCGCCATTCGGTTGATCTTGCAATCTCACGAATCTCTACTGTCTCTAACGCACCTTCTCCCATCATCTCATAAATGAGATAGAAGACCAGGAGAAGATAGTTTTCCTTTAAATTGAGATATGTATTATCGTCAGGCATGAGAGGCGTGCCATCTGGACGCAAAGCCACCCGCCTTAGGAGCATGAATGATGCGATCTCGTGTGCGAGGTATTCGCAAGTCTGCTGCTTAAGGTTGTTACGCTTTTGATTAACGTAGTCCTGCTTCGCCTTAGAGTCTTTGATTTGAAGCTTGATAATGTTCTGTCGCGACTTGAACTTTGCTCGTGCTTTAAATTCTGCTTCTAGGAACGCGATGTGTTCGTCTGCACGCTCGTCTACGTCCTCGTCGTCTGCGGTCCAGTAACCAGACTCACGGGCCTTCTGCATGATCTCGCCCTCTGTAGGAACGCCTTCCATGCGGGCCTTGTGCTCCTCTAGATCACGAATGAATAGATAGTGGTTGCGATCATCTAGCGTGAGGTCTTTCAGGACAACGTAGTCCAGTCCCTCGGGTGCCTCCATGTCTTTTGGAAGCACTATCAGTCTCCTGTCCCACAGTAATCTGTTGATGTTTTCTTGAATAGACATAATAATAGGGACACCTGTGCGTGAATACACGGGTGCCCCTTTGATCAATTATCTGATTGTACCTTGCACCCAGGGAGTAGAGAGTAGTGGTGAGGTGACCCCCCGGCACCCCACCACCTAGAGAGTATCTTTTTAGATACCCAAATCAGAACGCAGGAAGCTCGGAGCACCCACGTTGAAACGACTGTTACCAGTTTCGAAAACCAACACACGGTGGTTCGGCTGGAAGAAGTCGTGAGACACGTTGAACGTGTTGAAAGAACTGTAGTTGTATGTCACGGTCATGTTATCACCACCGGCATCACCACCACCAAGCTCAACACTCGTCAGACGGTTCGAGTCACCCAGGTCAACCTGGAGACCGTCACACGTACGAAGAATAATCGTGTTAGACTCAGACGTGTTATCAGGACCACAGTCGATATCAGATCTAGCGTCTACCAAGTCACCTTGAGCCGTGATCACCTCAATGGAAGCCGTAGCCTCTAGAGGGAATGCGGGCACTTTGACGAACGGACGTTTCGAACCAAGCTCGAAAATGTCATCACGGGCAATCGAGAACGATACCGTAATTGTCTGAACGTGTTCAGCGATGTAATCAGTGTTAGCATCGACCACGAGTTGATCAGTGTTTAGTAGCGTTCCAGGCCCTTGGGCACCTTGACCACCATTCACATAAGCACCATCGATACCAGACGAAACTGGACTAATGATACCAGGAATATCACTCGGCAGAACCGAACGACGGATGTCAATCTCTTCACGACGCTGGATACCAGAGCCAACGATCAGAACACCGAAGCGATCTGTACCGGCTGCAAGTTCCTGAGCACCACCTTCTTCAAGAGCAGAAGTGTTGCCGTCGTGACCGAACACACCAGAAGGAGTACCTTCGGGGGCATTAGGGTTACCGCCATCTTGATCGTCAGGCCAGATAAGGACTGGTTCTCCACCATTGCCGTTGTTGTTTCCGGCAGTACCAGATACAGCGACCGTGGCACCCCAGATCTTATCGTTACCAACAAGAGTAACGTCTTCGCTAACGAAGCCGTCAATCGGGTAGGTGTACGACAAGTTAGACACGTACATACCGGATGCAGTCACAATCGACTGCGGCTTGCCAGTAGCACGGAACTGCGAGTCAGGGTAGATTTCCAATGCAATATCAACGCGATAGTTGTTCGTACGAGCAACAATATCGTTGGCTTGCGTCGGGTCAGTAATCATGAAGAATAGAGGCTTCGTACCATCGATAGCTTTCGATAGTGTGACCTCTACGTCAGGCTGACGTTCCGAATATTCATAAAGCTCAACCTGACCAAGCTGGAAGACTTGTTCCAGGTTGAAAGTTGTGCTCATGCCGATACTTTGAAGACCACGGGGTACTTCCCATAGACCTCCAACCTCATCAACTCCAGATGCGAGCGAACCCGTAATGAACTCTCGCGAGTTACGAGCCGCTACTGCCCCAGTAGGGGGAGCGGAGTTATCTTTAATGGCCACTTGTTCAATGGCCCAAAAGACTCTGTTATTGTTAACCATGTTTTCCTCCCTATAACCAGGGCACCGTTCTTTGCAAAGTTAGGTAAATATGACACGTCGCGACAAGGTGCCATCAAGTAGATAATACACTAAGATTAGAGGCCCGAATCCTGGATCGTTGGTAACGTGGAAATGGGGCCAAAAATCTGTCCAAGGGGTGTAACAGGAGCGTTCAAATAGACTCCGACGCGGAAAGTCACTAATGCTCTTTCATATTCTTCTGTAGCTGGCAAGTTCTGGGTATCTACATCATTAATGTAAGACATAAACTGAATAGGGGTACCAGACCCCACAGTAGTCACCAGCGTCGTATTGTGCAGCATGTCTTGGTATGCTACGTATTCAGGAGATAAGGTGTTGTGAATTCCAGACAACGGTAATGGCACCTGATTAAAGTTTACCATAGGAACTGACTTACGCCACTGTCCGGTCAGAATGTCAACAATGTTATCTCGTGTCAGATCATCCAATGCCCAGATGTGGAACTTTACTTCGTCTTCAACAATAGCACTACGATTACCTAGTTCGTAACCTTCCATTGTTCTGCCGTCTACTTCGATAAAGATAGCTGGAAAAGTCTGTAGTTTGCCAGAAGGGTAAACCAACTGCATTGAAGTCAGTGGGTTGGTAGAATACTGCGTCTCAAGAACGTTGCCAGTAAACTGCTGATTGAAATCATGCTCGAAACCAACCCTTACTTCTCGTGCAGAGAACTCACCATGGACCTGAAGGTCCAAAGACTGTGGGGTGTTAAAGATGATTCTACCATTGATAAAGTCAATCGTATGACCAAACTCAGTATCATCCTTACTACGGAATGCACCTTCAATATATAGGCCCGATGCAACTATAGGAGGAGCAACGATATTGGTTCCATCGATAGGAACACCAGACTCGTACACCCATTGCCTGTATGGCGACTGCCATATTTGGCCGTCACTTACTCCAAACAGAGTGTTATCTGCTGATGTATCTGGCAGCAATAGACTTAATGAACGACCATCGTAGAACTGTGATCCAGAAGCAATAGTCGTAAACGCTCCTTCACGGAGCATGTGCATGTCCACGAAAAGCTTATAGTTCAGCTTGAGCTGTGATCGTAATTTGTATTCTAGTCCCATGATTAGCCAATCGTGATATCAGGAGAAGGGGGTTCTGTTTCTTGGACTTCAGTTAGCTTAACCATAATGTAGCGTCGTTGATTGAATCCAATAGGGCGAGTGTTATCGATAGAGTAACGACGACCTTCAATGCTCACAGTAAGCGTATCGTGAATATGCGGTAAAGCCTCAATTACCAAAGTAATCATAGCTTCGTTATCTAAAAGATCACCAATACCTTCTGTATCATCAGCGGCCTTAATAGGACCAATACGAATCTGTGCATCATACTGCACGTCTCTAGGACTAATCCTTACTCCAGGGTGTCTCGTATTGACATTGGGTACAGGAGTACGACCAAAAAATGGATTGTACTGCTGAGGTGCTGGCTGAGATTGAGTAACAGTGTCTTGTTCGATCTCTGGGTTTAGATGCAAGGTGATGGTACGACCAAGATCTATGAACGCTTCATCCATTACGGAATGATACACTGACTCTAAAAAGGCAGAGTTGATAATGCCACTAGAGGCTGTCAAGTCTTGATTATTAGGTAATAGAGTCATGATTACTTTCCTACATCAACGCGGATCTTGATATAACCCGGTGTTATTACGTGTATAGCATCGGCTGGATTGTTTTCCCATTTGATCTGTTTATCACACGGATCCATGTATTGGCGACTAAACCCAAGACCTCGAAAAGTCACAGTATGGGGATCAGGCTTCAGTACCCCGATGAACTTACCAATGAGAACGCCGCCGAACGATGACGTATTAGTGAACGTTCCGCTGGGGCCAGCATACATGGGATCACCCGGCATTGCTGCACCAACCAGATGAATCCAGTCAGTAATAAAGTCCCCCTGGGTGGCTATTCCTACGATGCCACATGGCATGTCGGTAGTGGCCGCAGGATGAGAGAACGTGCGATGATACTGACGAGACAGGTTCATCCATTCAATATCATTTAACTGAACACCCATAGCAAACAAGCCACTGGGATCATGTGCATATTCAGCTATGTACATGCCAGACGATTCAACAATACTCAGACAACCACCACGCTCTTGAGTCCAAGGAGTGATGTGGTCAATGTTGACCTGTTCTGTTTGTCGAAGTGGCTTTAAAGACATGGTGCTTTCTCGCGAATTGAGACCTTGATCTGATCAACTTTCTTCTTGTGTGACCAAGCTGCATCGTACCCTGATACCATGAGTGGTCCAATCTTGTCTAACGTTACATCCGGAAGCCAACGCAATTCTGTATACGTAAAGGCAATCACAGGAAAAATGCCACCAAACATCTTTTGCAGATGCCCTTCGCGATATGTACCTTCTGCTAGTCCGTCCTTACATTGATTGTACAGTTCGAAAGGGATGTCGATGGGCGGCATCTTCGTGTGTTTTCCGTAGATCTTATACTGATTCAGGTGCAGTACGCCTTTGGGTGTCTTACAGTGTACTAACATTTGATCTCCTCAAGGTAGATCAAGAACTCTTCTACTGTTGCTGTAAATTTAGCCGAGCAAAAATGACAAGATAGCTTGTGTGTTACCATATCATTTTTCCAAAATTTCCTGTCATTCTATTTAAGAAAGCACGAATCATCATCTCAAGTTCTTCGCGACGTTGCTTCACGTCGAACTTATGTAGATCAGCTCTAACGTGAAGACGACTAGGCGAAATGGTAACTTTAACGCCGTCAGCATTAACTACAGAGATACCATCTTGCGTGGCTGATGCAATCAGTGTCGCATACGGACCAGACGCAGACGTTGCTGCAAGCCTCTTAAGGGCACTGACTTCACTCTCTAGAATAATGAGTTCCATTTGCATAACAACAAGGTCACAGATCTCGTCGTTGTTGGGAGTAATTGTACCAGCCTCCGTATCAGCAACGATAGGAGAGACCTTAATTCTAGGCCCACCAAAGCCCCCAGGGATTCCCTTGGGTCTCTGAGTGGGCGATAGCCCTAGACGGTGGTTTAGTCTGCGTACGGCTTTCTTTAGATTTCTCGCTAGAAAGTCGTCATTAAAAACATTGCCGTCAGGATCACCGATGTCTAGTCGTACAGCTTCGTAGATATCACTAGTCTTATCTTCAGGACTAACGAACCCAATGGATACATTGATGTCTTGCACGCAGAACGGTTCCGTTGCGGTTGCAAGAGTGTTATTTAGCGTGATAATGGTCCAATCAACCCTCCAGGATCCTAACTGGAAACCTGCGGGGATCGTACCTGATCCAACATACTGCCCGAACGCCGGGTTAAGTGCGACTCCGCTCACTGCTGAAGCGTTCGCTGCATCGAATAGCTCAAATCCGACGTACTGCCCACTGACCGATGCACCGTTGGCTGATAAAAAGATATCAAGAGCCGACGCTGCTTGTCCAATAGTTAAGACTTTTGTTTCACCAGCCATTTCAATACCTCTTAATTAACGTCTGTTGACACTAGATAATACACTAAGAAAAGAGGGCGGTGGGATTGCTCCCACCGCCCCCTTTAAGTCATACTGAGACGAACTCTTAGAATTCGCCAATCAGAATGCGACGAGGATCAAGAACGGCGAAGCCGTGCTCCATCCAGCCGAAGATACCAGCACGCTGCTCACGGTAGAGAGCGGGGTCTTCGTACGTCTGAAGCTCTTCACGAATCGGCATCACGAAGCTGTCCGTAGTGGACAGGTCCAAGCCAATGCAGAACTCCTTCAAAGTAACAGAGTTGACGGTCTGGTGAGAACGAGCAAGAGTAGTTTCGAGGAACTCTTCGTACTCTTGGCCTTCACCAAATTCAGTCATCTCGTGCAGAACGATACCGTAGATCTGGGCAAGCCCGTATTCACGGCTGACGAAGATCTCACGACGAGTAAACTCGTCAATCTCGTCAACATCCCAAGCACGAATGTCTTCCATCGCCTCAAGCGACAGGTAAACGTCGGTCAAACGACCGGAGTTACCATTGCCACCAGCACCACGGGTCATCGCAGTCTTCATGCGACTAATCAGTTCTTTGGTGAACTGACCAGCAGCCGCAGTCGGAGTAAGCGTAGAACCAGTGAACGGAGCAGCACCACCCGCAGTCACGACCAGACCACGACCGTCAGCGGCACCGAGAACGGTACGCCAACCATCAGAGTTGATCTTACGGACAAAGCCAGCCTCGTACACACGGATCGCACGCATGATAACGTCGAATCGTGCTTCTTTAGCATACTTCAAAGACCAGTCAATGGAGTTACCGATGTTAAACGTCGGCACCCACAACTCGTCGCCTTCAACGTGACGTTCCGGCACGCGACCCTGCTTGGGCAGAGTGAAGGCGATGAATTCATCTTCTTCACCCGGCTTCACGAAGTCGAGAGGGTAGTTAGCTTGAGCCCCAGGTGCAAGCACCTGCTTCTCAAAAATACCACCAAGGTTGTCACGATCAAACACGCCCTGACGAAGCGGCATGTTCAGTTCACCAGCAAATGCTTTTTGAGCACGCTCGCGGACACTAGTGTCCGGACTTGCGGTTGCTCTCAGAGCTTCAATTGCTTCCTGCGGATAACGTTGAAAATTCATATTCAATTCCTCCTTATAGTTCCACGCGGATCTTGAGGAATCCGTCAGCGGTAATGGCTGCGAGGCACTTACCAACTTGCGGACGTAGAGCAGCGATTTGCTGACGACTTACGTTTCCGCTGTCAGCAAGATAAAGCGTATCACCGGGTGCGTAGGTTCCTACAGATGCACCATCGGCGGTAGCGGTCTCAACGAAGTCCGTTAGGAATTCGCCTTCAGTTGCAATGCCAACAACGCTTCCTTGCGGAACAACGTTACGCTGACGGTACTCAGGGTGGTTGTAGTAGTTTAGAGCTTCTACATCATCCATAAGCAAACCGGCAGGGTTTGACAGGGCACCAGAAACAGCGGTAGCATCAGCATACTCGCATAGACCAGCAACACCGGGTACATAAGATAGGATACCACCACGTTCGGCTACGCCAGAAACAGTGCAGTCAATGTTCGTTTGGAACGTTTGACGCGATTCTTTTAGACTCATTTTTGGCCTCCTTTACGAAATGGGATCGAAACCCGGCTTTTCAGTCGGAGCTTCTTCTTCTTCTTCAGTACCAGTCACAGCTTCCGCAAGAGTACGGAAGGGATTAGCACTGACACCATCATCACTAGCTTGGGATCCGGCAAGGGAAACGCCGTTCACTTCTTGAGCATCCTCAAGAATCTGAGCGGGGTCGTTGTCGGCAGAGCCAGCAATCTTATGACGCGGTGTACTTAGACCTGGGGAAGCGGGGGTAACGCCACTGTTGACGCCATCTCCACCCACAGGATTAATCAAATGCGGCTCGTACGGGGGAGTGTCAGGCGAAGCCATTCCACTCTCAACACGACGTTGAGCCAACAGAGCTTCAAACGGGTTACCCGCCTTAGCTTCTTTTTCTTCTTTAGCTTCCTTGCCTTTCTTCATGAAAGGAGGTAGCTTCTTTTCTTTCTTGTCTTCAGCAGCAGTAGCCATCTCGATGACCATAAGCTCCTTCTCGTCACGCCAAGCTTGATAACCTTCGTCATCTAGGCTTGCAGCACGAGAGACCATAACGTCAACAGTTTCAGCCGAGAAGTTGTCGCCTAGCAGGCTACGAACTTCTTGCTCACGCACAACAGCTTCCGCCTGTGCTAGTTGAGTTTCTAGTTCGTCAGCACGAGCCGCACGAGCCATTAGGTTAGCAGCCGACTTACCAAGCCACGCGAGCTTAGCAGTAAAAGCAGCAGCACCATCACTCGCAGCATCGATAGCAGCGATTTCGGCAGGAGTACTTCCAGTTGCACCAGCAGCAGTGTGCTCTTGAACAAGACTATCAACGGCTTCGCCGTATTCGGTCATTTGTGTTTCAAGGGCCTCTACTTCGGCAACCTTAGCTTCCTTAGCTTCGGTTAGTTCAGTGACCTGAGCTTGGAGTTCTTCACTCGCTTGCTCAGCTTCAGCGGCACGGGCTTGCAGGGCTTCCTGCTCACGCACCTTAGCAGCGGCTTTTTCTCTCGCATCGAGAGAGTCATTGACCGCAGCCGTAATTTCCTCGGGGCTTGCACCCGGAGTACTAGCTTGAGTATTCATAACAGTTACCTCCGTTAGATCCTCTACTTGGGATTCCAACACCTTTTTAAGTAATTTCTCAATTTGCAGCTCTACATCCTGTTCTGCAATAGAATTCATCGGTTCCGCAATTTCAATTGTGGAACGTTTGTTTGCAGGACGATCTACAAAGCCGCAGCCCCCAAAGGTGATGGACCTTAGGACGCGACCAATTCGCATATCTTGATCAGATTCAGGATCGCGATATACCCCAGCACCACTATTAGCACGTAAATGCTTATCGAGGTAACTGGTGCTCTGGGTTCTGCTAACGGTCTTGGCTAAAGCACCATTATCTCGATCAAACAAGCCATAGCTATAGTCGTCAAACCAAGCTTCCATAGAAACAAAAAGAGAGTCATTACTGGCTCTGGCGGCAATTTCTGCTGCCCTATCTTCATGAATCAAACTGAAGATAGCTGCTTCTACATAGAGATCGAAATCACAATCCGGAGGTGTCTCATCATTGATATCAAGGATACCACCTTCCGTGTCGCGAGCTTGTACGGTGTACATTACACCTACAATATCTGTGTCTTTGTGCTGCCAATTGAATGGCTTTAGGACGGGCGTATGACGTGCAGCCCAGGCTTCTTCGCGAGTAAAGATATCATCGTTATCATTTACTCCAACACCATCACCAGCCGATACAAGGCAGGATCGAACATACAAAAGGTCCATCTGCGGCTTAAGATCAAAACCATAGCGATCCTGTAGGGATGCAGCTACAGCCTTGAACTCATTCGAGTTAGGCTTTAGTATCTCAGCTTTCGCTGTTAATGTTGTGCGGTATTTCATGCCTATCGGATTAATAAACTAAATGGCGAAACTACTGACCAGAATTCTCTGGCTTAACGGTGTCGTCAGTAGACTTTTCCGTCTCAGCGGCGGCTCTCAGGAGTGCTTCCTTGAAAGCATTAGCCTGTAAACCACGATTTCGATCCATGTTTCTCTTGCCGGGATCTATCAGCGATTCAACGCGATCTTCACGATTAGTCATTACTCTCCACCTTCCGTGTACTCAGTAACGTCAGAATCCGTATGGATACCGCCATCAGTTTCAGTGACTTCTTGGATAATGGTGCGTGCAACACCAGCGGGGATCGTTACCGTGCTACGTGTTTTACCACCAGGAGCACTCGGCGTACCAGTCGCGTCTCCAGAGACGTGCGTAATGGTCACCTTCTCGTCTACGCCATCGCCAGTAACATCAATAGCACGATCCGTGTAACGTGACATATGAGCACCGTTACCACGAATCTGGATGACGTTAATATTGTTGGAGTAACCAGCGTTTAGATTTGTAGGCATTACTGCTCTCCCTTCTTATTCATGCGAGCCAGAAGTTCTTTACGACGATCTTCCGCAGCGTTAGCAGTGGCAGTTGCACCACGCGACATAAGCTCACGAAGGATGTCTTCTTGAAGGTACGTACTTAGCTGATCAAACTCTTCTGATTTCAAGCCAGTCTTCATTAGGCGTTGCCCAACCTTCTTGGCAGATTCCATGTGCTCTAGCTGCTTATCAAGCATTTCCATTAAGCGACCAGCAATAGCTTGGCGAGTATCCTCGTCTTCTAGGGCTTGTTCCACGTCAGCACTCGTTAGGGTCGGGCGGGACACCTGAGGAACTTTGCTCTTAACAATGTCATTAGGGTCATCAATGGACTTCTGACTTGTCTTGGCTGGGGTCTCACCGTCAGACAATGCAACGGCCATTTCCGCAGACACCCTCACATTGAGATCAATGCCAGGGTGAATTTTGTTGATACCAGCGTATACTTCTTGGCGAAGGTCTACCAGGGTACCATTATACCAAGAAGGAATTTCACTCAACTGCATAACGCGGGCCATGCTCGATTGGGCTTGGGTCTGCGTAAACACAGGAAAGTGTTCCTTCTTGTCTAGTAGTCTATCAGACACATGGCCAGCAATACTGCCAGTACGTAGACTGTCTGCAACACTGAGCGTTTCAGAATGCACGTCAACCTTACGGGGTTCCGCATCGGGAGCCCCACCAATGCTGTCTGGTGTAAACCCTTTATTGAGGGCTTTGGCAAAGTTATCGAACGCTTTGTTGTAATTCATTTTTGATGACCCTTTATGCTTGAAAAACTCAACCTGCTTTAATCTTTTCTCCGCACCTTCACGAGTGTTGGAACACCCTAAGTTCTTACCATCTTTAGAAAAGACGCAAAACTTATTGCCAACCTTGCGGATTATAGCATTGGCTTTGTACATAAATTAAGATTCCTCACTAGAAGAATACTCTAAAACTAGAAAGATAATAGATCTGGTTTTTCAGCAACATGTTCTAAAATAGCCTGTTGGGTCCAGGCCGACACCATGAACTGTCTACGCATCTCTCGTGTGGGAGCCTTGCCGTAAGTTGTACTGTACTCAGCCACCTTATCTGTGTAGGAACCAAAAACATCAGCTTTAACGCTCTCACAAGCATCAGAACGCAACATGTGAATGATAAACTCATCCCGCACATCTTCTTCTTTCTCGGGAGGCGGCATGTGACTGAACACATTATAGATTAACCATTCAAGACGTTCGCGTTCAGCGGCACGTAAATTCTTAACATGCTTAAGATTTGGATTTTCTTTCGCTTTAGAAGATAAGACCTTATCACTGATAAACGACTCAAGGTGATCAAGCATTGCACGCCCACGACGCTGCAAGACTTCCTGCATGGCCAACAGATCGGCAAGCCCCTGACCTTTCGGTCCACGAGCATTATCCTGCTTGCCAGTAGGACCAGTCCCAGTGTTTACAGGACGACCACCGGGTCCACCAGCAGGCTTTTTAGCTGCGGGCTTCTTAGCACCCGGCGGTTTTGCACCCGGAGGACCAGCAGCACCCGGAGCAGGCTTAGGATCTTTAACGAACGGACCCTTCGGCTCGAAGATATCCTTTTCCTTATACTTAGTTTTTTCTTCCTTCATCTTGGAAGCTTCAATCTCAGCAGTAGTACCACCTTCCTCAAGCAGAGTGTCGGCAGAAAGAATACCACGATCATACATACCCATAAGGAATGTCTGTTGTGCCTTTTCGTCTTTCAGGCTCGTACGACCAAAACGAACCGTTGGCAACTTCTTGAAGCCCATTGCGTCAGCAATAATCTTCAGTTCGTTCATCAACCAAGTATGTACCTTATTACGGTACGACTCCAAACGCTCAAGCACTGTAGCAACAGCGATGTACGAGTTAGAGAAGTTTCCACCTTTACCACCAACCAACACTTCGGGGATACCGAGTGCCGTCAGGATATCCTTGTCAGCGGAATCGTGCTTGTCTGTATTGAAAATGTTAGCTACGTCAGCCTGAACAACCTCAGTCTCGATTGCCTCGTTCCACAAAATGTTAAGGGTTTGGCCGGGTTGCTGCAACATGTCAGCAAGACGTTCAAAGTGTTCGTCCTCGGCTGGCATTCCCTTCTCGATATTACCTAGCTTGAAAAGGAAAATAGAGTTGATGACGGACTGACAAGCCTTCATCTCCATATTGCGTAAACAGTCCTTAAAGCTCAAAGCACGCAACGCAGGATAGCAGAAGGGCACCGCCCAGTCGAACCAGTCCCACTTGCCGGGGGCCTGGATTACAGACAGTTCTTCTGTGGTTAGCTTTACTTCGGCTGAATAGCCAGCACCCGGTCCAGAGTATTTCTTGATACGTCCCAGGAATTCCTTGGGAAGATTCATCTCTGTCGTTCCAAGCTCTTGGTTATAGCTACTGTACAAGCCCATGCCGCGAGCGATGTCAAGTGTGTCTCGCTTATCAATGGCCATGATCCAATAGCTGTCTCCGCGTAACTTGCGTCCGCGAAGTTCCATCTGTAGAGGATTCAGGAACGTATAGCCCCACGGAATCTTCTTAGACGGGTTCTCAGGCATCTGCTCGTCTTGGGGAGACTTGGGGGCAGCAGTTGACTTGTTGTTCTTTGTGTCGTCGGATAGGTGGATTTCGCTTTTGCTTAAAAACCAATCAATGAATCCAGCTTCACGTCCTTCGATTGTGGTGTCTTTAGAGTTACCACGAACGACCAACATGTCGTTGATCTTCTCGGTGGCTTTAGCACTCTTCATCGCTCGTTTTTCTTGGTTGGTCAACTCAGCCCAACGACGATGTACGTGTACGTTACCTGACACGAAAAGATTTAGGAACATACTGTGGACGCGATCACGAAGATCTACCTTAGTGGCCCACGACTTATAAAAGTTACGGACACTCTCGTCCGGATGATCGATCTCGATGCCTTCGGTTGCGAAGTCAGAGTACAGATCAATGATATTGCGTACGACGCCATACCCAAGGTACGCCATCATGCAGGACGCGATTAGCTGATGGTTAAAAGCTGAGTTTGAGGAGAACCTACGTAAATAGGTGAATCCACCAGCACCACCACCGCTATGGACACCAGAGAACATTCTCCCGTTACCATTTAGTAATCCACTTCCAAAGTAATTACCCCCACCTTGACCCTGCCAAGATGAGTTAGGTCCAAAGACCCCTTGAAAACCGTCGTCTCCACCACCGAGACCGCCTCCACCACCACCGTAGCGTCTTTCGATGCTATCGCCTAAGTTACCGTACTCATAGGCTTTAGTGCGATCCATACCGTTGGCACGCGAGGCTGCCGCTAGCATGGTATCCGCAGAAGCGGTACGTGAAATAGCACTTTCTCGTGCTTTCTTGGCGGCATTAGTGCGTTGCTTGGTCATGTGTCGGTATCCGATATTATTGCAATATGATTGGCCATCTCAGAGTACACTAATACCCTACAGACCCCTTACGGCGTGCTCCACGATTTGTGTAACTACCACCACTTCTGCCAGGACTACCAGGGCTAGGTCCAATACTGCCGGATACTTTATGTCCAGTACCACCATCGATTTTGGCCGCGTAATTAGCCAACATCAAGGCTGACCACCTATCTCGGCGTCTCATGTCCAGCCCCTCGGGCTGTTCTGCTAGTTTGGGTAATTCGAAACTTTCTGTGCCTTTTGGTGTCACGGTACGCATGATCGCACACGTCTCATTGATACACTCATCAATTTGCTGAGTTACACCAAAGAACCTCTGGGTCTTCTTGCCCGTCTCAGCGGCGATAGCGTCGGCCTCCCACTCATCCATACCCCACAGGTCTCGTTGCAGGGCGGTCTTCTCACCTTCCGTAATGCTATCCTTCGTAAAGTGACGCATGTACTGATCATAAATTCTATGAGGATCAACACGATTGTCTGGAAATAAGATATGACATTGCTGGATGTTAGCTTCTACACCGTGTGCAGCTTGCGAGATCCATGACGCAGTGAAATCAACCATTTCAAGAATTCTCTTACCAGGAGCAGACATGCCTGTCTTGTCTCCAGTAAACTTCTCCATCTGCTCGGGGATAACCCAAATGAAATCGTGGGGCTCAACACCGTCAACTTTCTTACAGAGCCATTCTCGGATCTCTTCTCCACCACCGCCCTTATCCATAGCGATGTAGGAGACGTTGAAACGCTTTACAATTTCACGGATCTTTTGTGCTGACACACTGAATTGGGTACGATCCCAGGCTTCACAGTAAACGAACTCACGACCACGATCTGTACACTTGAAAACGACAACACCCAGGTTGTCATTGAAACGAGCAGGGTCAACGCCCATAACATAAGTTACTCTGGGATCACCATACAACTCAATGTTTACAGGAATATCTTCCGGCGGTCTCGGTGTCGCTCTATCAATCCAAGATCTCTTGATGAACCCATCGGTGTCATCTGGGAACTGCGACATGTACTCCATTGCAAAGCGATGGGCAGGATACGTAGCCTTCGCCTTTCGGATAATGTCCTCTTCCATGAAGCCTTCTGGCAACGCGGTATGAGGTAGCTGGAATACAGAGTAGTGCTTCCACGACTCTTCTGCATGCTGAACATCGTCCTCGCTAATTTCTACTAGCTTACCAGTAGACTGTAGTTGTCTTTCCTCAAGTGCGTGCTTTAGCTTAGTAGGGTCTCCCTTAGATCTTAGGAACGCCATATAGACAGACCATCTCTTATAGAAATGATTGTGCTTATAGCTGGGCGTACCCGAGATTACAACTTGGTTACCAAACCCCTGCGTGTTCTCGATAGACTGAATCAGTCCTTCATCAGCACCAATGGCTTCAAGCCTTGCGATAAATCGTTTTTGAGCAGCACGTTCAGCGGGGTTAGCGTGAACAGCGGTGAACGGCTCGATCACGATATCAAAGATGTCTTCAGGGATAGATCCAAATTCATCAGCGATAAGAACGGTAGCACGAAGACCACGAATCTTTTCGCCGTCACCAATCGGGATGGCCTGAATAGTAGATAGTCCAACACGAAGAGTAGCAGCGTCAGACCCGTACTTAGGTCCACCGCCACCAGCCAAAGCCTCTTTGATCAGGGGGCTTGATTCGTACAGTTGTTCAATATACTTGAACACAAGCTTGGCTTGACGGAAACCGGAACCAACGATAACGATCTTTGAACCAGGAACAAGGATAGCCCTAATGAGCGAGTACAACGCAAGCATGAAAGTCTTACCAGCACCACGAGTCGCTAGGATCATTGGGAACTTATTGTTCCACAACATATCTAACATGACTTGCTGGAAGGACTCTAGCTTAAGTGGCTTACCCTGTTGGTTATTAAAGCACTTCTCTACGAACCACGCTAGATTGAATGAAGCAAAATGATAGACACTCTCGAAAGGCCCTGTCTCTCTCAGGATACTTTCAAGATCTTCTGTCGTCCAAGATTGCTTCCATGGAGAACCACGAAGCCTTTTAACATCAGTCCCCTTCAATTAGCTTTCCCTTTTGGTGAAGTTCATAAGCATGCAGTAGAATACCACGAGCCATAGCCTGTGCTCGCATGCCGCCAAAGATGATATGCACGTCATGTTCTAACAGTAGTTTAGTCAGGTTGGAAGTCACTACAGCCACGGGCATCTTTGGGCTCCGTCTGTTGATTTTCTTCTTGTTGACATAATACTTGTTAGGGTTCATGACATCCTCACATGACTCCTCTACTACAACAATCTTAAACCTGTGGTCCTTAAGTCTTTCAAACTCTGCTGCAATTCGCTTCTTATCTTTCGTGAAGTTCATGTACAGTTCGTCTACGGTTGCCTTACGCTCGATAGTAATGATGTGCTCCATTCCTTGAATAGAGTAATCACCACCATCTAGCTTCTGATAGATGACATCAGCGAATGCATCATCCCCTTCAAAACACCAGGGCTGCTTTTCTCTTGTGTCAACAATGAGAATCGGCTTCTCTTTGACCATTCTTACTCTTCGTAATCGTCAGTTTCCTTGGGAAGACTACGGAACGCACTACGACGTTCTTTAGGCTTCGGAGTTTCAAGATCTGGCAAGACCTTAGCGATGTTTTTCTCTACAGCAATATGCAAATCAATCATGATTCGTCCATCGCTAAGTTCGTATTGTCTGTGTCGGCCAGATGCAAACGAACCTTGAACAGTCGCCTGTACTCCGTCAACAATTACTCTTGTTCCATTCTTAATCATAATTACTACTCCTTTTAATTTGCCTGTGTTTGTACCCGTCCCTGATGCCAGTACACGGGAATACCAATGTGAGCGATAGAGCAACCAAGTTCAGCTACGCGAGCCTGATACTCCGTCTCACCGTGTCTGGGATCAGAACCAACCTCTGGTTCAGGATACGCCCCACAGGCACGGTATACGTTTTTCCTCATGATAACTGGATTGTTGTTAAATCCATTAGGGAAGTCTGACTTCAAAAAGACGTGACCGCTTTCTGTAGTCTCTTTTGTGACAACAACACCAGCACGTTCCAAGACGTGATCATGACAAGACCAGGGGTTATAGATCGGCTTACCAGTGCCATGATTCTCGTGAGGATCAAGCGGGTCTCTCAACTGAATGACTCCAATCTCTGGAAAGTCAGTAAAGATATCCTTGGCGTACTGGAAGTAGTTAACTTCGCGAGTTGCCTCCCAGTCATTTTCATGTATCATGCAGTATTCGCCACGGGATAAGGCCCAACCTTGATTAAGCCCCTCGTTGATCCCATAGTTTCTTTGACGAACAACTACCTTTCTTTCTAGGTTCAAGCCCTGAAAGAATTCGTATGTTGCTTCACAGCAACCGTTCTCTATAAAGATCCATTCGATCTCACCTTCGTAATGACGAACGCAATCCAGTGTGGACAAAACAGCTTTACGAGTAATCTCCGGACGACCGTGTGCTAGCACTATAATAGACGTAAGTCCAGGCTCAAAGAAAACATCTCGGTTCTCTTTGTAGCACGGGCTTCCGTAATCCCAACGCTGGCCTTTGTGATGTCGTTCGCTACTTGTCATCTAGCTTACATCCAATGTCGTTTCCACGAAGCATGTAAAGTCGTTCTTCTTCGTTAAGCTCAAGACCAGAGAACTTATTGAAAATCACACGATCTCCAACCTTTAGATCAGTTACTTCAATCAAATGACCATGTTCGCTCATACGTCCAGGGCCAATGGCAAGCACTTCACCGGGTATACGATCTTCTCGCACGTCTCTAGGAAGGAAAATACCACCCCTGCTTTCCTCTGGTGATTCTTCCATTTGGATAATCACGAAATCATGTCGAGGGATATACTTCATACAAATACGGTCTCCTTAACAGCAGTAATACACGCCTCGATAACATCACAACGCTGAACTTGAGAATGCTCAGCCATAACCTTGTTGAATCCATTCAGAGCAATTCGCTCACGTTCTTCATCATGACTGGCGTAGTAACGAATCTTCTCGATGGCATCTTTGGCATTGTCGTAATACACGATATCTTCACCATCGACAAACATCTCTGACAGACCAGTCTCCTCTGGGAGCCTGTCTGTCAGAACCATTTTACCACAAGCCATGCCTTCGAAAATACGACGAGTCACTTCCTTGAACTGCGAACACTGGAATACCATCTTCCCCATGTTCAGTCTTACGGCATGATCCTCACCGTAGAAGTATCGTTCGTTATTGAAGGAATCCCCAAGGGCCTTCTTTATCTCCTCCGTCAGACCGCCGCCGCGAGAACCACAAGTGGTTACGCAATCGAATTCGACATTAACGTCGGGACGAGGATAGAAAATTGCTGTATCAGCAAAGTGGGTCCAGTAGACAGCATTTGCACCAAACGAGTTATATCGTTCAACACATTGACGGTCTGGAGACAACACAACGTGGACCCTTGGGGCTTTCGAAAGATGTTGACGATGAGACTGAGGTTCATCACCGGCCTCACTCAACATTACAACACCAGGGAAGAACTGCTTATCAAACTGTAGAGCATCCCACGGACCATAATCCATGCACATGACGGCATCTGGCCTGAAGATCTCCAGTCTGATGTCTTCCATAAGACTATTGATTCCCTGGTTGGAATAACGACGCATCTTGTTAGGTGGCAATCTACCCTCGTCGTGGTATAGATTGTATTGACGAACTTCATGTCCGCGAGCATTTAGTTCGTTACGAACTCCTTGAGGTGTACTCCATGTCTCGCCAAACTTCTCCCAACTCGCATATAGCATTGCAATCTTCATACCTGCACCCCACTCATATATCTAATGACTCCATCAAGCCATTCCTGTCTACCATTTGTAGGAAGTGCAGCATTACACTTTCTACATAAAATACCAAAATCGCAAGAACGCCAAGTCACTTGATGTTGCTCAATACAAGGATGAGTACGACAAAATGCCGATGGACTCCCCTTAATGGTTTCGTCACCGCAACGATGATCAAAAACCACAGTAGGTAAATCATCATCTCTATGATACGACAAAGACGAACTACACACTTGACATGAAGGATCCATGCCATATTCTAGCTCAAAGAACTGAGACCAATCTTCCATGTACCTTGCTCGTGTCGTGTATGTCATTTCTGTTGTCTGATATCTCTTTGTGTGCTTCTTCACGCACACCTTACAACGAGATCGTAAACCGCCCGGTTTTGTATTGGCTTTAGTAAATGCATCAGCCTCTTTAACTTGCTTGCATTTAGAACAACGTTTAGTATTCATCGAAGACCCCATGTATGTGTCCTAACTCCAATAGTCTCTGTAGCTCTGCGTCTTTTAGTTTTGACAAGCGTTCAATCTCGTCAGCAACCTCAGACTGAGCGTTCTTGTTGGATAGCGTTTCGGCCAAGTCAACAAGTGTTTGTTTTTGAGACCTAACATCTTTCAGTCGATCTCGACGTGCCATCTTCAGTTGTTCCATACCTTTTTGGTATAGCTTCATGTGGGCATCATACTCCTTTTGGTACTTGTCATCCACATGGCGGCGGAACTTAATGTCGCCTTCTTGAATCTCGCCAGCTAAGCTTTGGTCGCGTAGTTTTTCTTCGACCTCTTTGCGGTTCAACGCTTGGATGGCGAGAACAAACTCTAGAACAGCAGCAAAGACCGCTTGTTCTTCAACCTCGGTCAAAGTATCGGTAGACTTAATGATATCAAGATACTCACCGATGAACAGGCTCTTTTCTTCGTTGTCGAAGTTCTTGAATACCATCTTGAACCTCGGACTCCCCTGAAGTCGTGTGTCAATGAAACGGAAGCGTTCTTCTCGTGTCATTTCATCCAACGTCTTCACTTCACGCACAGGCACGTTTTCTTCCTTGAGAATCTTGGCTACGGTACGATGAGCATAATCAGAACTCCAGTTCTCGGGGTACTCATCCTTCATGGTACGAGCAACTTCAGCATTACTCTTGCCATCGTTAGATAACTCATGTACGCGAATGCGTTCCTCTTCAGGGAAAATCTTAGGCATCGTTGATTACTCCAGTTGCAATATCGCGAATCTGCTTTTTGATACGAGCAGGGATCTTGTCACCCAGTAGCATCTTATCGTAATACTGAATCAAGTTACCTGGCAATGCATTACGAATACTCTGATCTAACACGAGGGCGTCTAAGCCTTCTTCGTGATGATCATCCGTAATATCAAACTCAAGAGAGTTCGGCTGTCTAATCGCTGCCTTGGTAGCCATGTTTCTTCTATACTGCACAATCTTATCGCAATCGACCTCATCAATCGTACATGTCTTTTTTACCTTGTCCCAAAGAGGACACCTAACACAAGGAGGGTTGTTAGGAACCCAGATACCTCTACGCTTGTTGTACAAAAAGTTTCGTACACACGTTTGAAGGTACTTGTACGGCGAGGGACCGATTCGCGTTGAGTCATACGACTGCAATACACGAATACACTCCATCCTAATTTCCTGGGCAATGTCCTCAAAGTCCATTCCAGGAATCGGATATCTCCGTCCCTCTTTGTAAACCAACGCCTCAATGACATCGGCTACTTCAGCATAGGAGGGGGTGCTATTAGCCGCTATACCGCTCGCCATCATTACTTGGTGTCTTTCTTATCCTTCTTGTCTTCGATCTTGGCTTCAGGCTTTACTTCTTCAGTTTTAACTTCAGGAGCTTTTTCAGTAGCCTTAGCAATTACCTTCTTCTCTTCAGCTTTGGATCCCGGCAATACCTCTTTCAGTTTCTTGAAAAAAGGAGAAGCCTTTGCGGCACCGCTGATCTTCTCTGCGGGCACATCACCTGTGGCTTTCTGAGGAGTACGGACAACGGGGTCTGAGCCGCGACGATGCGAAGCTACATGACCCCCGGTGTTAAAAGTTGACGCACCAATATCTTGGCCGTTTTTGCGATCTCTCGCACGTTTAGATCTCTGGTTCATTTTGATTTACTCCCTCTTGGGCGTTACAGAATCGGTCTACAAGATCATGCATGGCGTCTCGTAGACCGGAGCCATCTTGGCTCACAAGGAAAAAACCGGGCTGTTCGCGAACAATTTTGCAAATCTCCGACCCGGAGTGTTCTGCTTTCGCCATCGTATTTGGACCTACTCCAATCATCTTAAAATGGACCATGATCAGATTATCCGGTAACTTGTCCGGATAGTCTTTAAAGTCTTGCTCAGAGCTGATTGTTGTTTCCATCAGAAAGTGGTTGACAAAGTGGTCATTTCATGTCATAATAACTCATACTGAGTTGGGCAGACAGAGGCGAAGCGATACGGAGCCACGTACGACTCCAGGCCGTAAGATGAACGGCCACTATGTACATAGTACACACAAAAGATGTTTTTTCTTATTTTCTAGCTTTTTAGTAAACTTTTGTTAGGGTATTTTTTAAGAGTGATGCTTACCGCAGTCGTTTAGACGACAGCTCTTTAAAACCTAATGGGGGTTTCAATGAAACTACGAACATTCATCCTAGCGGGCTCGTTAGGTCTTGTAGCTTGTATGGCAGCTAGACCGGCGAATAACACGGGGCTAGCTGTCGTAGCTAACGAACCGACTGATAAGGCTGAGCCCATCAGTCTCTCTGTAGTTGAGGATAAATTTTATGTTAACATAGAGTTTATCGTATTTCAACAAGAGATCGATCAGTACCCCGAAACATGGAAGCATTTTCAAGCGGCACTTGACGAATGGAGCCAGCACATCCCGGTTAGGTGGGTCGTCCTGGTTGAAGATCATGCTTTACCGTTCTCTATCAGTGGAAGGATGGACTCTATTGAGGTCCACATGATAGATTTGCAATCCGACCCTTATAACTTACCCAACAACTTATTGGGGATGTGGTTGTCTGATGGTGGTAAGATTCTGTTGGATGCAGACTTTCTTGAAAACGATGATCGGGCTTACTCGGTCTGTCTACATGAACTTGGTCACATGCTTGGCGTGCCTCACGTCATTGGTTTTGATGAACTAGGATACACTGGATACGTGGTTCTACCCCCAGAGCAGGACGCCACGAATTTCGTGATGTACCCCAGATCTATTAGTAATCATCCTAAAAAAGAGTTATCTACTATCGAGATCGGCTTAGCCTACCACAACCTATTGCACTACTGGACACGTCCTGACGTGAGCCACAAGACTGAAGATTGCCGTTTTTCGGTTGACAAGTAGCACCAATAGGCGTATAATGTCTGTATGACAAAAGTACGATACAGCAGCGAGGTTCTCGTCAAGAACGGGAAGATTCGTAAATCAACGCCAATCGGCGTAGATGGTGCTAGTCCCGATCAGTTGTGCGTGATCAATGGCTTGAAGTCCATTATGAATGCTTTTCTGAGGTCTAGGATCAATCAGAGGCCAGAACTAGCAGATGCTACGATCCTGGTAAAGTGCAAGCAAACCGAAACGGCCAACGCCTTGAGTATTGATTTCAAGGTGCAGGGTGTAACACATCATGCAAGAAGTCCAGAAGTTACTGAGTAACCCTCTCATCAAGTATGGGCTCAGGGTAGCTGCACCCGAGGTGGCGGTTGGTATCGAACTCATCATGAGTACCGTTGGTGCTGTCATGGGGTCGAAGAAACGTGTTCCATACGCGAAGCATCTATTAGCACTTACAACCGTCATTGACAAAAGACTTGCAGAAGTGTTGGAAGTGCTTGCTACGACAGAATCTAAGCATCGTCGTCGCGAATACGAAGTACGAGCACACGAACTGCTTGGAATTCTCAATGAATGGGAAAAAATCATTTGACTTCTGCCAGAATGACGGTATACTACACTCAATGAACAGATTCTACGTTTACACCATCAAGGATGATGACCCCTTCAATAGAGACTGCTTGTATGTCAACGAAAAGTCGATTGAAGATTTTGCACTCGCTGAGTTCGAGCCAAGCTCTATGATTTTCAGCGGCGTTCTCATTGAAGCAGACAACCCCCATCACGCACACGAAATTTACAACTTATCTGGAGACGGTCAAATTCTATGGGTAGACGAACCCAAGGTGACCGTAAAAAAGCGGCAGGCGTTTGACGCTAAAAGCAGACTTATGAAGTCTAAGCTGAAGGGGTTACTAGAAACCCTGGGTGACGCCGAAAAAGCCGCGAGTCGTTTGGCTATCAATGCCTTGATCAAGGGCATCGATATGCATCTTGACCAAGTGAACAAAGATATGTCATACATGGCACGTTTGGTACGACGACTCTCAAAGGAATCTCCAAACATGAAACCCGAAGAAGTCTATCTCCGAATCAAGAAAAAGTACATTGAACAACTCAAAGAATTTCAATACAGAGACGAGTCCGGACCTAACGGCCCGACACCTTGGTAAGCAAACTATCCAGCGAGACCTAGGTAACTTTCGAAGCCTTGCCTCACAGGCAGCACACGATTGCCCCACGTTAAACGAAGAAGAGTTTTTTGAGATGGTTGCAACTAACTATCTCAAAGGAATACGCACCGAAGTAACTAAGATCTTCGGACCCACAAAGGCCGCACGATTACTAGATCCATTCAATGGCAAGTCAAGAGAAGCTTGATAAAGCATACATAACCTGTGCGTACGCTATGGCCGAACTATCGTCAGCTAAGCGTAAACAAGTTGGGGCGATTCTTGTTAAGGGTGGTATTATTGGCGAAGGGTACAATGGTACTCCGTCTGGATTTGACAAC
>Ga0255047_10000040_pt1 | contig 77409 bp, 88 predicted proteins | sample JV7_2_1_MG_FD_183640 | JGI IMG/M metagenome (GOLD analysis project Ga0255047, IMG submission 183640) | Seawater microbial communities from Jervis Inlet, British Columbia, Canada - JV7_2_1 | ecosystem: Environmental > Aquatic > Marine > Inlet | place: Canada: British Columbia | collected 2016-10-06
GACGCTTCCTTGATCGCACCGGCTGAGGCCGGTGGTGTTTGGGCGGTGGCCGGCGACCCCACCGAAGCCGCTCTGCTGGCGTTGGCGGGCAAAGCCGGGTTCGAAGCCGACGAGCTTCGCTCGCATTATCCACGCACCGCCGAGATCCCTTTTGACTCCGACCGCAAACGGATGACCACACTTCACCGCCGCGGAGACCGTGCCGCTGGGCTCATCGCCACCAAGGGAGCGTATGAGGAGGTGGTCGATGCGGTCACGACTGTTGCGGCTGCCGGTCTCGATCAAGACATCACCACTGATCTCGGGGTGGTCATCGCCGAGCAGGCGTCCCGTTACGCCATCGAAGGATACCGGGTGCTGGCCGTCGCCGGCCGTGTCACGGGAAGCGGCAACGTCGACGACCTTGTAAGCGCCGAGCGTGACCTCGTGCTCTACGGGTTGGTCGCAATGGCCGACCCGCCCCGGGTCGAGTCGAAGGCCGCGGTCGACGCCTGCATCACAGCGGGCATCACCCCGATCATGATCACCGGAGACCATCCCGCCACCGGACAGGCCATCGCCACCCGTCTCGGCATCCTTGACAGCAAACAGGTTATGACCGGCGTCCAACTCGCCGCAGAGGACGCCGACGGTCTCGCCGAACACGTTGATCAGGTGGCCGTGTATGCCCGCACCTCCCCGGAACAGAAACTCGACATCGTTCAAGCATGGAAGACGCGTGGCGACTTCGTCGCCATGACCGGGGACGGCGTCAACGACGCCCCCGCCCTCCGGGCCTCTGACATCGGCGTGGCCATGGGAGTCTCCGGTACCGAAGTTGCCAAAGAAGCCGCCGACATGGTGCTCACCGACGACAACTTCGCCACCATCGTCACCGCAGTCGGCGAAGGAAGACGGATCTACGACAACATCAGACGCTTCGTCCGCTACACCCTCACCTCGAACTCGGGAGAGATCTGGGTAATGTTTCTCGGACCCTTCGTCGGTCTGCCTCTCCCCCTTCTCCCCGTCCACATCCTTTGGATCAACCTCGTAACCGACGGCTTGCCCGGCCTCGCCCTGGGTGTCGAGCCCGCCGAGCGCAACGTGATGCGACGATCCCCGCGCCCTCCCGAGGAAAGTGTGTTCGCCCGCGGGCTATGGCAACACCTCCTCCTCGTCGGACTGCTGATGGGGATCATCCCTCTCGCACTCGGAATCTGGGGACACGCCACAGGACGACCCTGGCAGACAATGGTGTTCACATCGCTCGCGCTGCTCCAACTCGGCCACGCCCTCGCCGTCCGTTCCGAACTCGATTCCCTCCGCACCCTGGGCCTCGGGACCAACCGCCCCCTCCTCGCCGCAGTCGCCGGAACGATGGTCCTGCAGATGCTGGTCATCTACTGGGGACCGCTCCAGAACCTCCTCCACACCGAGGCACTCACCATCCCCGACCTTTCGGTCGTGCTGGCGGCATCCACCATCGTCTTTTTCGCAGTGGAGTTGGAGAAGGCAGTCCGGCGGCGCATAGAATCGAGGAATCATCGGAGTGAGGATTGAGCCTCGCACCGGCCTTCGGATTCTTCACGGTCGTCGCCACAGTCGTGGTCGGCGCCGGGACTCAACTCTCCGGTGGGGGCGATCAGCTGGCCAAACGCACCGGTTTCGCGCGCCTCTCCGTTGACACCCTGCTGCTCGCCTTCGCCACCTCACTCCCCGATGTGGTCACCGAAATCACCGGCGCCGTCAGGTTTGCAATATGATGAGCACGGCCCATTCTCCGTCGGTGACGGTCCTCGGGGCGGGCAATGCCGGCCGGGCCTTGGCTGGCGATATGGGACGATTGGGGCTCAGGTGATTCTGTGGAACCGGACACCCGACCATGTCGCCGAGATCGCCGCGCGGCGTGACCTCCTGATCGCTGAGGGTGAGTTCTTGCTGTCCCAGATCGCCACTCACTACCTGGGAGCCCTCGATGGAGACTAAGACCAGCTTGGCTCACTCGTGCGCTCCGGCATCTTCGACGCCCCACACCTCGCCGGACATCCAGATGCACTCGGTGAGATCGTCACTGTCGTCGACGGTGGCTGCGATGCCATCGACCAAGCTACGGGACGACACCTTCGAGAAAAGAAAAGACTGGCGTCGATCATCGACGCCGACAGCGTGACAGCCCATGACAGCCGCTAGGGCCAGATGGGCGCGCGGTAGGCCCCGGCCCAAGAGAGAGAGGAGCCTCATCGTTTGGACCTAGGGATCATCTTGGTGACCTTCGTCCTTGGTTTCGGTGCGGTTCGTATCGGCCTTCCACCGCTCGTCGGCTACCTCGGCGCCGGGTTCGCTCTCCACGCACTCGGCTACGAGGCCAGTGGAGCTATCGAGTTCATCGCCGAGCTGGGCGTATTACTGCTGCTGTTCGGTATCGGCCTCAAACTGCGCCCTTCGATGCTGGTGCGCAGAGAGGTGTGGGCTGTTGCCGGGGTCCACATGTCGGTGACGACAGCAGTCATTGGGGCGTTGTTTCTCGCCTTGGGTGCCCTCGGCCTTCCCCTCGCTGCAGCCCTCACCCCTTCCAAGGCCGCCCTCGTCGGCTTCGCCTTCTCATTCTCAAGCACCGTCTTTGCCGTGAAAGCGTTGGAGGAACGAAACGAAGCCGCTTCGCTCTCGGGTCGCCTCGCCATTGGCATCCTCATCATGCAAGACCTGTTCGCAGTCGTCTTTCTCACGCTCTCGCTAGGCAAGGCCCCGTCGCTGTGGGCGATCCCACTCGTCGTCGGCATCGTCGCAGCTCGACCTCTGCTTGGGTGGCTGCTCCGACACAGTGGCCATGGAGAGCTCCTGGTGCTGCTCGGCTTGGTATTGGCGGTCGGGGTTGGCGCCGGAGCCTTCGAGCGGGTCGGCCTCAAAGCGGACCTGGGCGCACTCGTCGTCGGAATGGCACTGGCAAGCCATCCGAAGGCGAACGAACTGTCCGACCGATTGCTCAGCTTCAAAGACGTGCTACTCATTGGATTCTTCCTCTCAATTGGCCTTGGCGGCGCACCCGAGTCACCCGCAATCGTGATAGCAGTCATCGCTCTGGCTCTCGTAGCTCTCAAGTCCGTAGGGTTTCTGATGCTCCTCTCCCGATTTCGACTCCGAGCCCGCACCTCCCTGCACACATCTCTCACGTTGGCCACCTTTAGCGAATTCGGCCTCATCGTCGCCGCTGTCGGCGTCGATCAAGGCTTCCTCGACCAACAGTGGCTTTCCGGAATGGCCGTCGCCGTGGCGGCGTCTTTTGCCGTGGCTGCGACCGTTAGCAAGGCTCGGTACGCCCTATACGGGCGCTGGGCGCGGTGGCTGGTCCGCCTGGAACGGCACCCCATACAAGCCGAAGACGCCCTCGTGGAACCCACCACCGCCCGCATCGTGGTGTTCGGGATGGGGCGCGTGGGACAAGGCGTCTACGACGAACTCGTCCACCGCAACGGCAACGTCGTCCTAGGAGTCGACCGCCGCGACGAAACCGTCGCCTCCAATCTCCAAGCTGGCCGAAATGTGCTCCGCGGCGACGCTCTCGACCGGGACTTCTGGGAGCGCCTCCGCCTCCGCCCCGGCATCGAGCTGGCGGTGCTCGCCATGAACGACCATGACGCCAACCTCGAGGCAACCCGTCGCGTCAAAGACTTCCTCCCCAACATCCCGATCGCAGCCACTGCAACCTACCCGGACGAGGTAACCGAACTCCAAGCCGCCGGCGTTGACGTCGCTAGGAACCTGTACGAAGAAGCCGGCCAAGGCCTCGCCGACGACGCCAGCGACCTCCTCGAACCTAAATCCTCGGACTAGGGAAGCGGTGCGGATGACCCCCTCAACCAAACGGATGAGCGAGATGCAGACGCGGTAGCCGCCTCATCCTCGGCACTGCCGCCCAAGAAACGCTCATCGGGACGCAGTGGTTCCAAGAGCGACCGAAGACACGACCGACTATCAAGAAAGGGAGCCAGGTTTGGCGTGGGTCTGTTCGAGTCCTGGCCCATAGACTGGACCAGGTGAGGGACACATGACGAAACAGGCTCGCGAACGTTGCAGGTCTCGTAACACAGGAAACCCACGTTGACCAGGGGGTTTGTATGGCAGTCCCGACCGGGTTCGAACCGGCGTTTCCGGCTTGAAAGGCCGGCGTCCTAGACCACTGGACGACGGGACCATGAACAATCAAATGGTACGCATCTAAGCGAGGTCAGCCCAACTCTTCGCGTGCCCGTTCGATGCGGGCCAAGGTGGGGATGCGCCCCAAAGCCGCCAAAGACTCGAACAACGGTGGGCTGACGGACGACCCGGTGACCGCGATTCGTAGTGGTTGAAACACCTTCCCGGCGCCCATCCCGAGCTTCTCTGGTAAGGCCCGAAGCGCCGTCTCGATCGACCCCGTGTTCCAAGCGTCAAGACCGGTGAGGACCGCCAGACCAGCGTCGAGGACGTCGCCAACACCCTCCTTTGCCATGACCTTGTTCCACGACTCTTCGTCGTACTTATCGACATCGTTGAAGAGAAACACCACCTGCTGCCCCGCCTCGGGTAGCAGTTTGGTGCGTTCCTGAACCAGTGAAGAGATTGCCTCAAACCGTTCCCACTGATCGTCCGATAGCGAGCGAACGACAGCTGCTTCGACATGAGGTCTGACCACCTCGTTGAATGCGTCGGGATCCATCGCCCTGATGTACTCACCATTCATCCACGACAGCTTCTCGGGGTCGAATGCGGCCGGGTTCTTATTGACATCGTTGAGATCAAAGGCCTCGACGGCCTCGTCACGCGTGAACACTGTGGTCTCGGCGTCTGGCGACCACCCGAGGATTGCCAGGTAGTTGAAGACTGCATCCGAGAGGTAACCCTGGTCCCGATAGTCACTCATTGCGGTGGCCCCATGACGTTTGGATAGCTTCTTGCCATCAGTCCCGAACAGCAGCGGGAGATGGGCGTACGCCGGCTCGACATGGCCCATCGCCCGGGTCAACAGGATGTGTTTCGGGGTCGATGGCAGGAGATCCTCACCACGGGCCACATGGGTTATCTCATAGTCGACGTCGTCAACAGTTGATGCCAGGTGATAGGTAGGGGTCCCGTTGCTTCGCAAGATGACAAAGTCGTCGATGTCTCGAGGCTCGAATCTGACCGTGCCCCGTACCAAGTCGTCGAACTCCAGCGGAGCATCCTGGGGCACGGAAAGGCGAACCACACCCGACTCGCCCGCAGTGTCGGGTCTCCGTATGTAGTGACCGGGGTGCTTGCCCTCTTTCTGGGCTTTGTGGCGTAGTGATTCCAACTCCTCGGTTGACCGGTCGTCGTAGTAGGCGGCACCCGACTCGACCAACGAGTGCGCCACGTGCTGATAACGCTCCAGCCGGTCGGACTGGCGATAGGTGCCATGTGGGCCACCAACACCGATGCCCTCGTCCCAATCGAGGCCAAGCCAGCGAAGGGAGTCGAGGATCTCCTCCTCGAACTCGGCCGTCGACCGTTCCCGATCGGTGTCGTCGATACGCAGAATGAAGGTTCCGCCTGTGTGCCGGGCGTAGAGCCAGTTGAAGAGGGCCGCCCGAGCGGTACCTACGTGCAGCGTCCCCGTCGGTGACGGAGCCATCCGAACTCGAACAGTCATTGAGATACGACCCGGTTGGTGAGAGTCCCGATGCCGTCGATCTCAACTTCCATCACATCACCCGGCTCGACTTTGCTCACACCCGAAGGTGTTCCGGTGAGAACCACATCACCGGGCAGAAGTGTCATGAACGCCGTTATGTATTCGAGTATCTCGGCGACACCGAACACCATGTCCGATGTGAAGCCGGCCTGACGGACCTCTCCGTTGACCTTGCAGATCACCGCCAAACGCTCCAGCGGGTCCAGTTCGGTCTCGATAGCCGGGCCGAGCGGGCAGAAAGTGTCGAAGCCCTTGGCTCTGGTCCATTGGGCGTCCTTTGCTTGCAGGTCGCGAGCCGTGACATCGTTGGCCGCGGTGTATCCAAAGATGTAGCGAGACGCATCCTCGGCTTTGATGTTTCGGGCGGGACGGCTGATGACCACTGCAAGTTCGGCCTCGTGGTGAACCTCATTGCTGATTCGCGGGTGGACCACGGCCGCGTTCGGACCGATGACCGAAGTGGCGGGTTTCATGAAGATCAGCGGTTCCTCGGGGATCTCGCCATCCATCTCGTCAACATGGTCTTCGTAGTTCTTCCCCACACAAAGGACCTTTGTCGGAATCACCGGGGAAAGGAGACTGACGCTGGGCCAGGGAACGACAGTCTCGGTTGGCTCCCATGCAACGAACGGAGATCCCTTGTAGACAACCACGCCTTCGGCGTCGGCGACCCCATAGGCAATGTCGTCGCCGGCTTTCATTCGAACGATCTTCATGAGGGAGGGGACGCTAGTAGAGCATTACCCCTTGTCAGATAGGCGGTATGCGTAACGAATCTGGCTCACCTTGTTAACGATCATTTCACGGTCGACATCGGCCACAGCGGCCTCACCTGGTCGTTTCTCGTGCGGAACGGCAGCAAGCCATCGCTCACGACGCTCTATGAGTTCGGGCTCGGCGTCTTCGCCGCATCCGCAGAGGAACAGAGCCACATCGATGTCCTCGGGAACAGGAGCACGACCGGATGCAGAAGCCCTTGCCAACACCAGGCCCGTTACCACCGACTCGAGTCGCGGATCATCGGTTGGCAGGTCGGCGGCGGCCACCAGTCGCAACGCCCAGCCGGGGTCGGGCCCGGCATGGCCGAAACCGCCTCCCTGGGGCACGTCGGCCGGTCCCGAGGGAATCCCGGGTTTGGCCGCACGCCACTTGCTTGCTGGAGCGGGTTCGAGGTTTTGTCGCGGCCTCGCTGTCTCCGTTATCTCCACGTTCGGCTGCTGTGCCATCAGCGACTCACTAGACGAAGCTGAGCCAATGCTTGTAGTCGTCGAGCTTGCCGGCGGCAGCAGCAGCAAAGAGGCCCTGCGCCCTTCTGGTGATCGGACCGGGCTCACCAGGTCCGACCATTCGGCCGTCGATCTCCTTGACCGGCGTTACTTCGGCGGCTGTACCGGTGAGGAACACCTCGTCCGCGGTGTAAAGCGCTCCACGCGCAAGATCCACCTCGCGCACCTCCACGTCTTCTTTCCTCAAGAGCTCCATAACGGAGTTGCGGGTGATGCCCTCCAAGATTCCTGAGGACACCGAGGGTGTGTAGACCACACCGTTGCTGACGGTGAAGAGATTCATCCCGCTTCCCTCCGAAACCGTCCCGCCGTCGTTGAGCATGATTGCCTCATCGACACCGCCTCGCAGCGCCTCCTGTTTGGCGAGAACGGAGTTGAGGTATCCACCGGAGCCCTTGGCGGTCGGAATGAGCGACGTGTGCGAGATCCGTCTCCAACTCGACACCATCGCCGTGATGCCTTGGAGAACTCCTTCTTCTCCAAGGTAGGCGCCAAACGAGAAGGCGCCCATCATGGTGTGGACCGGGGTATCGGCTGGGTTGATGCCAATGGCACCAAGTCCGTAGAACATCTGGGGGCGGATGTAGGCCGACTCCAACTCCGTGACCCGCAAGAGTTCCAGACACGCTTCGTCGAGTTCGGCGGCGGTGTACTTCATGGGAATGGCATACGCGCGAGCCGAAGCTTCGAGACGGACCATGTGATCGTGAAGCCTGAATACCGCCGTCCCCTCCGGAGTGTCGTAGGCCCGAATACCCTCGAAGACACCCGTCCCGTACTGCAAGGCGTGCGATAGAAAGTGGACTGTGGCGTCGTCCCAGGACACGAATTCGCCGTCACTCCAGATATGAGATGCTGGTTCCATTGGCTAAAGGCTATACGCGACCGGCCCACACCAAAAACGGCTTCTAGGCTCGCCACTCATGCATCGACTCGTCGCGTCCTGGTTCGGCACCGGTCTGTTCCTCGGGAAGGTCCGTGGAAACGACTCTGGGTCCGGCACAGTTGCTTCGCTCTTCGCCGCTGTCATTGCCCTCTTCATTGGTGCACGCTTCGGCTGGGTGACCCAACTGGCTGCGACGGTGATCATCATCGTCCTGAGCGTCTGGTCTGTGGCTCGATTTGTCGAGGAGGAGGGCGACGCAGGCTGGATTGTGATCGATGAGGCAGCCGGAATGTTCCTGGCGCTGATCGGCTTGAGTCTCTGGCCGGGGTCGATTGTCGCTTTCGTCGTCTTTCGGGCTGCGGACATCTTCAAAGGCGTTTTCCCTGGTGTTGCCGCCGCCGAGCGTCTCCCGGGAGCCATCGGTGTCACCACTGACGACCTCGTCGCCGGGCTGTATGCACTGGCGGCCGGCCACATCGTCCAGACGTTGTTCTAAAATCGTTGGATACGGAGGTGCAAATGGAGTGGCAAGTGTCCACAATCGTGGCGGGTATCGACGGTTCGGAAGGAAGCTACCGGGCGGCCGAGCGTGCCGCTGCAATAGCCAAGCATTGGGATGCACGCCTGCTTCTCGTAACGGTTGTTCGCTCCCCCGAAGGCTGGTGGGGCATTGGCGGCGCTCCCCCGTCGCCGGAGGCTCTCTCGGCTGCCCTCGTCGAGGGCCACACCGAACTTCTCGCCGACACGGAGGGTGGGCTCGATCTGGAGGGAATCAACTACGAGACCATCGTAGAGCTAGGTGATCCCGTCAGTCGGCTGATAGCTGTTTGCGAGATCAACGAGGCCGACGTGCTCGTGGTTGGGCGTCGCGGCGCCGGACTGGCGGAAAGAGTGATTCTCGGATCGGTTGCCGACCGGCTCGCCCACTTGGCATCCTGTCCGGTCCTGGTCGTTCCTTAGGGCTCGACAGTCACACCACGCCAGAAGGCGACGTAGTCCTTGATCTCTGCGGCTGCCTGTGACGGGGAGGGGTAGTACCAAGCAGCATCGGCGTTGGACTCACCGTTGACCACGACGTCGTAGTAGTTTGCCTTTCCCTTCCAGTAGCAACGTGTGTGCTTTCCAGAGTCGGCGAAGTAATCCCGGTTGATCGACTCGGGTGGGAAATAGTGGTTGCCTTCGACAACGACCGTCTCGTCACTCTCGGCTAGAACCGCACCGTTCCAAACGGCTTTGGGCATTCTTCTTCCTATCGGTGGCTCGTTCACATCGAAACAGGCTCGATGGACGGCCTATTCCCTCCCCAAGGTCCTGAGTCGCAATTCACGCACAGAGTCTCGCCTAGCCTCGAACTGTGCCAACAGTCGTAGTCATTCCGGTCAAGTCGTTCCGCCTCGGCAAACAGAGGCTGGCCTCTGCCCTCGACGACGGACAACGGTCACGTCTCGGGCGCGCCCTGGCAACCCACGTGGCCGAAACCGTTGAGCGAGCCGGGCTCCTAGCCATGTTCGTAACCGACGATCCGCAGGTGGCTGCCTGGGCCACCTCGACGGGATTTCCATCGTTGCCGGACCCTGGGCAAGGCCTCAACGCAGCCGCCGCCGCGGGTGTCGCGTGGGCGAATCAGTCGAAGAGCCGCTGGATTGTCCTCCACTCCGACCTCCCCCTGCTCCACAGTGAGGACCTGCGTGCGCTGGCCCAGCCCGACGGCGATGTCATCGCACCTTCGTCGGACGGCGGCACTTCAGCTATTTCTGCTCGACGGTCGATCGAGTTCGCTTTCGGGCCTGGCAGCTTTCACAAGCACCTGGCACGCCTCGACTCGCCAGAGATCGTCACCCGACGAGGTTTCCTGCTCGACGTCGACTCACCCGCTGACCTGGCTTCTGCCCTTTCTCACCAGCGAGGACGCTGGATGGAGAGGGCTCTCGCGTGATCAACGATGAGATGGCGACCACCATGCGTAGCTGGCTGGATCTGGCAGTCGCCGCGGTGGGTCCTGAGAAACTGACATCTGATGCTCTTGCTGGTAGTGGGGATGGCCCAACGGTGCTCATCGCCATCGGAAAAGCGGCGACGGCGATGTGTCTGGGAGCGCAGCGGGCGTTGGGCGAGGTCAGCGGAATATGCGTGACCAATACTCCGGGAGCGGTGCCAGATGGGGTCGAGCTTCTCATCGGAGACCACCCGATTCCCGGAGACGCCAGCTTTGAAGCGGGAAGGCGAGTGCTGGAGATCGCTCGGACGGCACGTGGGCGTTGCGTGGCACTCATCTCAGGTGGTGGGTCGGCCCTCTGTGAGCAGCCACTTCCCGGAGTCGACCGGTTATACCTCCAGGAGGTCAACCGAATGCTCTTGGACGGGGGCGCGTCGATCGAGGAGACCAATCTGGTTCGACAGCATCTGTCGGCAATCAAGTGCGGTGGGGTGGCGAGAGCCGTCTCCGGGCATCTCGAGACCTACTTGATCTCCGATGTTGGCGGAGCTGGGCCAGGGCTGGTCGCGTCGGGCCCAACAATTCCCACGGCCCGGAACCCGGCTGAAGCAACTGTGGTGATGAAGAGATTCGACATCCCCATCCCCGCTGCGGTTCGGAGTGCCATCAACCTGCCCCTACCTGAGCCCCTCTCTCCAAGTGTCGAGGTGCTGGCCGACGGGCGGACCGCGGCAAGGGCGGTGATTGAAGCTGCCCAGGACGAGGGTCTCGAGTCCCGACTCAGTGAAGAGTGGATAGAGAGCCCGGTTGACACGGCCCTGAGCGAGTTCTTCGCCGGCTCGGGAGCTGGAGTGACCGTTGCCGCCGGGGAGGCCACGGTGAACGTCCGCGGCAAGGGCGTCGGTGGTCGCAATTCCCACGCTGCTCTCCTCGCGGCAACTCGACTCAGAGGTGATGAGGGCATGTTTGCTTCCTTGGCCACCGATGGCGTCGACGGGCGATCAGATTCGGCAGGAGCCATCGTTGATGGTTTCACGATCGAGCGGGGAGGAGATCCGGAGGACAGTCTCGCCGATTTCGACTCGGCGAGTTATCTGGATCGCACCGGCGACCTGATCAGAATGGGGCCGACTGGAACCAACGTGGCTGATCTTTGGGTGCTCTGGCGATCCTGAGCTGAGAGCCCGCTGATTAATGCGAACTCCTGGACAGGAACCTATATTGATCGTGCATATCGTCTGAAGGACTCATGGAAAAGACAGTCGTCATCACAGGAGGAACGGGGGGTCTGGGAGCCTCTCTGGTCAGACGTCTCATGCTCGAGGACTATCGCCTCGCCGTCACCTACCTGCTCCCCGATGAGGCGAGGGAGTTCGAACAGGAATTCGAGGTGGACGAGGATCGATTATTGCTGACCAGGGTCGATGCCAGCAACCCCGACGCTGTCGAGACTCTCTTCAAAGACGTATCCGAGAAGTGGGGAGCGATTCACGGAGTTTGTTCGCTCGTGGGCGGATGGGCCGGGGGTCGTGACGTCGAGGAGACCGACGACGTGCGTCTCGAGCGAATGCTCGACATCAATCTCCGATCGGCCTTCTATGCCGTCCGCGCAGCCGTCCCCTACCTCAAGGAAGCAGGCTGGGGAAGGGTCATCCTGGTTGGCAGCCGAGCTGCCGTCGACTTTCCCGAGGGCCAGGTCGCCTTCAACATCGCCAAGGCTGGTGTGGTCGCCCTTGGTCGCAGTCTGGCCCTGGAACTGGAGGGCACGGGCGTCACCGCAAATGTGTTGATGCCGTCGGTGATCGACACTCCGGTGACACGAGAGTCCCTGCCCTACGCCGACTATGTGACGTGGCCAACTCCGGACGAGATCGCAGCCGTCGCCCGGTTCGTGCTCAGCGACGAATCAGAGGTCATCAACGGAGCACTGATACCCGTTTACGGCCGCGCGTAGAGCTCGACCCACTCTCCATGTGGGTGAGCCTGGCCAATCTCCCGGAGTCCGGAGCCGTCATCGACGGTGAGCCGTGTCCAGTCGTCGGAACGAGGCAACAACTCGAAGGAGATCCGATGGATCGACCGTGTTCGTCTGCCGAAAGCGACGATCTCGTCGATCCGACGCCGTCCCTCGGCAGTGAACTGGTTCATCGCAAAGGAGTTCATCACGACTGCCGGCTCGCCCTCGGGCAGGTCGGCAAGCACCTTGCCAAGGGTCAACAGTGCGTCCCCTGTGATGAACTCGACCGGAAGACCGGCGATAACGTCGAGTGCTGATCGAAGACGCTTCCGTCGTTGATGATGTTCCGGCCAAACGAGTGCCTCCAGCCACGCTCTCTGTTCGGCATCACCGGGATCGATCGGATTGAGATCAAGACCGGTTCGGCTCAGCACCTCGATTTCATGCAGGTCTGGAGCGGCTCCCCTCAACTCTGCCTCCAAGAGAAGCGATTCGGTCGGGCCCCACTCCAGGTCGTCGTATCGGTAGCGGTACCGATCGATGGCGAGGTTGAGGCCGGCGCTGGTTCCGATGTCCACGAGGTGAAATGACTCGAACGATGTGTCCATGACGGCCGGGAGCAGCGCCACGCACCGCCGGCACTCGTTGGTCTGGGTGTACCGCGAGGCGCCGATAGTGACAATCTCGGCCTCGTTGGCGAGAACGAAGTCGGTGAACTGCCGATCGACCTGGGTCAGGGGACGGGGATGCTCGGTGAGACTGGGATAGAAGTGCGCCAGGTCAGGGTCTCCACCTTCCATCAATAGAAACTGGACCGCTGCAAAAAGAACGTTGGGCCGGGGAGTGTGCTCGATCAGGTTGATGACACGCATCAAGTCCGGATGGGAGGCGATCACCTCGGTCAGATGCTCATAGAGCGGAGAATCGTATGCGTGTTTGGCCCAGCCCCGGACGTCGTCAGCCGTGAGTAGAGAGAGCGCCGTCAGAACACGTCCCGCCGGTACGCCGTGGCAAGAGCGTCGGCGTACTCATTCCACCTGTACCCGCTGTGGGCCTTGATCCACTGGATCTTTGCCTCGGGCCTCGCCCGGGCGAGGGCGTACACCTCCTGGACCAATTCGAGATTGGCAATCGGTCCCGGTGACTTCTTCTTCCAACCCTTCTCCTTCCATCCCGTCGCCCACTGGGTGATGATGTTGACGACCAGTTGGGAGTCCGTGTAGACGTCAACGGGAGAGTCGGCGGGAATCATCTGAAGACCGGCGATCATGGCCCTGAGTTCCATGCGGTTGTTAGTCGTGTGAGCTTCGGACCCGTAGTCCTGACTGACCATCTGGTCATCCACCACGAGGACGGTGCCCCAACCGCCCGGACCAGGATTGCCCTCAGACGACCCGTCTGTGAAGACACCCGTCTTGGGACCCTCTGTAAACCTGGCCAGCACTTCTGATGTCGACATGTCGCGACTCTTGGTCACCGACGGAGCCCTCGAGTCACGAACCTGATCCGAGGTGGCGGACTTGCGACAGTCAAGGCACTGCTTGGGAGTCCACCCCGGGTACTGGTCCAGTATCTCCGGTCGAAGTTGGAAAGACTTGCCACAGGTTTGACAGGTGAACAACCGTTCACCCGACCTTCTCGAAGACAGACACGAACTGAGGGGATTTGAACAGGTTGAATTCGTGATGCGTCTCTGTGAGGCCAAACGGTTCCATCATGCGGCGAAGTTTGGAAGGCCAGAGTTTGTGGCAATGAACTTGTCGTGCTTTGAACGGCGTGCCGTGAAGGATCACTGAAGTCGGGATCGCGTAGAGACCCATTACCGGTTCAGCGGGATAGATGTGAAGAGCGCTGCCTCCCGGCTTGAGCACACGGGCCATTTCGGAAATGGCCTGGTCGAGAGGAGGTATGTGCTCGAGTGCATGCACAGACAGGACCGCGTCGAAGCTCTCGTCGCCGAACTCGAGGTCCTCTCCTTTCATGTATATCACACGGTCGGTGCCGGCGATCTCGGAAGCCTTGGGATTGGCATCGACACCGGTTATGTCGATCCCTCTGTCGGCGAGACGTTTCGTGAGGTGACCCTGCCCACACCCGACCTCGAGAACCCGCTGACCATCACTGAGAGACAACAACCGATCCACCTTTTCGAGATGGGCCGGGTCCCAGCGATTGATCGTCACATAACGACGGGAGTCGTAGTCGTGCATCGGCTACAGGCTATGGGAGCGCTTCGAGATGTGTCGCCACTGCGTAGTCGAGGATTTCCGGGCCCCGGTCCGTGATGACGACATGTGAGACCGAAGTGTTCGCCGGGGTGAACAGAGACTCGGCATGAGTGTCGTTGGTCATCGTCAGAGACGATATATAGGCGCGAATCGCACCGCCATGAGCGACGACGACTGTTGGCTCCGCCGTTGCGGGTTCCAGCCCGGTGACGGCGTTGGCAATGCGGGAGCTCAGCTCACCCCAACTCTCGCCGGTCTTCCCCCGCTTCAGATCAACTCCCTCGCCAAAGATCGACTCCAACTCCCCCGGCCAGCGTTCGGAGATCTCAGCGGTGGTGAGACCTTCCCAATTGCCCATTGAGAGCTCTTTGAGATCGTCGACTGCAACAACACCGTTGGCAGCCACATATCCGGCCGTTGAGCACGCCCGCTTCAGTGGAGACGAATAGACAGTGGTCGACTGGCCATACCAGTGGCCCAGCGCCTCTGCTTGACGGCGCCCCAGACCATCCAGATCCCAGTCGCCCTGGCCCTGCCATCGCATTTCGACATTGGCGCGTGTCCGGCCGTGACGAATCAGCGCCATGACCGGGTTGCCCTGGGCGAGGCTGGTTTCGACGAGTTGAGATCGGGGGCCAAAGTGGCCGGTGTCGTTGAAGGACGCCAACCGGGGGCCGCCGAACTGCCACACAATCCGGGTGATCGCCGTGTTCGAGGTGAAAGCGTGTACCCGATGATCCCCTCCCGCCATGTGCCGATGAAGAACCGCTTGGAGAAAGCCACCATGAGTGACGACGATTGCCTTCTGGTCCTCGCCCAGTGATTCGGCCAACCGATCAACGGCTGACACCGCTCGTCTGCCGGCCTCGTTGAGGCTCTCGCCGGTGCCCCCCATAGGCATCGTTCGGGTGGTAACGGCCTCGTCGAGCTCATCACCGTGCTCGGCTCGGATCTCTTCGAGTTTCATTCCCTCCCAGCGCCCGTGATCGATCTCGATGAAGTCCTCAACGATCTTGATTTCTGAGGCGAACGATTCGGCGGTCTTTCGTGCCCTTTCCAGCGGCGAGCTGACGACCACGTCGTAGTCCCAGTCGGAGAGACGCTGCCCCAGCGCTTCGAGGCTCTCCTCACCGTGTGAAGACAACGGACCGTCCGTCCGTCCGTTCCACACTCCATCGATGTTGGCCTGGGACTCGGCATGGCGAACGAAGATGATCTCTTTCACAGGGCTCCTGGATCGGTACGGGATCATGAATGATGGTCTCTTGGTCTCATAATACGAATCGTTCTCGACCACCGCGAGACTCTTACATCGCTACCCGCCCCGCGATGACGCAACCCCCGCTTCGGCGACTACGTCGATTACATCGAGGCGTTCGCTCCCGACTTCCACAACGAGGTCCACTCCACCATCACAGAAGAGAATCTGACGTTTGCCCGACTCTCCTACACAGGCACCCACAAGGGAGAAGTGTTCGGACTCGCAGCGACTGGTCGGCGATTCGAATATTCCGGGGCTGCAGTGTTCACATTCTCTGACGGCCAGATCAGCGACGTCTGGGTGCTTGGAGACATCCACGGGCTGACCAGGCAGCTGTCCATCGACGCCACCTGACCCACACCGGCTGCACTTATTGCTTTGCCGCGCTGGATCTCTCGGCACAAGATCGGTCTTTAGGGTACGACCCAATGGAAGCCGTCTACCAGTTTTCAGCCGCGCTTTGGGAGTACTCAGGAGAGGCTCCCTGGGTATTCATCACCCTGGGCGGAGAAGACGCCAACGAGATCAGGGCTCGGGTGCCTTTCTCTGACGGTTTTGGATTAGTGAAAGTGAACGCACAGATCGGTGAGACCGAGTAGAGCACATCGATCTTCGCGGACAAGGCTTCAGGCTCGTATTTGTTGCCTATCAAACGTGGGGTTCGGGATCAGGAGAACCTCGTCGTGGGCGATGTGGCGAGCGTGATCCTTCGTATAGATCTCGACTAGACCGAATTCGTCAGTGGGGCCAGATCAACACCCCAAGCCGACCGGGCCCTACCCGATGAAAGCGGACGCAAAGATCAGCGAGACGATGGTCATCACCTTGATGACGATGTTCATCGACGGACCGGAAGTGTCCTTGAAAGGGTCGCCGACGGTGTCGCCGATCACAGCGGCCGTGTGAGCATCGCTCCCTTTGCCGCCGAAGGCGCCGGTCTCGATGAACTTCTTGGCGTTGTCCCATGCCCCACCGGCGTTGGCCATGAAGATGGCCAAGAGGAAACCGGTGACGAGCGCCCCGCCGAGCAGACCTCCTAGGGCCTCGACGTCGATGAACCCGACGATCAGCGGTAGGGCAATCGCCATTGACCCCGGTAGGACCATTTCCCTGAGAGCGCTCTTGGTGGCGATATCGATGCAAGTCGTGTAATCCGGCTTGGCCTCGGGATCTCCTTCTCTCAGGCCCGGAATCTCTCGGAACTGACGTCGGACCTCCTCGATCATCTGGGTGGCGGCGCGACCGACCGCATTCATGGTGAGGGCAGCGAACAAGAACGGAAACATCGCCCCGATGAAAAGGCCGATCATCGTTGGTGCCCGCGAGATGTCGATGTGTTCGAGGTCGACTGCTTTCGTGAAAGCACTGAACAGTGCCAGCGAAGTCACGGCGGCTGATGCAATGGCGAAACCTTTCGCCACGGCTGCCGTCGTGTTGCCCAGTGAGTCGAGAGCGTCGGTCGCTTTGCGGACCTCGGGGTCGAGATGGGCCATCTCGGCTATCCCTCCTGCGTTATCGGCTATTGGGCCGTACGCATCTACCGAGATGGTGATGCCGAGAGTTGCCAGAACACCAATGGCCGCGATGGCAACGCCATAGATACCCCCGCCGTCACCCATCGCCCACTCGCCCGCAAAGAATGCGACTCCGATACCGGTGGCGACAACGGTGACCGAGAATGCGGCCGACCTCATGCCTTCGGCAATCCCGGAGATGATCACGGTTGCCGGGCCGGTCTGGGACTGGCGGGCGATCTCTTTGACCGTCTTGTAGTGGTCTGAGGTGAACCACTCCGAGATCTTCCCGACAAACCACCCGACGACCAGGCCGGCCACGACGGCAAACCAGATGCCCAGCCAGTTGTCGACCTTGTCACCAAAGATCCACGCGGCCAATCCGGCGACGCCGAGTGCTGTGGCGATCATGGCGAAGTTGGTGCCACGGTGAAGCGCTGCGGCGAGGTGCTCCTCGTCTTTCGCCTTCACCAGGAACGAGCCGATGATCGAAGCGAACATCCCGAGTGCGGCTACCGCCAATGGGAAGATGATCGCCTCGGCCTGGAATTCGCGACCTGTGAACACGAGAGCCGTATAGGCAATGGGAGCCACAATCGCTCCGACGTAAGACTCGAAGAGGTCGGCACCCATTCCTGCCACGTCACCAACGTTGTCACCAACGTTGTCGGCAATGACCGCCGGATTGCGGGGATCATCCTCGGGAATTCCGGCCTCGACCTTTCCGACGAGATCGGCGCCGACATCAGCAGCCTTGGTGTAGATACCACCACCGACACGGGCGAACAGGGCGATCGAGGATCCACCGAGTCCAATGGCGGTGATGATGTTCACCCAATCGGGGTCTTTGAGTACCTGCTCGAAGACCAGGAATCCCAGGCCTACACCTGCCAGACCCAGGCCGGCAACGGTAAATCCCATCACGGCTCCTCCGCGGAACGCCACGGGCAGGGCAGCAGTGATACCGCCCGTCCTGGCGGCTTCGGTGGTGCGGGAGTTGGCCGCGGTGGCAATTCGCATCCCGACGAAGCCGGCGAAAGCCGAGAGGACAGCGCCGAAGACATACGCCACGGCTCCCCACGGTCGGCCCCAGTCGAGAAGCACGGCGATCAGAACCGCCATGACCAGGACGAAGAACGAGATCCAGATGTACTCGCGCTTCAGGAAGGCCATTGCGCCGGTTCGAATGGCATTGGAGAGCTCGACCATCCGCTCGTTGCCTCGTGGAAAGGCCAGCACCGCCCGGCTGTAATAGACCGCCAGCATGAGACCGAGGGCACCCGCGATAAGCGCGATGTACAGAATCGTTTCCGTCATGTTGAGAATTCCTCCGGGACAGACAAGGGTTCAGAAGCGCCGCCGGAGTATAGGGAGAGGCCCCGTCTCAGGAGAAGCCGGGGGTTGATCTGTCCCTCGAGGGCCCGGCTCCTGCAAACTCCACTCATCCGAGTCCGGGTGCGCCCGCGTACGCGGAAAGGACTGGTTGTCCTCCGAGGTGAGCGTAGAGGACTGTGGAACCGGGTGGAATCTCGCCGGACCGGATCATGCCGATGAGCCCGGCCATCGACTTTCCTTCGTAGACGGGGTCGGTGAGCATGCCTTCGGTGCGGGCTGCGAGGTGGATCGCGTCGATAGTTTGCTGGTCGGGTAATCCGTAGGCGGGGCCTTCGTACCCGGGGACCACAGTGATCTCATCGTCCCGAAGGTCTCGGCCGAGACCGATCATCGTGGCGGTGTTGTTGGCGATTCGGGTGACTTGATCGGTGGTTTGGTTCAGTGTTGCCGAAGCGTCGATGCCAATGACTTGGCGATCGTCGTGGTCTTCGAGGGCGAAGCCGGCGATCATGCCGGCATGAGTCGACCCGGTCACAGTGCACACGACTATGTGATCGAAGAAGACGTCGTATTCGATTTCTTGATCGGCAACCTCGAGCGTCCAGTTGGCAAAGCCGAGACCGCCGAGTGGGTGATCGGACGCTCCGGCGGGTATTGAGTAAGGCGTACCGCCAGCGGCTTCCACCGATTCGATGGCGCTCTTCCAGCTATCCCGGATGCCGATATCAAAGCCCGCTGGGTCTATGCGGATGTCGCCACCCAAGATGCGGGTGAGTTGGATGTTGCCGACCTTGGCGTAGGCCATGTCAGGCCAATCGACCCAGCCCTCCTGCACCGTTACGGCCTTCAGACCAAGGTGACAGGCGACCCCGGCCACCTGTCGGGTGTGGTTCGACTGAATCCCGCCAATCGATACCAAGGTGTCGCAGCCCAGGGCAAGCGCGTCGGCGACGAGGTACTCGAGCTTTCGGACCTTGTTCCCACCGAAGGCGATGCCGGAATTGCAGTCCTCGCGTTTGGCCCAGATCTCGACCTCTCCCCCGAGCGCTTCGCTCAGGCGTCGCAATGGGTGTATCGGCGAGTGTCCGAAGAGAAGGGGAGTCCGTGGAAAGTCGTCGAGGCTCATTGTGTGGTCCTTCCAAGAGTCGGCGGTAATGCGAACCCAATCAGTTGGCGGTAACGCTACGCCTCTGATCCATCAAGAGCCTGCGGCCCAGGGCGTTGACCTCAGGATCCTTTTGCTGGCTGGTACGAGGATGCCTCAACAGCCGATGGCGTAGCTGACCGCCGAGCACACATTGCCCATCGTAAGCTCATCCACAGTTCCGATGTAGCTGGTGAGCGCGGATCGGGTGAGGGTGTGAAGACCGTCGCAGTTGATCACTGACGGCTGGTCGAGTCCGACATCTTGATGATCGAATTCGACTTCGGCTGCGACCCCGCGAATCGACGTGGTGATCTCAGCAATAGTGACGAGTTGGCGGACGTCAATCACCTCGGGACGCGTCAGGATCAGTACGGGTCGCGACTTGCCGCCGGCCTGAGCCAGCCAGACCTCAGCTCGCATCAATGTTCGGTCCACGCTTCGACGTCGTTCCAGAACGGATCTGGCCGTTCCGGAACTCGTTCGTACGCCGCTCGGTCGGCCTCGGCCAACGCGACGTGCACTGCGGCGGCGACGCCTTCACGAGCGGCCGCCGAGATGTTGATATCGAGTTGACGAGCGCGTTCGGCCAGCGCGTCGTCGAGTGTGAACGTCGTCCGGATTGAAGCCATACCTAGATGCTAGCATCCGGTGATGGCGTTCGAAGGCCTGTCAATGGACACAAGCTCGCGCAGGCAGCCTTCCTGCTCACGCCGAGAGATCTGTCGGTGGCAGCCGATACGTTGTGTTCATGGGGAAGAAATGCCAAGCAGAAGCATGCAATACCACTGCCGTGACACGTGGATACTGCGAGATGCACTATCGGCGGGTGTTGAGGACTGGGCGCTCGGGTCCCGCCGGGCCGCTGCGGAAACGGGGCGAGTGCAAAATCGACGGCTGTGCGAAGGAGGTCGACGCCAAGGGCCTCTGTCACGGGCACTACCAACGACTGCTCAGACACGGGTCTCCTGGCGACACTCTGCTCAGGGAGGGGATGGGGATGTGCTCAGTCGAAGGTTGCGACCGGACACTCAAATCCAATGGCTATTGCGCGGCTCACTACAAGCGAGTACTCAAGCACGGCCACCCCAGGGCTAACGTTCCAATCCGCGAATCAGATGGCACCGGGCACATGAGCCATGGGTATCTGCAGGTGAATATTCCGCCGAAGCTTCGACACCTGAGCGGAGGCGCCACCAAGATTGCCGAACACCGCTTCGTCATGGCACAGAGTCTGGGCAGGGCACTGACGTCAGACGAGCATGTGCATCACATCAATGGCGTCAAAACTGACAATCGCCTCGAGAACCTTGAGTTGTGGTCAGTCTCTCACCCGAGCGGTCAGCGAGTAGAGGACCTGCTTGAGTTCTGTATGGTCATGCTCGACCGCTACGGCGACCAGTTCGGGTTATTCGACCGACAGTAGGGACCGTCTGAGATGTCGCTGTCCAAAGATCAAGAGGGTTTCTGACCAGGGGTTATGGCAGTCCCGACCGGGTTCGAACCGGCGTTTCCGGCTTGAGAGGCCGGCGTCCTAGACCCCTAGACGACGGGACCCTGTTAGGGACCAAGATATCTCGGCCCTTGCTCGGGGGGAAGGACTCGAACCCTCAATAACAGGACCAGAACCTGTCGTGTTACCGATTACACCACCCCCGACCGCGCATCACCGAGGTGTTGCGGGTAGGCAAGAAGGATAATCGCGCCTCCTGTCAGTGTGAAGTTGGGGCCGGGACGGCTTCCTGGGGTCTGATCACTGTTCGGAGACCGCCTTCGAACACCTCGAGACGGTCGAGTGCATCATTGATAGCAGCCGCATCGAGGGGCACTGTTGCGGTCACCACATCTGACAGGTCGATGCCCCCGGTGCCGACCATCTCGATCAACTCCTCGATGTCTGAGGCAAGATGATCTGCTGCCCCGATGACTTCTGCCTCTCGCAAAACAAGATCATCAAAAGAGTGGAGTGGGAACGGCTCATGAGTCAGACCGACTGCAACGGCCCTACCCCGAACGCCGAGAGCATCAACGGCTCCCCTCATCGTCTCCGGGAGCCCAACGAGTTCGAGAGCCACGTCGGCGCCGATCGTCCTCACCTTGTGGAAAGGAACCGGAGTCGCTCCCAGACCCCGGGCAATCTTCAGCTTTTTGGAATTGGTGTCAACGGCAAACACCTCAGATGCTCCCAGAGCGAAAGCGATCTTGATTGCTGAGATCCCCAGACCCCCGACTCCAATCACAGCCACAGTGTCCCCCGGCTTCATCCGTCCGCGACGAAGGGCGTGCAAGGAGGTTGCGGAGGAGCACATCATGATGGCTGCCACTTCGACCGGAATTGCGTCAGGTATGGAAAAAGCGTTGCGCTCCGGCACCGTGATGGCCTCGGCGTATCCCCCGTCCCGGTCGAGCCCGATCATCAGGCCCGGCTCACAGAATTGCTCGCGGCCCCCGAGACACGGCTCACAGACCCCACAACTGATCAGGTAGTGGATTGCAACTCGGTCTCCGAGCTCGAGCCGCTTGACATGCGATCCGATCGCCGAGACCGTGCCCGCCACTTCATGACCGGGAGTCAGCGGAAAGCCAGGCACCTGGCGGGTGCCCGCTCTGTAGTGGACGTCGGAACGGCAGATGCCGGCGGCTTCGATTCGCACCTCGACGTCGTGGGGCCCGACCCGGGGAACCTCAACGTCTTCCTCGATCAAAGGCTTGCCCGGCTCGACCAGGCGTACCGCTCTCATGGATCTAAGGCTAGAGAACTCGACTAGGGCACGATCCTCGGAGACGCCGTTGCCGTGGCTCGAACGGTGAGCGGCTCAGATTCGTCGACGAACACACCCAAAAGCCCGAGGTGGAGTTGGGCCATCACGACCACGGTGACACTGATGCCATCGACTGACGTGGTCGAAGAAGCACCGGTGAGATCTACGTCCTGAACCGCTATGGAAGTCAGCGCCAGCGCTCGGGATCGGGCCGGATCGAGGACCACCTCCCCGGTAGCGCGATAGTGCTCCTCATCGATACCCGATGCCGCAGCGATCGCCGCCGAGTCGGCTACCGCCGCCAGTTCACGCTGGAGGGCCAATCCCCGCCAAAAGTCCAAGGCCAAGCCGCCGAACAACAGGAGGAGCACAGACAGACCCAGCATCCAGATGGTTACCGACCCGCGCTCAGGGTTCTTCATCCGAAGCTCCGATACAGATCGATGGGCTCGCTATGGGTGGCGGTTATCCATAGACCGCCAACGCCTCCCCAAGGCGTGAGGATCAGCGGCGTCCACACATCAACCCGCGCCTCGACGGACGATCCTCGGGTCAGGGGACAGACGCCCCCTGGCGCGTCGAGCGGGCCTGGATCCGAGCCGCACCAGCCGATGCGGACGAAGTGGGGGTCCAATCCGTGGTTTGAGATGGATTGGGCAACGACCGCCACTCCCGCTGCGTGATCCAGTTCGATGACCGCAACACGAGCCGCCTCGGCAGCCGCCGACTCGGCGAGAACACGCCGCTCCGACCAGGGACCGAACGCCGTCACTACCAATGCAGCCGGGAGCAACAACACAGCAACGGCCATCGCGAATTCGACGGCCGCGTGACCGGTGTCGCTCAAGGCCGACTCTCGAGCGCGGCCTCGCTGATCACCGTCACTGCGAAGTCGGGAGCAAGTGGAGTCCAAGTCTGAAACACGCCGTCCGCACGAGCGACCATGACATTGCCCGAAACCCCACAGATGATCGTCATCCCATCCGACATACGACCTCCCAATAGCTGGCCTATGACCTCGTCGGCACGAGCCTCACAATCCATGGACGACCCGGAGATCGCCCCAGCCCTGGCTCCCTGGTCCAGGGCTGAGCGCATGGCCCCCCGCCCGTATTGGACGACGACAATGTTCGCAAAGGCCAGGAAGAGGACGAGCGACAGCGCCGATGCCAGAAGAAACTGAACGGAGCTGACCCCCCGGTCGGTCAGCCTCCGATCAATTCGCCTCTGATCCACCCGACGATGTCCAAGCCAAGAGCTTGCAGCGCCCCCCAGATGACCACCAAGGCAGCGATCGCAAGTGCTGCGTTGCCCATCAGCTCAGCCGTATTCAGTCCCCGGTCATCGGTGCGCAAGGCATGAGCCCATGCGCGTACTACTGGCAGCATATTTACCTCCCTATTGCCAGCTCGTTATCAAGTACGGCAGCGGAGCCGCCACAAAGAGAATCAACACCGGAGCGAGGATTGCGATGGTCGGAACGAGCATCGCAGCCCTGCGCTTGGTGGCTGTCCTCTTGATGGACTCCCGCCGTGTTTCCCGCACATCCTCGGAAAGTGAAAGCAGCGCTTCGGCCAGGTCGGCACCCCGCTCCTCGGCCGATGCAAGCAGACGGTATGTGCGCGAGCAGAAAGGCTCTGGCGTCAACTCCGCTATGCGTCTGAATGCGTCGGGGCCCGCCCAGCCTGCTCGATGAAGGCGCAAAGCCTCCTCGAGCTCTCCGATCACCTCGCCGCTGCCACGCTGAGTCGTAGCGCCCACCGCCTGGATAACGCCTCCTCCTGCTCGCACACGCATGGCCAGAAGCTGATTGACCGTGTAGATCTCGATCTTCATCTGTTCACGTCTCGCATCCACTGCTCGGTCCAGGCGCCCCCGGGTCCGGTTCGACCCGACCATGAGACCGAGACCGAGGAGGAGAAACCTGATCAACGGGGAGACGCCGAGGACATGGCCCAACCCCAATGCCAACAGAAGGGAGACGCCGAGGGCTCTCAGCTGAAGAAGCCGATACGCCACAACCATCTCTGACTCGGCCACATCTTTGAACCAGCCCGCCTGTTTGAGCTTCACAAGCGTTACCTCTGACCCTGCCCGGTCGAGCAATCCTCCGACCCAGTTGGCGACATCGTGCACGATCGGACCGAATATCGATGCAAAGGATCCTTGATGTATAGGTTGCCCAAGCAGGGGCGCCATCGGTGTCATGTACGGGCGGATTCGAGCTCGCAGTCGTTTCGGCGGAGGGGCGATCGACCGAACGATCAAGCCGCCGGCCAGGGCGGTGCAAAGTGATGCGAGGACCACCACAGGACCGAGTGCGAAACTCATCCGGACCCACTAAAGACGCGTGGCTCGCCAGGTTGGCTGCCGAGTTTCGATGCAATGAAGATCCCAACCAGACTCATTACGCCGCCCACAAGTGCCACGAGGATTCCGGCCGGCGTCGAGTAGAACTCCCGAAAGGCACCCGATTGGGCAGTCATAGCCACGAGGACGAACCATGGAAGGACAAACACGATCCGTGAATTGAGCTTCTGCTCCAAGGCCTCCGACCGAACCTGCTCCAGCGTCCAGAGATCGCGCGTCGTTGCCTCGGCGAGGTCGGACAGGATTTCCGGAACGACCGATCCGCCACGCTCGTAGGCGAGGATGAGCACCTCGATGACTCGATCAGATGTCGGGTCGGCTAGATCATCTTTCACCATTTCGAGAGCCGAAACCACCCCCAGGCTCCTCGCGTAGACCCCGAAACCATGGAAAGCCTCTCGGAGCGGCGCCGGGCCGAAAGCAGCCAGATTCTCAATGGCAGTGGGAAGCGACGCCCCTGCCCGTATCGATGACAGCAGGTCTCGCAACCCATCTGGCCAGGCTTCCTGCACCGCCGCCAGTCTCTGTGACCTCTTGCGCACGAAATAGGTCTTGGGAAGAGTGCCCACGACCAAAGCCGGAATCGCCGAGATGATCACGAGGCCCGTGATCGCGAATATCACCAAATACGTAATTGCGGCAGCCCCGGCGACCGTGGTCCAGAACTGAACCGGGGTTACGTCAAGACCTTGAATGACGCTTTTTCGGGTGGTTGGTTTTGAGACAACAGCACGTCTCCGCTCCGACTGGACCAGCAACACGCCTAACCCCGCAACCGCCAGGGCCGACATCAGGGAGGCAGCAATCGTCACCACTCGATCGCCCCGTCTCTCAACAGAGCCGTCAGGCCAGACCGTCCAGGCAGGACTCTTTCGATCCGCCTTGTCAGACCCTCGGGAGGGAGCGAGCCAGTCCATGTCAGCGGGCCCCCAAGACGTTCGCGGGAGAAGATCGCCTCCGTGGAGAAATCTTCGTGGAGCGCGGGAACAACCGCTCGAATCTCCATTGTCTCCCTGATCATCCTGGAACCCGACTGATCCATTCCCCTATCGAGATGGACGACCAGGTTGATCGACGACGAGAAGACCTTGCGAACAACACGCTCGGGCACGTTCTCGCCGGCCATCAGCGCCGCGTTGACCAGGGCATCGAGAGCATCGCTGGCCGAGTTGGCATGGATGGTGCAGGCCATGCCACAACCAGCGTTCACCGCGCGAGTCAACTCGAAAGCTTCTGCTCCCCTCACCTCACCAACAACAATGAGATCGGGCCGCATTGCCAGCACCACTTTCACAAGATCCCGGAGACTGATCTCGCCCGAGCCATCGAGGGAAGCCGGACGGGACTCGTAATAGGAACCGTGAACGAGAGGCACATGGAGTTCACGCACTTCCTCGCACGAGCGAATGCAGTGATCAGCCGGAACCGCCGCGATCAGCGCCGACAGAAACGAAGTCTTGCCGGAGCCGGGGGGTCCTGAGATGATCACCGAAGCCGATGCCCTCATCGCCGCCTCGAGAAAGGCGGCCGCCGCAGGCGTCAGAGAGCCCAGAGCCACAAGCGCGTCGAGAGTCTGACGACGGAGCGCGTACTTGCGGATAGTCGCGGATAGTTGGTCGCCGACCGGGGGTATCACGGCTGTCAACCGAGCGGAGCCGTCTAGCACGCGAGCTTGAGCAATCGGATTCGATCCATCGAGTCGCCGATCGGAGGTGGAGATCAACTGATCGATGGTTTGACGGTTCTCCGTTTCGGTGGCCGGCAAGTCAGCACTGCGAAGCACACCCCCCGCCTCCAGATAGGTAACGGCGTCACCCTCGATGAATATCTCTTCTACGTCCGGACGATCCAGGAGACGACTCAGAGGGCCGCGTCCGGTCACCGACTGGACCAAACGATTGACTGTGGCCCGCGGGTCGGCCAACGATCTGCCGTCTCCCAGGTGTGCTCTACGCTGATAGTCGTCAACCGCCAACTCCAGCAGTTCGCGCACCTCCTCCGTCTGACTCTGAGGGTCGATCCCTGTCCCATCGATGCGAGCCAACGCTTCCCGGCGGAGCTCCTCGTAAACATCAACGGTCATGGCTCCAACCTCTCAATGATCAGCGAAGCCATCCGACCCACCGATCTGGCGAAGGGTCCGCGCCGCGACGGCTGGCCTTCCCAGATCGATTCGCTCAGCCGTTGATCGAACGGCAACACAACGAGCGGCACATCGGGGAAGGACGACTGCAGTTCCCGCCGAATCTCGGACTCGTAATACCGCCGCTGAAACGTCTTGTTTGCGACGAGAACAATGGCTTCCGCCGGGACCTGCTCCATCGCTCGCTCGGCGCTATGGAGAAGGCGGGTGATCCCAACGGGGTCCCCTGTGCCCACCAACGCGACGGCATCGAATCCCCGAAGGACCCCACTCACCGAATGCTGAAGCGGACCGAGATCCGCAACAAGCACATCAACCGACTCAGAGAGTGCATCAAACAGCATCACCACCTCTGATTGGGCAAGTGGGGAGCCTGATCCCTGATCGGCAACTCCACCAACGACGGTCATCTCGCCCAGAACGTGAGATGCTGCTTCGAGATCACCAGACCCATGGGCAACGATGTCAAGAGCTGTCCGGATGTTGGGATGCAATGGAAGATCCAGACGCTGGGCAATGCTGGGCCAGGTTGGATCGACATCGACGAGGGAAACCCTCAGTTCGTTGGAGATTCCGCGCGCCAGGGCCACAGCCACTTCGGTTACACCCACTCCATCTGAAGCGCCGGTGACAGCAATCGACCAACCAACTGACGGGGCTGGTGTCTCCACGGAAACCGGGAGTCGATGTGCCAATGCGGCGATCACCTTCTCCAAGTACTCCTCGGGCGCAGCGTCAGTTTCTATCACATCGCTGATGCCGCATTCCAGAAGTCGCCGCTTCGCGTCGGAACCGTCGGTCGGGGAGAAGACGCCCACGACCTCGGCACCGGACTTCTTGACAGCCGATACCAGTCGGGGTGTCAGAAACGAACAGACGTCATCGATCAGAATGGCGTCGAAGGTGGCCTCGACGGTCTGCTCTGGACCCATCACTCGAGCCACAACCCTCCCGCCGCCATGCTCGAGCAGATGACGATGCAATCGATCGGGCCATTCTCTCGCTGAAGCAGCGAGAGCGATCTCAGGCGTCATTCTCCACTTCTCCCGGCCTCGACTTTCGGGGCACCTGTTGAGCGGATGATCTCCAACGAGCCAGACTCGAGCGCCCCGGCAAGATCCAGGGCCTGACCGGCGTCGACGGCCACGACAATGTGATAGTCGCCAATGCTTCCAAAAGACCCGCCATCGAGGGCCGAGCTGCCGATCACCTCGATGTCGCTTGCCACGTAGGTTGCCGAGCCGTCCAGAACAGAGATCACATCAACACGATCGCCGGCGACAATCGTGCCACCGGCCGCATGGGCGACCGCTATCGGGAGACTCATCGACCGGAGTCCCGATGGCGCCCCTGGCTCGACGAGCGCCGACTGGTCGAGCAGTCCACCTTCAGGAATCGATCGTTCGACAACCCAACCCTCGAATTCGGAGAGCCGCGCCTGTTGAACCAGCGACTCGATTCCTTCAAACCCCTCCGGCACGGGAACCAGGCGAACGCTGTCGATGGAGAAGGCTGAACCTGCTGTGATCGGACGATCCGCCACTGCGACCAGTGTGGTGGCTGACCGATCCTGCAGGGCAAGGAAGTTGAGAACAAAAGCCAGAACAACCACAAGACCGATGAGAAGGTGGGATGCCGACAGCCGTCTTTTGATTGGCCGGCGTGCCGGTTGTGAGGTGCCCGCTTCCCTCGATACCGTAGAGGGGGCATTTGTCACGGTTTTGGCAACCTATCTGGTGTACTTCACTCGACGTCGAGAGCGCGAAAAGACATGAACTCGGATTCCGATCCTGACCCCCACCTGGCGGCTGAGCTTCGCCAAAGCGTTGGGCGCGAGTTGGCTGAGGACGCAGCCGAAGACGAGCGACTCACCGACCTCCTCCGTCGGCGCAGGCTCGAGCTGGCGGACGTGGCCAAGGACCTGGCCCACCGCGGCGAACGGGTATCCGTCGAGTTCGGCGGTCACAGCTTCAGCGGGCTTCTCGCGGCTGCCGGCATCGACTACGCCACCATCGACAGAGCTGACCAGACCGCTGACATCAGACTCGACGTCGCCACGTGGTCGATCCTCCCCTCGGACTCGCCGGACGATTCGAAGGTGGGCGGAGCCGAGTCGTTCAAGGCGTTGCTCCACGAGTACTCGGCAGCGGAGACGGCTGTTCGACTTGCTCTCCCCGGTGGAGAGATAGTGATCGGAGCGATCGCAGTGGTCGCTGTGGATCATGTTGAAGTCCGCGACGTGGACGGCCGGCAGATCTACGTTCCGAGCACGATGATTCTGGCAGTTATTCGATCGACTGTGTTTCACTGACCCCGTCTTCCACGGCGGTCACCGGATGAGAGCGGACGAACTCGTAGATCTCGTCCCGAAAGAACTTGAAGGTGCGTCCGCCGGGAAGCTTGTAGGCGGGCAACCTACCTTCCCTTGCATAACGCCGAACCATCTGCACATTCATTCCCAGTAGTTCCGCCACTTGCGCCGCGTCGAGGATTGGGGGGTATTCCTCAGCCATCTGTCGTCCTCATCGTTACTCGAGATGATATTACGTGAGAAGGTGGGGCGGTTAAAGGGGGTTGTCAGACCCGGTGTTGGCGTGGGTCTCCTGGCGGTGTTCGTACCACCAGACCAGGGCGATGCCCACCGTGGCTCCCAGAGCGTTGGCCACCAGATCGAGGGCGTTGTTGCCATAGTCGCCGACGCTGACATTGCTCATAGTCGAGCCGATCAGCTCGGCTATCTCGACAACCGCTCCTCCCCCCATGACGACCAGCCATGTGTACAGCAACAGACCACCATGGTGATAGCCGTCACCGGCCCACCGTTTCATCGCCTCCCAGGCAACGATCGTCAACGCCGCAGCCGCAAGGACGTGAAAGATCTTGTCGTAGCGAAGGTCCCCGATGAGAGCCGCTGTGTAGAGAGGGACTCCGTCGACCAACAAAACACCGCCTGCCATGTTGCCCAACCCGACAAGCGATACCGCCCATAGCGCGTGCACCGGCCACCGAGCCCATCCTTGAAGTAAGGCAAAGAGCATGAACAGACCAATGTTGATCCCGGTATAGAGATTGGTGAGCGGGCTCTCCACCACCTGGCCGTACACAAACAGGACAACCGTGTAGGTGATGGTGAAGACCAGGACACTTCGCATCGGCTCAAGGCTGGCATCCGACAGCGAAGGTGACGAGCATTTCCCGACAGTGAGAATGGCTATATGCTGGAAGCATGGAAGACGCCCTCAAGCCAGACTCTGTCGAGGAGTCCGACAACAATACCGAGAACAGCGAAGAGGAAGCCCCCGCGGTCAGTCAGCCGACCAAACTGATTCGCATCGCCTCAATGACCCGTGCCATGCTCGACGAAGCCCGTCAGGCCCCGCTCGACGAGGGCGGTCGCGAGCGTTTGGCGACGGTGCACGCCAAATCGGTGGAGGCGCTGCGCGAGGTCCTCTCGCCGGAGCTCGAGGACGAATTCAACGAGATCATGATTCCCCTGAACACCCAAGACGTGTCGGAATCTGAGCTACGGGTTGCTCAAGCGCAGTTGATCGGGTGGCTCGAAGGTTTGTTCCACGGCATCCAGGCGTCGCTTTGGAGCCAACAGATGGCTGCCCAGAGCCAGTTTCAGGAGATGCAGCAGCGTGCCCTGACGGCTCCGCCTCAGGGCGAGAAGGACGACTCCTCCGGGCTTTACCTGTAAAGCTTTCTAGCTGGCCCGACGGACGGATCGTTCGCGACGCACCCGACGTCGTTCCCGCTCACTCAGACCGCCCCAAATACCGAACTTCTCACCCATGTCGATCGCGTAGTCGAGGCAGTCGGCCTTGACCTCGCAAGCACCACAGATCGCCTTCGCTTTCCGTGTTGAGGCTCCCCGCTCGGGGAAGAAGAGATCGGCGTCGGCGCCACGGCAGTTGGCGTAGTCCTGCCAGGAAAGCTCACCAATGGCAAGGGCTTCGATGAGCTTGCTCTGCATTCAGGGTCTCCTCACAACCGTGTAATTACAAGCTTGACATTATGCCAAACCGCGCGCGCCGTCAACCCCAAGTCTGAGAACGTGAATCGACACACCGCTGCGGCTTGCCATAATGCGAGCACAGTGACCGCGACCGTCGAAAACAAGCGCTCCCCGTTCCCGATCGAGTTCTACCGATCAGCGGTCGGCAAGAAGTGGGTAATGGGTCTGACGGGCGTGGCGATCATCCTCTTCGTCCTCGCCCATATGGTGGGTAATTGGAAGATCTTCTTCCCCGACGTCGGGGGGATCCCCGAAATCGACCTCTACGCCGAAACACTGCGGACACTCTTCTTCCCGATCATGCCCGAACAGGTTGTCCTCTGGATCATGCGAACCGGTTTGATCGTGGTCTTCCTCCTCCACATCCACGCGGCGTATGCCCTGACGATCATGAACCGCCGGGCCCGCGCCGAGGAGTACGAGGGCCCGCGCAAATACCTCGTCGCCAACTACGCAAGCCGAACCATGCGGGTGAGCGGCACCATCTTCCTCGCCTTCGTCGTATTTCACATTGCCGACCTGACTCTCGGGGTCCAGCCGATGGCACCCGAGACATGGGAGCACGGTGAGGTCTATGCCAATTTCGTAGCCACTTTCACCCGGGCGCCGGTCACCGCCTTCTACGTACTCTCGATGGCGTTGCTCGCGCTTCATCTCTATCACGGCGCCTGGTCGATGTTCCAGAGCCTGGGGATCAACCATCCCCGATTCAACGTATGGCGACGCGGGTTTGCCGTCGGGCTGGCCGTGGTGGTGTTCGCCGGCAATGCCGTCATGCCGCTGGCCGTTCTCTTCGGGTTCGTGGGTTAGCCGATGTCTCTACGACTCGACTCCAAAGTCCCCGACGGAGTCATTGCCGACAAGTGGGAAAACCACAAGTTCTCGGTTCGCCTGGTCAATCCTGCCAACAAGCGAAAGTTCAAGGTCATCATCGTGGGTAGTGGACTGGCCGGAGCCTCGGCTGCCGCCTCCCTCGGCGAACTCGGCTACGAGGTCGAAGTCTTCACCTTCCATGATTCACCGCGCCGGGCCCACTCGATCTCGGCCCAGGGCGGGATCAACGCCGCCAAGAACTATCACAACGACGGCGACTCGGTGAACCGCTTGTTCTACGACACGGTGAAGGGTGGCGACTATCGGAGTCGGGAAGCCAACGTCCATCGTCTGGCCGAGGTTTCGCTGAACATCATCGACCAGGCCACAGCCCAGGGCGTCCCGTTCGCCCGCGAGTATGGAGGGCTACTCGACAATCGCTCCTTCGGGGGCGCCCAGGTATCGAGGACTTTCTACGCCAGGGGCGCCACCGGACAGCAACTCCTCCTTGGTGCCTACTCGGCGCTGATGCGTCAGGTCGACTCCGGCAAAGTGAAGCTCCATGTCCGCTCCGAGATGCTCGACATCGTGGTCAAAGATGGCCGGGCGGTCGGCATCGTGGTTCGAGACCTCATCACGGGAGAAGTGACCAGCCACTCGGCGCACGCGGTGGTTCTGGCGACCGGCGGGTACTCCAACGTGTTCTATCTCTCCACGAACGCCATGGCCTCGAACGTCACCGCCATCTGGAGAGCTCATCGAAAGGGAGCGGCCTTCGCCAACCCATGCTTCACCCAGATCCACCCCACCTGCATTCCCGCCTCCGACGAGTTCCAGTCGAAGCTCACCTTGATGTCGGAGTCGTTGAGGAACGACGGTCGAATCTGGGTGCCAAAGAATGCCGGCGAAGCCCGGCCGGCCAACCAGATTCCCGAGGATGACCGCGACTACTACCTGGAGAGGATCTACCCGGCGTTCGGCAACCTCGTGCCCCGGGATGTGGCTTCGAGAGTGTCGAAGCGCATGGTCGACTCGGGAAGAGGCGTCGGGCCACTGGAGAACGGGGTTTATCTCGACTTCGAACAGGCCATCGAAAGAGAAGGAAGACACACGGTTGAGGAGCGATACGGCAACCTCTTCGAGATGTACAACCGCATCACAGACGAGGACCCGTACAGCGTTCCAATGCGGATCTACCCCGCCCCGCACTACACCATGGGAGGGCTGTGGGTCGACTACAACCTGATGACGACTGTCCCGGGGCTCTACTCGATCGGGGAAGCGAACTTCTCCGACCACGGCGCCAACAGACTCGGTGCATCAGCGCTCATGCAGGGGCTGGCCGACGGCTATTTCGTCCTCCCCTACACGATTGGCGACTATCTGGCCGAACACCTGAACACCGACCCCGTGCCCACCGATGACCCCGCCTTCGGAGAGGTCGAGACCGGTGTCAGCGACAGGGTGGCGGGGTATATGTCCACCAACGGGACCCGTTCGGTGGACTGGTTCCACAAGGAGCTGGGCAAGATCATGCTCGATCACTGCGGCATGGCCCGCAACGAGTCGGGTCTCCAGCAGGCGTTGTCCGACATACCGGCGCTATACGAGGAGTACAGAAGCGACGTGAGAGTCCTCGGTTCCGGCGACTCGCTCAATCAGAGCTTGGAGCGGGCCGGGCGGGTCGACGACTTCTTCGAGCTCGCCCAGGCGATGTGTCTCGATGCGCTCGATCGAGAGGAATCGTGTGGCGGCCATTTCCGTGACGAGCACCAGAGTGCCGAGGGTGAGGCTCAGCGCGACGACGAGAACTTCAAACATGTCTCGGTATGGGAATGGACGGGGGATGCTTCCAGTCCCGAGCTCAATATCGAGCCACTCGAGTTCGAGAATGTGGCATTGACGACCAGGAGCTACAAGTGAACGTCATCCTCCAGGTTTGGAGACAGGCGAATCCCGATTCGCCGGGAGGCTTTCAGACCTATCAAGTGGACGACGTCTCGGACGAGATGTCGTTTCTGGAGATGCTCGACGTTCTCAACGAGCGTTTGGTCAGTCAACGTGAGGATCCGATCGCCTTCGATCATGATTGCCGGGAGGGGATTTGTGGAATGTGTGGCGTGATGATCAACGGCCAGCCTCATGGACCCCAGTTGGGCACAGCCACGTGCCAGCTTCACATGCGCAAGTTCGAGGACGGCGCCACCATCGTGGTCGAGCCGTGGCGAGCATCTGGTTTCCCCCTGGTCCGTGATCTCGTTGTCGATCGGTCGAGTTTTGACCGGATCATCGAGTCCGGCGGCTACATCAGCATTGACACCGGATCGGCTCCAGACGCCAACCTGATCCCGATACCCAAGGAGGTTGCCGATGTTGCGTTCGATGCCGCCGCCTGCATCGGTTGCGGGGCCTGTGTTGCGGCTTGCCCCAACGGCGCCGCCAATTTGTTTGCGTCGGCGAAGATCAGCCATCTGAACCTGCTCCCCCAGGGTCAAGCGGAACGGTGGACACGCACCGAGCGGATGGTCGACGTGATGGAAGAGTATTTCGGATCGTGCACTAACCACGGTGAGTGTGAGAAGGCCTGCCCCAAGTCGATCTCCATCGACTTCATCGCGATGATGAACGCCGATTACATAAAGGCGAAGTTCAAGAATCGCCGTCTCGTCTCCCAGAACGGCTGATATTTAGCCTGTAGATCTTGGTCCCAGCGACCGATAAGCCGTATGTAGTTACGTGTTTCGACCTGCCTGGGATTTCCCAATGACGATCAACAAGAAGAGTTGGGGGCGCTCGGAGTCTGGCGCCTCACTTGTCGAGTTCGCCTTCATCGCGCCGTTCCTGCTGCTCCTCCTCCTGGGGATCATCGAGTTTGGCTACCTGTTCGGCCAGAACAACGAGGTACGTCACGCCGTCCGGGAGGGCGCCCGGTATGCCGCAGTGAGCTACCCCGACCGCGATGGCGGGGGTGTTGCCAGCTCCGATGTCGTCGACGCCGTGTGCGCCGCCATCAACCTGCCCGGGTCGACGGTGACGGTGCAGATGGACGAGGTCGACTCATCGGGCGCAGTTATCAACGCCGGTGGTAGCGCCGACCGTGGCGACTACGGACAGATCGCCGTCACAGCCACCGTGAGCTCCCTCAGCGGCGCACCGCTCATCACCTCTTTCCTTCCCAGCCAACTGAGTAACAGCGCCATCTTTCGTCTGGAGCAGGACGCGCTATGGACCAATGGAGCCAGCGGGTCGTGCTAGACGCACGAGCGGGCCCCAAAGGCGAAAGCGGAGCAGTTGCGATTCTGGTTGCCATCTCGATGGTTGTTCTCCTCGGGATCGCGGCCATAGCCATCGATCTCGGAGCCGGATTCAACGAGAGACGCCAGGATCAGACATCGGCCGACCTAGCGGCGGTGGCGGGAGCTCTCTCATTCGGCAGCAAGTCGGCGATGGTGAGTCAGGTGCTCACCGTGGCCAGAGCCAACCTCGACACGTCCTACACCGACGCCGAGTGGCAAGCAGCATGGCTGTCGTGCACAGACCCGGGCCGAACTGCTGCATTCCTGCCGATGCCCGAGCCGTCCAGTTGGGGGTCTGGAACCCTCGACTGCATCTCGCTCAGCCCCAGTTCGTTGAGGGTGCGGGTTCCGGAACAGGAGACCGACACCACGTTCGGTCAGCTAGTCGGCGTGGACACCCTGAACACCGATGCCTACGCGGTGGTCACCGTGTTCCCGCCCGAAGGAGAGGGCGCCCTACCGTTTGCACTTGTTGCCGGAGCGGGACCGGGTGAGATCTGTCTCGACACCGGCCCCAGCGGAACATCGGACTACCCCTGTGACGGACCTGCGGCGGGGTCGTTTGGCAACATCGCACCACCCCTGTTCGGCAACTGGCAAATCGGAACTCTGCCCGAGTGCGATCAACAAACCAGCGCCAACAACCACGTGCCGGAGTCGATAGCGATGGGCGTCGACCACATCATCTGGGACTATCCACAGGGATCCTGGGACCTAACCGGATGGAGCACATCGGATAACACCGCCAAGAACACCGTGCTCAATTCGTCGGTGAACATGGATCTGTGCGACGAGGTGACCAGCGGTGGCGTGACGGTCGCCGCCCCGGCCGATGGTGTGTTCATCGACGGTGTGGTCATCGACACCGGTAACAGCACCAAGGCCGACGTCACCGAGGGTTTGATCAGCGCCACGAATTTCTCTGACGGCGAACCGGGCCGGCTCTGGCGCACCGGGGCCACCGGATACACAATCCAGGTCAAGAGCGGCAACACCGTCTTTGATCTAGACAACAAGCCACTCTGGGAATACCTGCTCGACGATGACGTGTTAGCGGACGATGGAACAATCATCTTCGGTGGCCCAGTGGCATACGACAACATGGGGACCTACGCCCCCGAGGAATGTGACCCTGCCGGGTTTGTAGGACTGACTCTCGACGCCAAAAACATCCGGATGGGGGATTGTCTGGAGGCTTACGCCGGGGCCTTCAACGGTCAGATCTTCAAAGACTCGATACGTTACTCACCCCGTTTCGGGGTGGCGCCCCAACTGTGGCACGACAATCTGGGCAGCGGTGTCAGCTATCGGCCAGTGCAACGATTCCGCCAGGTGTTCCTCGCCGGAGTCTGGTTCGATCTCAAAGCCGTAGGGCCAAACGAGTCCTTCTACCCGGGTTACCCGGGAGACCCGGGAGGCGGATGGTGTCCGGTCAAGAAGAAGGGCAAGTGCGCCGAGATCGTCGAGATCGAGCAACTGACAGCCTTCCTCCTCGACACCAACATGGTGTCCGCAGCGGTCGCAGCCATCTACCCGGGGGCAGACCAATCAGGGCTTCTGCCGACGATCACCGAGTAGGAAGGGAGGACTTCACCGATGTCGAGGTTATTGGGGAATGAGCCTTCCGACCCTGTATCGGACAGTCACATGTGTCGACATACGGCAAGCGTCGCCGTTCCGGGGACCCTATGAGACAACACCAAGACAGCGAGAGAGGGGCGACCCTGGTTGAGGCTGCCATCGCCTACAGCCTTCTCTTCCTCGCCCTCTTTGCCGTCATCGAATTTGGGCTCGCCTTCAAAGATTGGCTATCGGTCAGCCATGCCTCTCGTGGGGGCGCCCGTGCCGCCGCCACTTTTGGCGATGATCCCAACGCAGACATCCTGGTCCTCCGTGACGTTGAAGGCACTCTTGCGCCAATCGGGCTCGACATCGGAGACAACGTGCGAATCTTCGATGCTTCCCCTGGTGGGGAGAGCACCACTTACTCATATGCACCAGGAACTGGCTGCTCTTCAACAGTCTCTCCGGCACTATCCGGCTGTTGTGACTGGTCACCATGCCCCGAGCCCGGTCGAACAACCTATGTGACACCCGTCTGGGATCCGGCTGACCGCGACATAGAGGCTCCGGTCACCGACCGGCTCGGAGTCGAGATCCAGTTCACACACAGTTGGGCGACTGGTTTCTTCGGCGTCACCACCGACTTCACCACGGCGACGTACTTCCAGATAGAACCTCAACTCTTCGAGTCATGAGACGACGTCGCAGAGAAGACCGTGGCGCGTCCCTGGTCGAGGTGGGGCTGGTTCTCCCCTTGCTGATAATCCTGGCCATCGGGCTGTCAGAGATCGGGTTCCTCGTGATCGACTACATAACAGTCACCAACGCTGCGCGGGCGGGTGCACGAACCGGGGCCGCAGCAGCCGACAGTCCCACCGCCGACAGCGTGATTCTCGATGTGGTGGAGGAGGCAGTGTGCAATCTCCGCTTCAGCAACGTCGAGTCGGTGACCATTTTCAAGGCCCCGTCCGACGGCTCGGTTCCGACACTCCCGTCGAATGACGCCAACGTCTGGGTCAACAACGGACCGCTGAGCAGTCTCGCCTGCAATGTGGCCGGAAGCCACGGGTTCTCCATGGGGACCAACTGCTGCAACTGGCCGTCAGCCAGCCGCGACCGCATCCCGCCCGACTTCGACACGATCGGAATCGAGATCGTGTTCAGCCACAGCAGTGTCACCGGGATCTTTCCGTTCCCAACAGTCAACTGGACCGAGATCGCGATAATGCAGATCGAACCTGACACCACGGGCTCGCAATGAAGAAGCTCTTCAAGAGGTTCAAGGAAGGCGGTGACCGGGGGGCGGCTCTGGTCCTCATTGGTTCCACAATGCTGCTTCTGATGGGGATGGCCGCTTTTGGAACCGACCTTGCCTGGTTCTACCTCAACTCGAGCCGCATTCAGCGCGCAGCCGACGCTGCTGCCCTCGGTGGAGTCGTCTGGCTGCCTGGCGATGAGGCGACATCCTTTGCCTCCGCACACAGCATCGCTATCCAGAACGGGTACAACGATGCTTCCGCAGAGACCGTTGTCAATCCAGAACGTGTTTCCGGCGAGCTCAACCAACTTCGGGTGACCATCAGCGACACCGTCCCCACCTTCTTTCTCAAGGTGTTCGGGTTCGCCGACCAGACGATCACCGAGGTGGGGACGGCCGAATACATACCTCCTCTGAAGCTGGGAAGCCCGGCAAACAAGTTCGGTAACGACCCCGGTTGTTATGGCTCTAACCCCAACTGTGCCGGAAACTTCTGGGCCAACATCCACGGCACCCGGACCGACACCCGCATGGGCGACGCCTACTCCTCATACTGCGAGAACGGAGACGGAAGCAACAACAGCTGTGACCAGAACCCGATGTATCGCAACACCGGGTATCTCTACGGTCTCATGCCGGGTGGCAGCAGCGTCACGCTTCAGACACTGGATATGGCGTTCCACAACGAGAGCGGCGGAGTGAGCAACGGCGACCAGCATCGAACCGGTGACCACAACAACTTCTGTGGTGGCGGCGGATGCGTTGGCCAAACGGTCACCGTAAATGTCTATCGCCCCGACCCGACGCCCCTCGACATCTCGGACAACACTTTGGCTTGCTCGGAGACATATGCTCCTCAACCCCAGGTCGACCCGGACGATGACCCGCCGTTCACGCCCGGGGGGAACTGGACTTGGGACAATGTCTGTGGAGGCTCCATCAACACCAGCTCGTCGCCAGATGGGATCTGGGTTGTCCAGATCGTTGCCAACTCCAATGGCGGCAGGACGACGGATGACGCGAATCTCGGCACCAGCGGCGAAGACTTCAGCGGTCTCAACCGCTACTCGATTCGGACCAACACCGGGAACATCTTCGCCCTTGGAGACTTCTCGATCTTCAACAACGCCAGCGGATCGACAACCGCATTCCACCTTGCCGAGGTGCCCGGCTATTACGCCGGCAAGACCTTTGTGGTTGAGATGTATGACACCGGTGAATCGGCCGCGAACGGTACTTTGCAACCCGTCGACCCCTCTGGCTCTGTGTTTGACGGAGGCGAATGCCGTATCTACTCACGGAACATCACAGATACTAATTGGACACTCCAGAACACCCTTGCTGCCGGCAATACGTGCCAGGAGGTCGTCACGCCCGGCGAGTACAACGGACGCTGGCTCAAATTCGAGATGGATATTCCAGCCACGTACTCATGCACGAACTGCTGGTGGAAGATGAACTACGCCTACACCTCGGGTGTCAACGACACCACCACTTGGCGCGCCTACATGATCGGCAACCCCATACACCTCGTTCCCTGACCCTACTGGTCACGTATCGCGTTTACTTCTTGCACTCTGCGCGAAGGACGGGTCTAGAATCTGGGCACAGTTACCTATTTATCCAAACCGAGGTTCGGGTTAGCTTGATTAGAGGAATTGTGGTCGCTGGGGGCAGCGTGATGAAACGAATACGTGCGAATTCTGAATTCGTCCGATCAAAAGGGAGACACCGGGGACCATCTCGCGACGCCGACAATCGCGGCAGCACGCTCATAGAGGCCGCGGTCGTGTTCCCGGTGATCATCCTGGTGATCATGGGCACGATCGAGATCGGTCTTGCCTTCAAGGACTTCCTGACAGTAGGCGCTCTGTCTCGAGAAGGAGCTCGAGTCGCCGCTCTCGCCGGGCGTGACAGCGAGGCAGATTGCGCTGTGCTCATCGGCTTGGGCACACTCGCAACACCCAGCGACCTGGACAAGATCGACGACGTTCAGATCTATAGAGCGGCGGAGGGCACCGGAACGCAGGGAGTGACCAACACCTGGGTCCACAACCCTGGTGAGGATCCGTCACAATGCAACCTTCCCGCGCAATTGAACGATGGGTGGTCAATGGTGGGAGCCACCAATTATCCGCCTGGTAGTCGCAACACCACGGTTGGATCGACTCCGCTCGACATCATCGGAGTACGGGTCACCATGACCCGCAGCTGGGTCACCGGATTCCCACCCTTCCGGGGCAGTTTCACACTCGACGAGACGACGATAACCCGGGTCGAGCCCGAGGCCTTCGAATGACCGGCGCCAGTGAGCTCCGAACAAGGCTCGACGACCGGGGAGCAGCTCTTCCCTTCATCGCCATCATCCTTGTGCTGCTCTTGGGCATGGCTGCCTTTGCCGTCGATCTCGGATGGATCTATCTCAGTAGCTCTCGGGTGCAAAGGGCAGCGGATTCCGCAGCCCTTGCCGGTGTCATACACCTCCCGGGTGACATCACCGGGGTAAACACTCACACCGTCAATGGCGCCCAGGCGAATGGGTACGACGTGGGGACTCTCAATGGCAACCCGACAGGCTCGGGGGGAGCGGATACGCTCAACTGGAGCCAATTGGATGACAACCGCCTCGAAGTAGATCTCTCATCCTCGATTCCGACCTACTTCCTCAGAGTGCTCGGATTCGACGCAATCTCCATCCAGCGCACCGCCACCGCCGAATACATCAAACCTGTGCCGCTGGGCAGCCCCGACCCCTGCTTCGGGATCGGTAACTCGGGAATCGAGGGCGAGGATTGCAGCCCTTCTCCAAACCAACGCTTCTGGGCTGCGGTCTCTGGCCCTTACACCAACAAATTCAACGGCGACGCCTACTCGACCCGATGGTGGAGCAGCTCCGGGTGGAGTCCTCCTGACAACTCCAACACCGAGTTCCGCACCAATGGCTACTACCTTGGCATAGAGGTGCCGGCGGGAGTCAGCGACCTCGACATCGACGTCTACGACGCCGGTTTCTATGACCGAGGCAGCTTCAGTTTCGAGACAGGTGACAGGGCCCAGAACACCGGTGGTGGAGCCGATACCCACTTCCAGTTCTATCTCTTCGACCAGACACCGCTAGATCCAACAGACAACACCGCTGTCCTCGGATGCCGATTCGACATCAACTCAGGATCCAGTTCGTCGATTTACGAGAACGATTGGGTTGAGTTGTGTTCCCTGTCCAATCCGCCGGCCGGCATCTACGTAATTCGGATCTGGACCGACGGCAACGACGGAGGGACCAATCAGTACGCGGTCAGGGCAACCACTGATGGAGGTGGCAACGCCCGTGTGTACGGGATCAACGACATCTCGATTTTCACTAACCAGGCCGGGCTGTCGACGCTTCATGTCGCCGAAGTCGACGATGCACACGCCGGCAAGATTCTCGAGCTCGATTTCTACGATCCGGGCGAGGATGATCAGCCGGCGTTCATGACCGTGAAGATGCCAAATGGAGCCACCGCCCAATGTGACTGGGAGGCGACCAACGAGGCCGGAACTGTCGTTCGATCCGGATCGGGGAACTGCCGTATCCAAACCTCGGATGGGAACTCCCTCTTCAACGGTTTATGGGTGAGGGCAACGATCGACATCCCGTCCAACTACACCTGCAGCGATTGCTGGTGGAAGATGGAGATCGAGAACTCCCAACCCCACGACCGCACCACCTGGAAAGCCAGGATTATTGGCAACCCTGTCCATCTAACTCCCAACGGATAACCCTGATGCGACGCGATCGGATTCACCAAGGAGAGCGGGGGGTCACCCTCACCGAGTTCGCATTGCTGTTCGGAATGTTGATGATGCTTGCAATCGGAGCCTTTGAGTATGGGATGGTGTTCAGGGATTCGTTGACCGTATCCACCGCATCACGCGAGGCAGGGAGGGTTGCGGCATCGGCTGCGGACTATGGCAACGCCGACTGCGTCATCTTGGAGGCCGCCGCCGGCGCCCTCCAATCTCTCAACTCGGGCACCCTCGACGAGATCCACATCTACAAGTCGGATAAGGACGGCAGCCATCCGGGCTCGGTGTCGAGCATCACCCGGCGATATTCTCCGTTTCAAACCGGAGACCCCAGTCTGGTGGCTTGCACGGGCTCGGATTGGAATGCGGAACATCTGGGCGCGGATTGGGATCCTGACGACCGCGTAAACACCGAGGGAAACGCCGACTGGATTGGGGTGCGCATCAGCTACAACCACACCTGGTTGACTAACTTCCTCTGGTGGAACGGCACCATGGCTCTCTCCGACGACGCCATCTTCCGCATCGAGCCACCAGCGCCAACACCCTGATTGAGCTGCCGGCCTGACAACGCGAGCCGCCCGGCTCTAACGTGAGCCCATGATGCCCCTGCCCGACTATCTGCCTGCTCTGATAACCCCGTTCACGCAGCGCGGCGAGATTGACACTAGGGCCCACACCCACAACGTGCGCCTTCTGGCGAGCAAGGGCATCGATGGTTTTCTGATTGGCGGATCGACAGGCGAAGGGCCATACCTGGAACCCGGTGAGAGAAGCCGATTGGTCAAAGCGGTACGTCGACGCAAGACACACCTGATGGTGGGCATCGCCGCCGAGTCCACTCGCGTCGCGCTGAACCTCGTGGCCGAAGCGACTGAGGCGGGGGCCGACTCCCTTCTTGTCATGACCCCGACAACCCTCGCCCGCGGGAGAGCCGAAGCAGTGCAGAGGTATTACCGAACGATCGCCGATCGCTCCAAGCTCCCCGTCCTTCTCTATTCGGTGCCACCGGTCACCAGCTACAACCTCACCATTGAGCTCATCTGGCGACTTTCGCGTCATGAGAACATCATCGGAATGAAGGACTCCAGCGGCGACGTAGTGAGGCTTCAGTCGATCGTCGGTGCCACGCCAAGCCAATTCCTCCTCTACTCGGGGGCGACCAGAGCATTGACCGCAGCCATGGCGATTGGTTGCCACGGAGCCATCACCGCCAGCGGCAACTACACGCCTGAGTTGGTAATGCGGACACTGGCCACGGCCAGGGAGAATCCAGCAGGGGCGAGGCGCGCCCAGAAACGACTCAGCTCTCTCAGCGAAGACGTGGAGGCCCATGGCGTCCCCGGAGTAAAGGCGGCGGCGAAGGCAGCCGGGCTGGAGCCCGGCTATCCAAGAGAACCTCTCACCAGACTGTCCCGTGGCGCCGAGACATCCATTGCAAAACTGATCACATGAGCATTGTCTCAATGTTGATTGGCATAGCTACGATTCCGGGAACCGACTGACCAACCAAGGAGAATCAGGCGTGTCTAAGTTCCTCAGCGAAGACTGGGCTCAGGATGTCACAACAGCCCTCAACAACCACGAAGGTTTCAAGAACGCCCTCGGTGCCGCCGATCTGGGAATCCAGTTCGAGGTCGAAGATGGACCCGACGGAGGGACCAACTACTCCCTGTCGGCGAGTGGCGGCAACGCTCTCATGGCCCTTGGGGACCTCGATAATGCCGACGTCACCGTCAAGCAGTCATATGACACCGCTGTCGCCATCTTCAAAGGCGAGCTCAACACCCAGACGGCCTTCATGACCGGAAAGCTCAAGGTCTCGGGAAACCTCGCCAAGCTGATGATGCATCAGAATGTCATCCAGCAGTGGGGAGCAGCGGTCGGCGATTTAGACGTCGATTTCTAAACCGTTTCCGCATTTGTGTGGAGGGCCGTCTTCAGGCGGCCTTCTGCTTGTGTGAATCAGTCACGGTGTGGCCTTAGGTCTTCTGTACTGGTGGCGACCCCTACGGGTCGAACGACCTAGTCAGGAAACTAAACCCCGTGGCCATCCTTGCCGATACGACGACCTATGCGTCGTAGGAACCGAGAAGGTGGGGCCACTCTCATCGAGGCCGCCATCATCATGCCGATCATGATCCTGATCATGATCGGCACACTCGAAGTGGGTCTCGCGTTCAAGGACTACCTCACCGTTTCGTACGCAACCAGAGAAGGGTCTCGTGTCGGCGCTCTTGCAGGCAACGACACAGACGCTGACTGCGAGATTGTCCAAACCGTCGTCGACACCCTTGGGGGCGCCGACGATCTCGAAGATTTTGTCGGTCTCCAAATCTTTGAGGCCGACCCAACAACAGGAAACAGGATCGTGGCGAACACCAACACTTGGCTCTTGGTCGGTAGTGATCCTTACGACTGTGCCAACGACTGGACTATCGCGGAGAATTGGCCGGCGACGTCAAGAAACACTGCGTTTGGCGCCTCCAGCCAGCTCGACATCATCGGGGTCCGAATCGGGTACACCCACGATTGGATTACAGGCTTCCCACCTTTCTCAGGGTCATTCATGGTCGACGAGCAAACCATCATCCGGATGGAACCGGAGTCGTTCGAATGATCCGAATCATCCGCAAGCTCCGTGATGAAGAAAATGCCGTCGCCATGGTGTGGCTGGCCACGACCATCGTCTTGCTCCTGGGCACCGCGGGTTTCGCCGTTGACCTTGGCTGGTTGTACCTCAACGCCTCCCGAACGCAACGCTCGGTTGACTCCGCAGCCATGGCCGGCGTGATTCATCTACCAGGCTTTCCGGTATCAGCCGATCTCGATGCAAGAGACGCTGCCCGCGCCAACGGCTATGACGTCTGCGACCCGGTTGACACCGGATGCAGCGACATATTGGTGGCTACACCACTGTCCGACCAAGAGCTCGAAGTCCAGTTGACGACAAATGTCAGATCATTTTTTCTGGCTGTCATGGGATTCGACAGCTTTGACATCACTCGTACGGCAAAGGCTGAATACGTGAAACCGGTTCCGCTTGGCAGTCCCAACCGCTGCTTCGGGCGCGACCCGACCGGTACGTATTGCACCGACGATCCGAACAGCTTCTGGGGTGCGGTATCCGCCCCATTCACCAAGCGTGAGAACGGCGACCCTTACTCGACTAACTGTTTTACGCCGAACAACAACGTCAGCACATGCAACACCTGGAATACCGACTATGCCCGCAGTGGGTCTTATCCGGGTTATTACTACGCGGTCGAAGTTGGCTCGGGAGCGAGCAACCTCACTGTGAGGGTCTACGACCCATCCCATTATGAGCGCTCCAGCCTCAACGAGGAGACAGGTGACCGCAGGTACAACCCGGGGAGAAGTTCAGGAGAGCCTGGGGTCACAACCCGCTATCGCTTCTTCAACGTTGACAGCACCCCGAGCGATCCCACGGACAATCCACTTGTGCCGGGGTGTGACTACACCCTCGCACCGGATCAGTACCCGGGTCTCGAGAACAACTGGGGGACTCTCTGCACGATCGGTGGATCACTGACTCCGGGGATATATGTATTCCACGTCGAAAGTGAAGGAATCGGCGCCGGTTCCAACCAGTTCTCGATAGCCGCTACCACCGGATCCGGACCTCAGCCTCGCGTCTACGGGATCAACGATATGTCGATATGGTCAAACGACCTGGCCGCTGGTGGGACGGATCTATATCTCGTTGAAGTCGACGAGATTCACGCAGGTTCAAAGCTAGAGCTTCAGTTCTTCGATCCCGGTGACGCTCAGGGCAACTCGTGGATGACAGTCCGTAAGCCGAACGGGTCCGGCGGACTGGCCACACCGAATTGCGACTGGTGGTCCGAGGACTACTGGGGAGTCGAAACCTATTCCGGTAGTGGCGCTTGCACATGGCAGACGACCGACACCTCTCTCCCGGACAAGCGCGTCTTTAACAACCAGTGGATCACAGCCATCATCGACATCCCGTCTGACTACACCTGCAACTCGGGCAGTGAGGGCTGTTTCTGGAAGATGAATATGGACCTCAGCTCCCCAAATGAGCGCACTGTCTGGCGAGCGCGTGTCATTGGCAACCCGGTGAGGTTGGTTCCATGAGAAGCGAAAAAGGAACCACTCTCGTTGAGTTCTCTCTCATTTTCATGATGATGATGATGTTGGCCATAGGCTCGTTCGAATGGGGCATGGGATTTCGAGACCGCTTGGCTGTCGCCCAGTCCGTGCGAGAGGGAGCCCGCGTCGGTGCCGCCTTTGGCGACCATCCCTTGTCGGACTGTGCAATGTTGGAGGCCGGTGCAGGAGCTCTCTCCTCCATCGGTGGCAAATCAGTGAAGGAGATCTGGATCTACGAGTCTGATGACACTGGCACTGTTGGCTCCAACAAGCAGCGGTACAGACCCTCGGTCTCCGGAGACAGTGCGGCGTTCCTCGCCTGCGACGATGGTTGGTACAAGATCGAGGCGAACTGGGCTCCCTCAGCACGAGACAACAGCGGTCCGGTCCGGGACTGGATCGGAGTGCGTGTGATCCTCGACCACACCTGGAAGACCAACTTCTTGTGGTGGAACGGCACGGTGGAATGGCAGGAGAGCTCTGTGTTCCACTTCGAGCCCAAAGTCATCTCCTGACTCCTCGCCAAGCGTGTCAGATCAGGCCGAGCTCCCGCACCGCGTCCCGCTCAGCCTCGAGCTCTGCAGCCGAGGCGTCGATCTTGACTCGCGAATAGTCATCGATCTCGAGACCCTGGACGATCTCCCACTCACCGTCACGGACCACACACGGGAACGATGAGATCAACCCTTCGGGCACACCGTAGGAACCGTCAGACGAAACACCCATCGACACCCAGTCGCCCTCCGGGGTGTCCATCGTCCAGTCCCTCATATGCTCGATGGCCGCGTTGGCCGCCGAAGCAGCCGAAGATGAACCACGGGCCGCGATGACGGCCGCACCGCGCTTGGCAACGGTCGGGATGAAATCGTCGTCGACCCAGTTGTGGTCGTCAACCAGCTCATAGGCGGATTGCCCGTCCACCTCGCAATGAAACAAGTCCGGATACTGGGTGGTGGAGTGGTTGCCCCAGATCGTCATCTTCTTGATTGACGACACCGGGCGACCGACCTTCGCCGAAAGCTGGCTCTTCGCCCGGTTGTGGTCAAGACGAGTCATCGCGGTGAAGTTGCGGGGGTCCATGCCCGCGGCGTTGTTCATGGCAATCAGTGAGTTGGTGTTGGCCGGGTTGCCGACGACAAGAACGTTTATGTTCGGCTTGGCCGAAGCCGCAATCGCCTTGCCCTGGGCAGTGAAAATCGCCCCGTTGGCAGCGAGCAAGTCGGAACGCTCCATTCCCTCCTTACGCGGCATGGCGCCGACGAGCAAGGCCATGTCCGCATCTGAGAAAGCCTCTTCCGCATCATCGGTCTTGACCGTTCCGGCAAGCAGCGGGAAAGCGCAGTCATCGAGCTCCATGGAGACACCGTCAAGAGCGGGGAGGGCGGGAGTGACCTCGAGCATCTGGAGAATCACGGGTTGGTCGGATCCGAGCATCGCTCCGGAGGCGATGCGGAACAGCAGGCTGTAACCGATCTGGCCGGCGGCTCCGGTAACCGCCACGCGGCGTGGTTCATTCATGGCTTCGAGGCTACAGCCGGACCGATCACGACACGAAGTCGAGTCCGATGTCCAGCTGTGGTGGCGAGTGGGTGATCCAGCCGACGGAGACGATATCGACCCCGGTTTCGGCGATCGCCCTGATGGTTTCCAGGGTCACGCCCCCCGAGGCCTCGGTGACGATCTCTTCGCCTGCCAATGTCACAGCCTCTCGAAGCGTGACGAGTTCCATGTTGTCGAGAAGAACACGATCGGCATCCGTGCCGACTACCTCAGCGAGTTGTTTTAGATTCTCCACTTCGACCTCGATCATCACATTGGGGCCAACAGAGGTGCGAGCCTTGGTCACGGCCGCACCGATATCGCCGGCGGCGGCGATGTGGTTGTCCTTGATCATCACCGCGTCGTACAGACCCATCCGGTGGTTGACGCCACCACCCATCGTCACGGCGTACTTGTCGAGGATGCGGAGCCCGGGCATCGTCTTACGGGTATCCGAGATCGAGGCTCCGGTGCCATCCACGGCGTCAACCAGACGGGCCGTCTCTGTGGCCACACCTGACATTCGAGCGAGCAGATTCAGCGCGGTCCGTTCGGCGGTGAGGATCGACCGCGCTCGACCCTTCACCGTTGCCAGTGTCGCACGAGCATCAACCCGGTCGCCATCGGAGAAAGCTGCCTCGAAGACGATCCCCGGATCGACTAGTTCGAAGACGAGCGCGGCCACGTCCAGCCCGGCGACGACCCCTGGCCTCCGCGTGACAAGCTCCCCACGGGCCATCGTTCCCTCCGGGATCACCGCCTGAGTGGTGATGTCGCCAACGTTTGATAGGTCCTCGCCTAGGGCCCGTTCGACGATGGCGGCGTAGCCAGATCGTTTCACTATCCGACCACGACGGTCTCGACGGCACCGGGGTCGATGAGGGTCCGATGCTCCTGGGTCGGATCCAAGTCGGGATAGTCAGCCCGATAATGACCCCCGCGAGACTCGCTTCGCCTGAGAGCTGCCATCACGATCATCAAACCAAGGTTGGCGGCATCCCGACCAGCGATCGTTCTTTTGAGAATTGGTTCGAGGTCTCGGATCGCGTTCCGGGCTTCCCACAGACCATCGCCGGTGCGGATCAGACCGACCCTGTCCCACATGATCTTGCGAAGATCTTCGAGGGCCGGTCCAGGGAGAACCGGCAGACGCAACGACTCCTTGGGAACGCTCAGGTCCCCGACGGGCTCAACCATGTGATCACTCACGTTCAGGGCGACGCGAGCACCAAACACGAGACCTTCGAGCAACGAGTTCGAGGCCAGGCGATTGGCTCCGTGCACCCCCGTCGACGCGCACTCCCCCACGGCCCACAACCCGTCAACCGACGTCCGACCGTGGGTATCGGCGTCGATGCCACCCATGTAGTAGTGGGCAGCCGGAGAAACGGGAAGAAGATCGTTCGACGGGTCGAGATCGACCGACATCGCATGGGCTGTGACTGTTGGGAACCGCTCATGAAAGTTGATGATCGAGCGCGCATCCAGGTATGCACTGGAGCCGCGGTCGTATTGCCAGAAGATCGCTCGAGCCACGATGTCGCGTGGGGCGAGCTCGGCCATCGGGTGGTACTGGTCCATGAAACGTCTTCCGTGGGGATCGACAAGCGTTGCTCCCTCACCACGAAGGGCTTCGGTCAGAAGAGGCATCGGATCCTTGCCTGCCAACAGCGCCGTCGGATGGAATTGAACGAACTCCAGATCGGCAAGTCTCGCTCCAGCGCGACCGGCCATCACGATCCCTTCTCCGTTGACACCTGGCGGGTTGGTTGTCATCGAGTACATGCGACCGGCGCCACCGGTTGCCATGACGACGGCCGGAGCGACATAGATGTGTCGCTTCTTCCCATCTGCCGTGATTACGCCGGCAACCCTGTCAGCCGTCCGAACAATATCGACAACCCGCCCCTCGATAACCGTCACCGAGTCACCCGCGGCCACGGCAGCGTTCAGCGCCCGCATGACCTCGGCCCCGGTGGCATCGCCATCGGCGTGGACAACTCGCCGTGCGTGATGACCGCCTTCCCGACCGAGCATCAGCTCTCCCTGGTCGTCGCGGTCGAACTCGGCACCTATCTGGACCAATCGCTCGATGGCGGCGGGACCGCCACGCGTCAGAGCCTCTACGGCCGCTGCGGCGGCGAGCCCGCCGGCAACGGCAAACGTGTCTTCGGCATGTGCTCCCGGGGAATCATCGGCGGCGAGAGCGGCGGCAATGCCTCCCTGGGCCCACCACGTCGAGCCAGTGTCCGGTGCGGAGATCACATATGCCCGTTTGAGCCCTAGCGCAGCGGAGAGGCCGGCGACGCCCGCCCCAACGATCAGGGGGGCGTCGAGGCGTGACAGCTTTGCCATAGACTTAGCCCATCAATCCTGTCGCCCGACCTCGAGCATGCGATTGACGACCCGGCGTGCCCGCTCAGCGACATCCTCGGAAATCTCGATCTGGTGGGTCAAGGTCTCGAGTGATTGCCTGATGTTGTCGAGTGTTATCCGCTTCATGTGGGGACACAGGTTGCAGGGGCGAACGAACTCGGTATCGGGTGCGGCCGAGGCGACGTTGTCGGCCATCGAGCACTCGGTGATCATCATCACCTTCCGCGGTTGATGCTTGCTCACCCAGTTGATCATGCCGTGTGTCGAGCCCACGTAGACGGCCTCGGCGAGCACGTCGGCGGGGCACTCAGGATGGGCGATTACTGGAATGTCACCCATGTCCTTCTTGTAATCCGAGATCTCGGCCCCGGTGAATCGCTCATGCACCATGCATGAGCCTTCCCAGAGAATCATCTCGACCTCGGTTTTCCCGGCGACCCACTTCCCCAGGTACTGATCCGGCGTGAAAATCACCCGTTCGACACCGAGGGACTCAACCACCGCCAGGGCGTTGCCGGAGGTGCAGGTGATTTCTGACTCCGCTTTCACTTCAGCTGAGGTGTTGACATAGGAGACAACCGGCACACCGGGATACTGCTCCTTGATTCTGCGCACATCAGATCCGGTGATCCCGTCCGCCAGAGAGCACCCCGCTTCCAGATCTGGGATCAGAACCGTCTTCTCAGGGTTGATGATCTTGGCCGTCTCCGCCATGAACTTGACGCCGGCCAAGACAATGACATCGGCATCGGTCTCGAGGGCGAGATTGGCGAGGGCCAACGAGTCACCCGTTATGTCGGCCGCCAGATGGAATATGTCCGGTGTCATATAGTTGTGCGCGGCGACGACTGCATTGCGCTCGACCTTCAGCCTGTTGATCTCGTCTATCAACGGTTGGATGGCGGCAATCTCCTCCTCGGGGAGGACATCGATGGCTCGAGTGATGTGAATCGTCGTCAAGTGTGACTCCGCGGCCGAATGGTCTAATTGTAGGGGTTGTCGAGACCGTTCCTTTGATGCCGTGGCCCCTGGACCGAAGCTCTAGGCTCTTACGATGGCCAACCCCGTACTGACAAAGCAATTCGGCCAACCAGCAGCATCTGATGCTGCCCTTCAAGCGGCGCCGCCACCCGAAGCCACTGTCGGCGATCGGATGACCATCGGCTCCGTCGTCGGGGCCACTTTCTTCTTGCTCGTACTTGTAGGAGCCGGTGCTACCTACGGCTGGGCCAACGCGGACACCATCTGGCGTTGGTGGTGGGCGGTCGCCATCGGGCTGATCGTCTTGGTCATCTTCACGGTCTCCAACCCGAAGCTTGCCCCATTCACCGGAATCATCTACTCGCTGACTCAGGGAGCCTTTATCGGCGCCCTCTCCAAGCAGTACGAGACCTTCTACGACGGAATCGTCTTCCTGGCGTTGACCGCAACCATCGCGGTGTTTCTGGCGATGCTGTTCCTCTATGCCACGGGGATAGTCAAGGTCACCCAGAAGTTGCGATCAGTGATCATCATCGCCACGGTCGGGATCGGCTTGTTCTATCTGATCTCGTTGTTTCTCTCGATATTCGGAGCAAACGTTCCCTTGATCACCGGCGCCGGCACTCCTGCCCTCGTTTTCAGCATCATCGTTGTGATCATCGCCTCCCTCAATCTTCTGCTCGACTTCGCCGTGATCGAGCATGGGGTAGCCATGGGCGCGCCCAAGGCCTTCTCCTGGTTTGCCGCCTTCGGGCTGATGGTCACCATCGTCTGGCTCTACATCGAAATACTCAGACTGCTGGCAATCCTGGCTTCCAGGCGCGGCTGACCAGCGCAGCCACCTCTACATGTGGTCGATGATGGCGTCGCCGAACTCCGAGGTCTTCACTTCTGTGGCGTCGTCGGTGAGTCGGGCGAAGTCGTAGGTGACCGTTCTCGCCGCGATAGTCCTCTCGAGGCCCTTGATGATGAGATCCGCCCCCTCATCCCAGCCCATATAGCGAAACATCATCTCGCCCGACAGGATTATCGAACCCGGGTTGACCTTGTCCTGACCTGCGTACTTTGGTGCCGTGCCGTGGGTGGCCTCAAAGATGGCCACACCGGTTTTGTAGTTGATGTTCCCACCCGGGGCAATCCCTATGCCGCCCACCTGGGCCGCAAGAGCATCCGATAGGTAGTCGCCATTGAGGTTGGTCGTTGCTATCACGTCGTAGTTGGCCGGACGGGTGAGCACCTGTTGCAGCATGGCGTCGGCAATGACATCTTGGACAAGAAGCTTGTCGCCGGCGTCGCCGCCACTGTCCTCCCAAGACACGGCTCTGTCGGGAAACTCGTCTTTCACCACCTCATACCCCCAGGATCGAAAGGCGCCCTCGGTGAACTTCATGATGTTGCCCTTGTGGACCAGGGTCACGGACTTGCGGCCGTTTGCCAGGGCAAACTCGATTGCTGCGCGGACGAGACGCTTCGACCCGGTTACCGACACAGGTTTTAGACCAAGCCCGGAGTCGGCACGGACCTCCCAGCCGAACTCCTCCTTCACGAAGTCGAGCAATTTCTGCGCCTCGTCGGTGCCCTCCTCGAGCTCCTTGCCCGCATAGACATCCTCGGTGTTCTCCCGGAAGATCACCATGTCGACAAGACCGGGGTTCTTCACCGGCGAAGGCACCCCCTCGAACCACCGGATTGGGCGAACACATGCGTAGAGATCCAGGATCTGGCGAAGGGCAACGTTCAAGGATCGGATGCCGCCACCGATGGGTGTTGTCAGTGGGCCCTTGATTCCAACCAGAAACTCGGTGAATGCGCTGACAGTCTCCTCGGGAAGCCACGACCCTGTCTCGCTGTATGCCTTCTCGCCGGCAAGGACCTCCGTCCAGGCAATGCTTCGCTCACCGTCGTAGGCCTTTTCGACCGCGGCATCGAACACCCTGACAGCGGCGGCCCAGATGTCGGGACCGATGCCATCGCCTTCTATGAAGGGGATGATCGGGTCGTTGGGAACCTTGAGACCGTCCGGCCCCATGGTGATTGGTGTGCCCATGGCAAGAGACTCCTAAGAGAGATGAATCGGAGCTCTGGAGATTAGCCAACCGATCATTTACGTCTTCTTTCTAGTGCTCTGGCCACAAACGTTGGCGATGTTAAGGGCGAGGCAGAGGCGTCTCTGGCGAGGACGCAGGACGAAGGCGCACCTGGCCGTTCGTCGAGGACGAGGACAAAGCCAGGGACGTCACTGGCCGTCCTCAACGCGGCAAACGTTTGTGGTCGGAGCACTAGTCACCGAGCAGAATGATGGGATGACCAAACGCAAACTCATCATCGGTGCAGTGATCGTCGGCGCACCGGTCCTAGCTCTGGGATGGTGGCTCGGCTCCCCCCTGCTTTTCGACACCGAGGTGAGCGAAGAGTTTCCGATGTCGGCGGGCGCCGTCGTTCCCGATGACATGACCCAGGAGGACGTTGAAGTCGAAATCGTGGGTGCAGCGGGGGAGCCGGATGCAGAGATAGACGAGGACATGCCGGCGTCATCCGCGATTGCTCTCGTTTCGGGCGAATTCGAGGACCTCGACAACTTCCACAACGGTTCGGGGACAGCCAACGTCTACCGGATCGAAGATGGAAGCCTTGTCCTCAGAATCGAGGATTTGGAGGTAACCAATGGGCCCGACCTCCATGTCCTCCTTGTTCCCGATGCAGATCCGAAGGGAAGAGACGACGTCACCGGTTATGTCGATCTCGGTGAGCTCAAGGGAAACATTGGAGACCAGAACTACGACATCCCCTCAGGCATCGATATCGCTGACTACGGGAGCGTGGTCATCTACTGCCAGCCCTTCCACGTTATCTTCAGCGTGGCAGCCCTGGGCTAGACCCGACGGGCCTCCGCGGCGCGGAGGGTGTTGACGAGAAGCATTGCCCTGGTCATCGGACCGACGCCGCCGGGTACCGGCGTGATGGCGCCGGCTATCTCGACAACTGATTCAAAATCGACATCGCCGACGAGACCGCCATCGGTTCGGCTGACGCCAACATCGATCACCGTCGCACCAGGCTTGACGTGCTCGGCTGTGATCAAGCCAGGAGAGCCCACGGCGGCTACGAGAATGTCGGCTTCGGCGGTTTCGGCAGCGAGATCACGGGTGCGGGAGTGTGCCATGGTCACGGTGGCGTCGACACCCTTCTCCGAGAGAATCAGCGCCAGCGGCCGGCCCACCAGGAACGACCTACCCACCACTACGACCTTGACCCCGGAGACTGCAATGTCGTACTCGTCCAGGATCCGCATGATTCCCGAGGGTGTGCACGGTCTCAGTCCTCGCCGGCTCAGCGCCAGCAGTCCGAGATTGTGGGGATGAAGCCCGTCGACATCCTTGGCAGGGTCGATTCGCTCGATAATCGTTTCGGCATCTAGTCCATCGGGAAGAGGGAGTTGGACCAGGATCCCATCCACTTCTTCATCAGCGTTCAGCTCGTCGATGAGTGCATCGAGAGCACTCTGGGCAACTGTGGGTGACAGCTCATGATGAATCGACCTGATGCCCACCTGCTCGGCATCGCGACGTTTGCCCCGGACATAGGAATGCGAAGCCGGATCGTCTCCGACCAGGACCGTGGCCAAGCCCGGCGTGTAGTCCAGACCGGCGACAGCGGTCGCCACCTCCTCCTTGACCCTGGAAGCAACCAGTTTTCCGTCCAATATCCGGGCGCTCAATGTCTGAAGTGCCTCCTTCCCGTGAATACCAGGGCGATGCCGTGCTCAGTTGCCGCGTCGATCAGCTCCTGATCGTTCCTCGACCCTCCTGGCTCGACCACTGCCGTCACACCGGCCGCGGCCAGGGTGTCAAGACCATCGCGAAACGGGAAGAAGGCGTCGGAAGCCGCAACGGCACCCCTGGCTCTCCCACCTGCCTTCGCAACCGCCCGCTCGGCAGCCCCGACTCGGGATTGGTCGCCGGCACCGACACCCACTGTCGTCTCACCAACAGCGAGGACCACGGCGTTCGACTTGGCATGTGCTGCCACGATCCAGGCGAACTCGAGTGCCCGAAGTTCGTCGTCCGTCGGTCTCCGCTCAGAGACCGTCACCCAGGTTTCGTCCTCAACACTGTCCCTGCTCTGAACAACCAACCCACCATCAACCCTCCCGTAGTCATCCCCAGTCAGAGCCGGCTCCGGTGCAGAGAGAACTCGAAGGTTTCTTTTGGCGGACAAGAGTTCGAGTGCCTCGGGTTCGACGGACCGTGCCACGACCACCTCGACGAATTGCTCCCCAATCGCCTTCGCGGTTGATACATCCAGCGCGCCGTTGATCCCTATCACTCCTCCGAAGGCTGCAAGAGAATCACCATCCCAAGCACTCTTGAAGGCGCTGACAACGTCGCCTCCTCGCGCGGCGCCGCAGGCGTTGGTGTGCTTTACGACCACCACGGCTCCCGGACCGAGATCGGTGGCCAGCCGCCAGGCGGCCTCGGCGTCGATGTAGTTGTTGAAAGACATCTGCTTCCCCTGATGGAGAACGGCCAGCTGCCACCATGGTTCGGCACCCTCCTCCCGGTAGAGGAGCCCGGTCTGATGTGGATTCTCGCCGTAACGGAGTGTTGATACCTTCCGCAGCGGAATGACCCTGTCATCGCCGATCCAGCCCACCACGGCAGCGTCGTAACTAGCCGTGTGAAAAAAGGCTTCGGCAGCGAGCTCCTGTCTCTGCTCGGGACTCAATCCCCCACTCTCGATCGCCCCCGCCACTTCGTCGTACTGATCGGGTGACACAACAACTCCAACGTGACGATGGTTCTTGGCTGCCGCTCGGACCATCGCCGGACCGCCGATGTCGATCTTCTCGATGATGTCCAGAACGGTCGCATCGGAATCGGCCACCGCCTCTCGAAAGGGGTAGAGGTTGCTCACCACAAGGTCGAAGCGCTCGATACCGATGGTGGCCAACTCATCGTCGTCTACCTCGCCTCCGGCCAGAATCCCGCCGTGGATGGTTGGGTGGAGGGTCTTGACCCGCCCACCGAGCATCTCCGGCGCACCAGTGACCTCGCTGACGCGGGTCACTTCGACTCCGGCTTCTTCAAGGGTCGCCGCGGTGCCTCCTGAGGAGACAATCTCGTATCCGACGGCCACCAGACGTTTGACAAACGGAATCAGGCCGGTCTTGTCGGAGACACTCACCAGGGCCCTCAAAGCCGGCTCACTTTCCGGCCATCCACACTCAGTTCTCCCAGGACAAACGCTCGCACCACCGCCGGGTATAGATCGTGCTCCTCGACTTGAATCCGGGCGTGAAGACTCTCCACTGTGTCGTCCGACTCGACAGAGACTGCTCGCTGAGCGATAACGGGCCCATGATCGACCTTCTCGTCGACGAAGTGAACCGTGACCCCGGTGACCTTGACACCCTGGTCCAGAGCCTTCGCTACGGCGTCCGTGCCGGGAAACGAAGGTAGGAGCGATGGGTGGATATTGAGGATTCGATTGGGAAAACGATCAATGAACGAAGAAGAGAGAACTCTCATGAACCCCGCAAGAACCACTCCCTTTGCCCCACGCTCCTCAACCACGTCTGCAACGGCCGACGAGAAACCATCACGGTCCGAATGGTCTCGCCACCTGATGACGGCGGTCTCGACGCCTGCGTCACCGGCCCGGGAGAGTGCGCCGGCTTCGGGCTTGTCGGAGACAACGATGCGGATGTGAGAAGCAACGTCCGGGGTATCTATCAGAGCCTGGAGATTCGTACCCGAGCCGGATGCGAGTACTGCGATGTCGATCTTGCCCTCCGAGACGCCGATGCGGCGCGCAGTGTAGAGCGTGGCGAAATCGGTTCGGTCGACTCGTCCCTCCTACCCTGAGCGCCTCACTCATGAACTATCAGAATGTTCCTGCTGCCGACTGGGCCCAATGGGCGGAAGACAATGGCGCGATGATTCTCGACGTTCGCGAACCCAAGGAATGGGCGTTGGGAACCCTTCCCGATGCCACCCTGGTGAGCATGCACGAGATGCAGGGGTGATGATGGAAATCCGGACGGTCCGCACCGAGGGTCTCGGCGACTCCACTTATATCGTGACCCACCAAGGAGTCGCTGTTGTCATCGACCCTCAACGCGACATTGATCGGTTCGAGACAATCCTCGACGAGGCCGGAGCCGAGCTTCGTTTTGTCCTGGAGACCCACCTCCACAACGACTACGTCTCCGGTGGAAAGGATCTGGCCCGAGCGACAGGAGGCGAACTCGTCTTCCCGGCGGGAGCAGCTCCTGTGTTTCGTCACCGACCTGCCTTTCACCAAGAGGACATCGAAGGCGGCTCCCTGACGATCCGCCCGCTGCACACTCCAGGCCACACGCCAGAGCACATGTCCTATCTGGTGTTGATCGACGATCGGCCAATGGCACTTTTTTCGGGAGGAAGTCTCCTCGTGGGGTCCGCCGGCCGGTCCGACCTCCTCGGAGACGACCGGGCAGAAAGCCTGGCGAGATTGCAGTACATCTCCGTCAACCGGCTTGCCAAGCTGGATGATGAGGTCGGCCTCTACCCGACTCATGGAGCTGGAAGCTTCTGCACCGCAACGGTCGCGGGAGCCCATACATCGACGATTGGAACGGAGAGACGAACCAATCCGGTTCTTGCCTATCCAGATGTCGATTCGTTTGTGGAGGGTCAGCTCTCAGGACTTGTTCCTTTCCCCTCTTACTACCGCTACATGGGACCGGCGAACGTAGCGGGTGTCGATCCGCTGAAGACACACGAGGTCGCCGGCATCACCAAAGATGACTACACGCGGATGATGAACCGGGTGACGGTGATCGATGGTCGACCCAAGGCTGATTTCGCCAATGGGCACCTGCCTGGATCCATCGCAGTAGAACTTCGAGACGACTTCGGAGTCTGGGTCGGATGGGTCATTCCCTACAACGCACCGTTGGTCCTGGTTCTGAATCCGGATCAGGACACCGAAGAGGCCGTGCGACAGTTGGCCCGTATCGGTTTCGATGATGTGTTGGGCGCCATGAACAACCTCGATGAGTGGGGAGACGCTCTCGACTCGTATCGGCTGGTCGGGGTCGATGACTTTGCCGAGGCGGTGATTGCAGGCGCCCAAGTCCTGGATGTGAGAGCTCCCGACGAGTGGGAAAGTGGTTCGGTGAGACATTCGACGAGGGCCTACGCCCCCGATGTGGTCGAGCACACACCGGACGAGCTAGACCGGAGTCGTCCGGTTTGGATCCATTGCAGCACTGGCTACCGGGCCAGCATCGCCGCGTCCGTGTTGGAGGCTCGCGGATACGAGCCGATCGTTCTAGCGGACGCCGGTGTAACGGAGCTGCTTCCAGCATTGTCGAACAAGGGCTAGGACCAGGGGACAGAATGAGCGACACGAACAAAGCCCGCTGGCTTTGGCCGGTGGGCATCGGATTGACAGTCGTAACGCTGGTTGTTGTCGCCCTTGCCCGCGAACCGATCCAATTGGACTCGAGCACTCCCGAAGGAACTGTCCAGGAGTACCTCCAGGCCATCAGTGACGAGGACTACAACCGAGCATTCGAAGTTCTCGATCCCGACGGATTCGACGGTTGCAGCACCGCCGACCTCGCCAGGAGCGCTCCAAGGAGTCCCTTCACCGCCACGCTGGGCTTCTCCGAGGACGCCGAGGGCTTCCGCCCCATCGGCGGGAACTCTCCCCCCTCTGGAGAGTTCGTCTCGGTGGATGTGACCTTGCGGTTCGGTACCGGTGGTGTGTTTGGTGGGTCGTGGGATCAGTACGAGACCTTCTACCTGGTTTCGGAAGATGGTATTTGGTGGATCACCGACGACCCTGACCCCTGGCCCTATTTCACATGGGACTGCAATAGAGGAGATTTCTGATGGGTGGACTGATTTCGCTTTTGATACTCGGCGGGATTGTTGTGGGAGTCATTGCGATGGTTCGTCGGGTGATGGAAAAGCGAGGCGGTGGCCCTTCTGACGGTGGCGATGTGCTCGCCTACCTGTTGCTTGCCCTCTCTGTCGGTATTGCTGCCTTCGCTCTGGCCGAGTTGGGGCAAGCCGCCTTCCCGGGCGACTCGTTCGTCAGCGACACCAGCCAACTGGTAGCGACTTCCCTTGCCGGTCTGGTGGTTGCCACCCCAATCGCTGTTTTCCTATGGAGAAGGGAGACGAAACGCCGACTGGCCTATCCGCGCAGCGCCGGTTGGACGGTCTACCTGTCTCTGATGGAGGCAGTTTTCATGACAGCGCTGGTGGTCGCCGGCTACTCGGTCCTCAACTGGCTGCTCTCCGACGGAAGACGGCCCGACTGGACCGATGTGCTGGTCTTCGGCGGCGTCATCGCCTTCCATGAGATCGCCGCTCGACGCACCCCACCTCAGTCGGACGGATCCGACCTTCCCCCGGTTGTCGGATCGGCGATCGGACTGATCACGACCGCCATCGGACTTGGTGGACTCCTCTACTGGTTGTTGCAGACCCTGTATTCGACGCTGGCCGCCACGGCTGGTGGACCCGAGGTTGGAACATGGATTGCGGTCTTCCTCGTCGGAGTACCGGTCTGGCTATTCAGATGGTGGCGACCCTGGCCAGATGAGCCGGGTGCGCCCCGAAACGCGTGGACTTTCCTGGTGGCCGTCGCCGGTCTGAGTACCGCCATCGGCGCCTCGATGGGAATGGTGATTCTGACACTCACATACCTGTTCACGGACACCTCACCCCCAGGAGAGCACTTCGAGGCAGTCCCGGCGGCCCTGTCGGTGGGAATCGTTGGTGGCCTTGCGTGGGCACACCACCGGCGTCGTCTGGGCACGGACCGAACCGACCCGGTGCGCGCCTACGAATACTCCATGGCGGCGATCGGATTGGGATCAGCCATAGGCGGGGCAACGGCGTTGATGACGATGGCCCTTGGTCCATCCGATCTCGTTCGACCGGATGCAGACGCGGTGATCGCGGTAGCAACGATTCTCGTGTTCGCCCTTGCGGTCTGGCTCTGGTTCTGGTCCAAGGCCACCAAGGCTCCACGAGAGTTGGAGGCCGGCACGACGCCACGCCGCTTCTACCTCGTCGGGTTCGCCGTAGTCACAGGTCTGGTCTCGGCGGGTGCACTCATCGGAACCCTGGTTGTGCTGTTCCAGCGTCTGCTCGGCTCGGGGGGTGAAGACACACTGGCAATTCAGGCGTCGCTATTCGTATTCGCCGGGCTGGCAACCTGGCATTTGCTTCGAGTCAATGCACAGGACCGAGATCTCATCGCATCGGACGAGGTCGTCACTCCGTTCAAAGTGACGATTGTCTGCTCGCATCCGGGCATGATCGCCAGCCGTTTTCCCAAAGAGGCAAGGCTGGCTGTGATATATCGTGATGACGACGACGGAATCATCGACGAGGCGATGGCCTCCGAGATCGTGGAGGCAGTGGGACATGCCTCGTCGCTGGTTTGGGTCGACCAAGAGGGGTATCGGGTGGCTCCATTGCGCTGAGTGCCCGGATTCGGGCTAGTCGTATCGATCTGAGACCATCGCCGTGGTGAAGTGGCTGGCATATAGGTACATGAGGCTCAGAGGATGGACCTTTCTCGGGAAGGTTCCCGATGTCCCCAAGATGATCGTGATCGGCGCGCCCCACACCACCAACTGGGACTTCGTCGCGTTTCTGGCGGCCATGCGGGCCTACCGGATGAAGGCTCGTTTCCTAGCCAAGCACGGTCTGTTTCGCTGGCCATTCGGTTACTTTTTCACGGCATTGGGAGGGATCCCGGTTGGCGGTTCCAAACCGGGTGGCATCGTAGGACAGGTGGCCAGGGCTTTCGCTGAAGCCGAGCACATCACCCTTGTTATCGCCCCAGAGGGAACCCGCAAGTCGGTTCCTTACTGGAAGTCGGGTTTTCTCAAGATCGCCGAGGCCGCCCGGGTTCCCGTCGTGCTCGCCGCAGTCGATTTCGGTCAACGGGAGCTGACTATCGGCCCGATGATGGACTACGCGGGGAACGCGTCGGCCTTCATGGGGGAGGCTCGCCTTTTCTACGACAACAAGGTTGGGCTGCACCCCGAAGGCAAGGGTCCGGTCAGAGTTCGTGAAGAAGTCTCATGACCGTTCCGCCAGTCTTCTGAACTCGTCACTGGAACCACGGGAGCTGCGTCCGAACCTGACCAACTCCCGCCCAAACCGCTCCCGAATCGCGTCGACACTCTCATCGATCGACTCGCGGCGAAGGTCCTCGGCGCTTCCTGCACGCAGAACGTCGCCGCCGTCAATGTCGAGTTCGAGCTGTAGAAACTGGTCGGTTGTCAGATTCGATACGGACAATCCGATCAACGTAACCGGATCACCCTCGGCGGTCTCCAAAGCACGGCGCACCAACTCGGTGCCGAGGTTGGCTAGCGCGGCGGTCGAAGACGTCGGGGAGGACAGCGTATGACTTCGCGAAACAAGTCTCGGTCCCGGGAACCGTACCCGCACGGAGAGGGTCGAACCTGAGCGATCCTTGGCTCTGAGTCGACGGCCGATCCTGTCGGCCAGACCGAGGACTACTACCGACATCTCGTCGAGGTCGTGGAGCCCACTTCCCAAGGCCTGTTGACTCCCGACACTTCCCGCCCGTCGCCCACCCCGGACCGGTCGCGGATCCTGATTCCTGGACAGGGCCCGCAGAGCCCCGGAAGTACCCGGCCCCAAAACCGGAGCCAGCGCGCTGGAGTCGATTTCGGAGAGCTCCCCGATCGTGCCTATGCCAAGCCGGTGAAGACGCGATGCGGTGACTCGCCCGACACCCCACAGCGCCTCGACCGGCAGGGGATGCAGAAACGCCAGCTCGGTGCCTAAGTCCACGAGGACGAGACCATCGGGCTTAGCGCGAGCTGAGGCGATCTTCGCCAGAAACTTGGTGGATGCCACCCCGACCGAGAGCGGCAGTCCCACCTCGCTCCGGACCCTCCGCCGCAGCTCACGGGCGATACTTGACGGGGTTCCCAGCAGGTGAGCGGTGCCCGACACATCGAGAAAGGCCTCATCGATCGAGATCTGCTCGACCAGCGGGGTGGAGTCTTCGAAGATCGCCATGACCTGGGCGGACAGGTCGAGATAGCGGCCAAAGGTTCCCTCGACAACCACCGCACGAGGACACAGCCGGAGAGCATCGCGTGTCAACATCGGAGCCTTCACTCCGAAGGCACGGGCTTCGTAGGAGGCGGCTACCACGACTCCACCACCCACCAGAACAGGCTTGCCTGCCAGCGCCGGGTTGAGCAGCTGCTCAACGGAGGCATAGAAGGCGTCGAGATCGGCGTGGAGGATGGTTGGCTCCATGTTCAGGGATACTGCCGGGAGGGTGGGACAGAACCAGCCCGAAGAGCTAGACGGCTGCCCTTCCGACCAGCTTTTTCAACGCTCCACGGTCGACTTTGCCCAAATGTGTCTGTGGCAACTCATCTATGAAGTAGATCTGGCGCGGGTGCTTGTAAGCCTCGAGATGTTCGAGAACCCAGTCGATCAGATCTTGCTCTGTTGCTTCACCGACACGCACGACAAATGCGACAGGCCGTGCCAGGCCGGCCTCGTCGCCCACAGCGATCACCGCGCACTCCTGGACCGCATCGTGGTCGAGAAGCGTCGACTCCACCTCCTGGGGGCGAAACCACTTGCCTTTGACCTTTATGGCGTCGTCGGCCCGGCCCCGATGCGTCACATAACCTTCCTCATCGATGGAGACCAGGTCCCCTCCGACAAACCAGTCGCCACGAAACGCATCCTCGGTCTTCTCGGGCTCCTCCCAGTAGCCAAGCCCCAACGAGTCGCCACGCACCCAGAGACGACCGACTTCGTTGGCGGAGGCCTCGGTGCCGTCGTCGTCGCAAACCCTGATCTCAAACCCCGGCACCACCTTGCCCAGGGTTCCGGGTCGTACGTCGCCAACCGTGTTGGTGATGAAGACATGCCACATCTCGGCCGTCCCCAGACCGTCGAGTAGCTCGCATCCGAACGTGTCCTTCCATTGGCGATAGAGGGTCTCCGGCAAGGCCTCCCCCGCTGAGGTGGCGAATCGCAATGAAGATAGGTCCTGGCTGTCAGCATCGGAATGGGAGAGCATCTGATTGATCGCCGACGGCACGTTCACGAGAACCGTCGGATGATGTTGGGCGATCCGCGAGAACAGAGCGTCTGGAGTGGGATGGTCATCGAAGAGAACAGCAGAGGCCCCCACCGAGAATGGGAAGAGGAGATTCGACCCGGTGGCGTACCCAAAATAGAGCTTGGGCACCGACATGGTGACATCATTCTCGGTGAGCCCTAGCGCCGCCTGACCATAGAGCCTCGTGGTGTTCACCAGACTCTTGTGACTCTGCACCGCGGCCTTGGGAGTCCCGGTGGTCCCGCCTGAGAAGAGCCAGATCGCCGCGTCGAGCGACGCTGTTGCCGCGGTGTCGACGGATATCTCGGGAGGCTCGAAGTCATCGGATACTTCGAGCACTTCCGGTGTCCACTCACCGACCGAATCTCGGAAATGAGCCAGATGTTGGCGATGCACGATCGTCGCTGCCGCCCTTGACCCTCCAACGATGGCAGTCATCGCCTCCACGGTGAGACCGGGGTTGAGCATCACAACCACAGCTCCGATCCGAAACACACCAAAAAGGGCCGCAACAAAATCCACGCCGTCGGGCAATACGAGCAGGACACGGTCTCCCGCTGACACCCCACGATCGAGGAGAAGCGAGGCATAACCCGAAGCCCTGGCATCTACCTCGGCGTACGTGAAGACGCGGTCGTCGAGTCGTATCGCCACTCTGTCCCCGCGTCCCTCGGCTAAACGATCCCTGAGAAAGAAGTCGTCCGCATTCAGTGTCGAAGGCCAGTCGTCCAAGCCGGCGACGCTAGTGGGCGATACCGTACCCGGCATGAAAGTTGCCCTGGTCACAGGCCCCTCCTCCGGAATCGGTCGGGCGACCTCCCTGGAACTGGCGCGAAAAGGGTTTCACGTCGTCGCCGCGGGAAGGTCTGAGAAGCGTGTCGCCCCCGTGATCGATCTCATCCGCGAGGAAGGCGGCTCAGCGGAGTTTCTCCATCTTGACCTCGCCTCACTCGAGTCGGCCCGGGATGCTGCCCACACGTTTGCTGCCACCGGCCGCGAGCTCGACGTCCTCGTAGACAATGCCGGCGTTGGAGCCACAAGAGGCATCACCGCGGATGGTTTCGAGCTCCAATTCGGGGTGAACCACCTGGGGCACTTCATGCTCACCCATCATCTGGGTCGCACCTTTCGACCCGGCACCCGCATCGTGGTTGTGACCAGCTCGGTTCACTTTCGCGTCGACGGCATTGACTTCGACAAGTTGCAGCGGCGAACCAGGTCCCTCTATGGCCTTGACGAATATGCGGTTTCCAAGCTGGCCAACATCCTGTTCGTCAGAGAGCTCGCCCATCGCAGGCCCGACTGGAACGCATATGCGGTTCATCCCGGTCTGACCAGCACCAACATCATTCCCTGGTACGTCCGACCGTTCATGCAGCGGCGGCTCCTAACACCGAAGCAGGGGGCAGAGACAGTGATCTGGTGCGCTTCATCCGATGAGGTAACCGAAGACTCCGGTCTCTACTACTCACACAAGACGGCACGGCCTCCCTCGATGACAGCACAGGATGACGATCTCGGCCGCGAGCTCTGGGAACGATCCGAGCAATGGTGCGGCGTGGCCCCACAACACTGAGGAGCACTAGCGTCGTGACTACGACATGAGCGAACAGCCTCTCTACTACGGCGACTATCTGCAACTGGACAAACTCCTCGGCGCACAGACGTTGGAGAGCGCCAAACACGGTCCGGCGGTTCATGACGAGATGCTGTTCATCGTCGTGCACCAGGCCTACGAACTGTGGTTCAAGCAGATCATCTGGGAGATCGACAGCGTGGCGAAGTTGTTCGGTCAGGACGTAGTCGACGAGCAGAACATGGGTACTGCCATCGCCCGGCTCCGCAGAATCAGCAGCATTCAGACCTTGCTGATCCAGCAGATCAGCGTTCTGGAGACGATGACTCCTCTCGACTTTCTCGACTTCCGCGACTACCTGTTTCCTGCCTCGGGATTCCAGTCCGCCCAGTTTCGGGTGGTGGAGAACAAGCTCGGGCTCCTGCCAAGGGATCGGTTGTTCCTGGCCGGTGCTGAGTACACCTCGCGATTCTCGGAAGAGGACACGAATCGGGTCGTAGCCCTGGAGGCCGAACCGTCCCTTTTTGATCTGATGGAGCGATGGTTGGAGCGAACGCCTTTTCTCGACCATGAGGACTTCAGTTTCTGGGAGGCATACAAGGACGCTGTCCAAAGCCGCCTGGAGGCCGACCGTGTGGTGGTCGAGACCAATCCGAATCTGAGCGAGGCAGAGAAGAAAGCCCAGCTCAAGGATTTCGACCTGGTTCTCACACAGTACGAAGCCATATTCGATCTCGAAAAGCACACACTGGAGCGCGACGCTGGAAGGCTTCGGCTCAGCCATCGGGCGTTCCAGGCTGCGCTGTTCATCACCTTGTATCGCGACCAGCCAGCCCTTCAGGAGCCTTTCCGGCTGCTCGAACTTCTGATGGACATCGATGAGAGTTTCACCACCTGGAGGTATCGACACGCTCAGATGGCCTTGCGAATGATCGGCCGGAGGATCGGCACCGGGGGATCGGCCGGAGCCAAGTACCTGGAGAAGTCGGCCGAGCGAAGTCGGGTGTTCGCCGACCTTTTCAGTCTCTCAACATTCTTGGTTCCAAGAGCAGACCGACCCACCCTCCCCGCAGGGATCCTCGAAGCGATGCGGTTCAGATACGAGGAATGAACCTCAAACCGCACTTCTCAAGGTTTCTCGATTCTCAGCCTGATCGTCTGCACTTCGCCGCACACTCCCACCACCCATGGCCCGACGTCAGTTATGAAGCCCACAAACGGGCGTGGCTCGACGCCGCGGAGATGATCGACGACAAGTGGGACCACATCTTTGAGACCGTCATGCCAAGGGCGACAAAGCGGATCGCCTCCATTCTCGGACTCTCAGGCAGCGAGACGCTGATCATCGCTCCCAACACCCATGAGTTGCTAGTGCGGATCTTCTCATGTTTGGAGCCCCCTGTCCGCGTGCTGACGACCGACTCCGAGTTCCACTCCTTCACCCGTCAGTCGAGACGATGGGAAGAGGAGGGGCTCGCAATTGTGGACCGGGTACCTGCGGAGCCCTTCGAAACGTTTTCCGAGAGGTTCACGCGCCAGTCGAGGGCCGGGGTCCACGATCTGATATTTCTCAGCGAAGTGTTCTTCAATTCGGGTTTTGTCGTCCCGGATCTCGATCGAATCGTGTCATCGATATCCGAGGAGAAGGCCTTCGTCGTCATAGACGGCTACCACGCCTTCATGGCCAGGCCGACCAGCATCGGATCGATCCAGGACCGAGTCTTCTACCTCGCCGGCGGATACAAGTACGCGATGTCTGGCGAGGGCGTGTGCTTCCTCCATGCGCCCCCCGGATTTGGCGAGCGGCCGGTCAATACGGGGTGGTACGCCGGATTTGGCCAGCTGGAGAGTGGTGTGGGTGACCGGGTTGCCTACGGGGGTGACGGAACGCGTTTCGCCGGGGCAACCTACGATTCGTCGGGGATCTACAGGATTGACGCAGTCCTGGGGTGGCTCGAGGAGGAGAGGGTCACGCCGGCCGACATCTCGGACCATGTTCAGGGCCTGCAGGGTCGGTTCGTGAGCACAGGAGTGACGCCTGGAACCTTGGTGCCTTCCGCGGAGCACACCCGTGGCAACTTTCTCACGTACCAGAGTGATCGCGCGGCCGACCTCTATGAAGCGCTCCACGCCCGCAATGTCATCACCGATTACCGGGGCGACCGGGTCCGCATCGGCTTCGGTATCTACCACGACGAAACCGATGTCGACCGCCTGGCGACGATCCTCAGCGAGAGCTGAGCGAACCTCCGGTAGTTAGGCCCGTATACGGGCCTAACTACCGGCGGTTCGCACTAGGGCCTGTGGATAAGTCGAGGACGATGCGGCAGAATGAGAGTTATGCCGACTGTTCCGAATCTACGGGTGATCTCCCTGGATCGACTCTGCCGACACGAAGAGATCGATCCCCTGCGGGTCAATCGTCTCGTCGAGCGCATCGACGCCGACGGAATCCAGGTCAACCCGATGATTTGCTCGGAGGCGCCGAGCGGTGACCTGGTGGTTCTGGATGGGGCGACCAGAACCGAGGCCCTGAAGCAACTTGGGATGGACCACGCCGTGGTCCAGGTGGTGGACCCCGGTCGGATAACACTGGAGACCTGGCATCACGTAGTCAGAGAATGCGGATCAGATGAAGTAGTCGCCCAGATTGCCGGTACCGACCCGCTGACCCTCGCCCACAACGAGTTCACCCCCAGAATCCACACCGCCGACGGCGAGTCCTATTCGGTGCTGGGTGCAGGGATAAGTCCGAACGCGACGCTTTCGGCTCTCGTCGGCACCTACACCGGCAGATGGAGGGTGAACCGCGTCGCAGATCCCACCATCGAGTCCGTGGAGTGGAGGTACCCCGACTGGTGCGCGGTTCTCGAACTTCCAACGCTCACAGTCGAGGAGGTGATGAAGGCAGCAGTTGGGGAGGACCTCTTGCCAGCCGGAATCACACGTTTCCTGATCCCGGAAAGAGCGCTACGAATCAACATCGACATCTCATTGCTCCACTCCGATCGGACACAGGACGAGAAACAGCAGTCGCTGGAGGATCTGCTTGTGCAAAGGGCCAACGACGGGCGGATACGGCGTTACGAGGAAGCTGTCTTCATTCTCGACGACTGAGGATGTTGGACTGATCCATAGTCATCTGCCCTTCCACTCCGGTGGCCGTTTTCCGGTGAACGCCTTGTAGAACTCGGCATGATCCTCTGTGGTCATCAGGAGCGCCTGGGTGAAAGCCTCCAGTTCGATAGCAGAGGACAGATCCATGTCCTGTTCTCTGCTCAACAGAGTCTTGGTGGCGCCGTACGCCAGCGTCGGACCATCGGCGAGACGACGGGCCAGCCTCTTCGATTCAGATGCGAGGTCGTCGTCCGGAACGACTTTGGATGCCAGTCCGATGCCCACACACTCCTCGGCTCCGATCTTGTCACCGAGAAGCAGCAGTTCGCTTGCTCTCCCGAATCCGACGACGCGTGGCAGCAGGTAGGCCGACCCCATGTCGGCTCCGGCCAGACCCACCTTGGTGAACAAGAAATGGAACGATGCCGACTCGGCAAGCACACGAAGGTCCGCTGCCAGCGCGATCACCGCCCCGGCGCCTGCGGCAACACCATTGACCGCAGCGATGACCGGCATTGGCACCCGTCTGAGACCTTCGACAACGGCCCCGGTCATTCTGGTGAATTCGAGGAGGCCTCTGGAGTCCATCTCCAAAAGGGGCCCGATGATCTCATCCACGTCTCCCCCGCTGCAGAACCCTCTCCCGGTCCCGGTGAGGACCAAGACATTCACGTCGTCACGATGCTCGATCTCGGAGACCAGATCGCGCAGATCGGCGTACACGTCAAATGTGAGCGCATTGAGCTTGTCAGGCCGATCGAAAGTGACGGTTGCCACGCCATCTTCAACCTCGAAACGGAAGTGATCCCAGCTCTCGGTGAAGCCGGGGGACGCGCGAAATAGGCTCACAAATGCGAGGCTAACCCCACCGTGTCCACACCGATGCCCCTGAGCGGTTAACTTCAGTGTCATGGAACAGACTCTCGACCAGGTGAGACAGGAGCTCGCGGATATCCACGACGAGCTTCTCGCATTGCCAACCGAAGCATTCGACCGACGCTCAAGGCTGAAGGACCGTCAGAACGAGCTTCGGCAGCTCTCCCACAAGATGGTTGACGACGAGCAACTTCACGATGCAGCCCACCTCAAGGCCGCCTTCGACCGGCTTCACAGTCTCCGCGACCGCCTACTCGAGGATCGCATCGGTGCAGCCTCGACCGGTGACGGCGCCATCTGGGGTGAAATCTCGATGAGTATCAACAAGGCCATCGACGCCGGGGTTGGCACCGACGAGATCGAAGAACGTCTCAAAGAGATCTTGGGGCAACTCCGCAGCTCCTCCTGAATCGAACATGGAGGCCCACCACCTGGTTGCTGACTCGGAGCGGCTGGGCCAGGCCCTCGTCCCGATAGCTGAGGGGCGATCTCATGGAGGAGTCAATCGAGAGTTGCTCGCAGCCATTGCATCGGCAGGGCTTCTCGAGCGGCTATTCGCCGATGATGGGGTGTCGGCATCGGATCTGTGTCGGATTCGTCAGGGTCTCGCCCGGGTGTGCACCGAGGCAGAGACGGCGTTCGCCGTCCAGGGTCTTGGAGGCATCCCCATTCATCTCTCGGAGAACGAGTCAATCAAGGCAAAGTGGATGCCGGCGATCCGCTCCGGGGAAGCGGTAGCGGCATTCGCCCTCACCGAACCTGGCGCCGGCTCGGACGCGGCAAATCTCTCGATGAGCGCCAAGCGTGATGGTGACGGATATCGTCTGAGCGGCGAGAAGACCTACATCTCGAATGCCCCCGACGCGGACATCGCAACAGTGTTCGCCCGAACCACTGAGGGTGCCGGGCACCGGGGAGTTACTGCGTTGGCAGTGCCTATCTCCCTCGACGGGATCACAGGAGAATCGATCGAGATGGTCTCGCCTCATGCGTTGGGTCGTTGGATGTTCGATGGTGTTTACGTGCCTGATGACCACGTCCTGGGTGAGGTCGACCAAGGCTTCAAGGTCGCCATGCAAACTCTGGACTTGTTCCGCCCCAGCGTCGGCGCCTTCGCTCTGGGAATGGCGGAAGCCGCCCTCGGGATCGCAGTAGAGCATGCCACCGGCCGGGAGGCGTTCGGCACTCCCATCTCGGAGTTTCAGGGGGTGTCCCACCAACTGGCTGACGTTCGAGTGGCAATTGCAGCCTCCGAGCACCTCATCTACTCAGCGGCAGAGACCTACGACTCGGGTGATCGCGAATCGCTCACGGGCAAGTCCGCCATGGCGAAGCTCCATGCCACCGAGACAGCGCAACGGGCGGTCGACGTCGCCATTCAGGTGTTGGGTGCCCGCGGTCTGGAGGCCGACTCGACACTGGCTCATCTCTACCGTGAGGTGCGGGCCCCGCGAATCTATGAGGGTACGTCGGAGATCCAGCGCAATATCATCGCCAGGGAACTGTTTCGGAGGCGGCTCTAGGTGACGGCGACTCTGGCCCGGACCATCACACATGCCTCGGCCAGCCAATCGAAATCTCCAGCCTCGAGAACGTCAGCCATCTCCATCGAGAACGCGCCCGGCTGAATCCAGATGTTGCGAATCCCTTCCTCGGCGCAGTCCTCCAGAACACCGATGCCCCGCTTCGCCGGCACGACGAGAACCACAATCGTCGGCTCCTCGGGAAGATCAGACACCTTGGCCCAGCAGTCATCCCCGTCGACCGACTGGCGATAGGGATTTACCGCAAACACGGGATATCCCTTGCGCTTGAGGTCGCGGTAGATGATCCCTCCGTACTTGGTGGGGTGATCGGTAGCCCCGACCACCGCCAACGAGGTGCCCGGCTCGGAGAGGAGAGGTGTGAGATCCTTCATGTACTCCTAAACGCTAACCGGAGGGGTCAACATTCCTAGCTGGTTGCCTTCCGAAACGACTCAGGCACCGCGATAGGTCGGAAATCGGCTGGATTCACGAACACATACACGGCCCTGCCCACAACAACGGTCTGACCGTTTGATTCACGACTTGTGTCTACCAGCACGGTCATCGAGGTTTCGCCAAATCGTTCGACAACGGCTTCGGTCACAAGTGTGTCGCCGAGCTTGGCGGCGGCCTTGAAATCGATCTCGAGCCTGGCGGTGACGACGTCGACACCGATGCCACCCAGTTCGGTCCCGCCAAAACCCAACTCTTCGAACCAATCGGTAATGGCATCATCCCAGTAGCGGGCGTAGTTGGCGTTGAAGACAATGCCCTGTGGGTCACAGTCGGAATAGCGAATCTTCTGTGTCGTAGACATCCCACGACGCTACCGCTAGCTACCGTCGCGGGCCGTGGAAACAGTCATAGTTGATGGCGGCCCGCTCTCTCCGCAACAGGTTGTCGACGTGGCGTATCGACGCGCCAGAGCCAAAGCAGCAGACGACCTCGAAGCTCGGCTTCACTCCGCCCGCGACGTCGTTGACACAGCCGTGGAATCCAACCAGGTGGTCTACGGCGTCACGACCGGGTTCGGAGCTCTAGCGAACACTCATATCGGTAAGGAGCAAGGCGAATCTCTCCAGTACAACCTGATCCGCTCCCACGCCACCGGCGTGGGCGACCCCCTTCCCGACGAGCTCGTGAGGGCCATGCTTCTTCTGAGGGCACGAACTTTGACTCAGGGACATTCAGGTGTGAGCCCTGCGATCGTCGAGAAACTCCTCGAAATGCTGGACCGCGACATCCTTCCCATCGTCCCCTCCCAGGGTTCGGTTGGAGCATCAGGCGACCTTGCGCCGTTTGCCCATCTCGCCCTTCCCATCATCGGGGAAGGCTGGGTCAAGCTGGGCGACAAGGTGGTCCCAACCTCCGAGTCCGGGCTCCAGCCGGTGAAACTTCAGACGAAAGAGGGTCTATCGCTACTGAACGGAACCGAGGGGATGTCCGCGATGAGTGCAATCGCCCTTGACCGCGCCCGTCGGCTCGTGGAAGCGGCCGATATCGCTGTCGCTCTCACAGTGGAAGCGATGATGGGTAGTGGTCGCCCGTTCAGACCAGAGGTTCACGAACTACGTCCTCACCCGGGACAGATTCGCTCGGCTCAGCGGATCGCCGACCTCCTCGACGGTTCGTCGATCATGGCCAGTCACACCGATGACTTCGAGCATGCCGTCCAGGACGCTTACTCGCTGCGATGCTCCCCCCAGGTTCACGGCGCAGTCACCGACACCCTCGACCACATGGAAGCGGTCCTTGTCCGGGAGATGGGCTCAGTCGTGGACAACCCGATCGTCTTCCCCGAAACGGGAGAGGTGCTCTCTGGGGGAAACTTTCATGGCCAACCGCTCGCCTTCATCCTCGACTTCGCCACCATTGCGGTGTCAGAACTGGCGTCGATCTCCGAAAGAAGGACCAACCGAATTCTCGACCCTGTCCGCTCCCGTGGACTGCCTGCGTTCCTCGCTGCCGATCCTGGCCTCGACTCGGGGTACATGATCAGCCAGTATGTCCAGGCGGCACTGGTGGCCGAGAACAAGGTCCTGGCCCATCCTGCTTCGATCGAGTCGATCCCCACCTCCGGAGGGCAGGAGGACCACGTCTCGATGGGTTGGGGTGCCGGGAAGAAACTCCTCGAGGTTCTCGACAATGTCAGAAGAGTTCTCGCAATCGAGATTCTCTGTGCCGTCCAGGGAATCGACTATCGAGCACCATTGGAAGCGGCTGCTGGAACAGCCCGAATCGCCGGCGTCGTCCGAGAACACGTTCCGTCGTTGACCGAAGATCGTTCGCTATCGACCGAGATCGAGGTTGTTGCCGATCTCATTGCGGATGGATCGCTGACGGCCTGATGTCGGACCTGTTCATCACGGGAATCGGCCATCTCACCACCAACGACGCTCCTCCGATTTCTGATGCTGTGGTCGCCATCGATGACGGGACGATCACATACGCCGGATCGATAGCTGACGCACCTGATCAGGAGAGGCGGGAAAGGTTGGATGTCTCCGGCAATGCCGTCATACCCGGGTTCGTCGACGCCCACACCCACCTGGTGTTTGCCGGCGACCGTTCCGGCGAATTCGCCCGACGTCTCGCAGGCGAGTCGTACAGCGAAATCGCCGCTGCCGGTGGTGGGATCCTTTCCACGGTCGAGTTGACTCGATCAGCCTCAGAGGACGCGCTGTTTGCTCTGGCCGCCAAACGGGTCTGGACCATGATCAGGGGTGGCACCACAACCGTGGAGATCAAGTCGGGGTATGGACTCGACCTGGAAACCGAACTCCGTCTACTTCGCGTCGCCCGCCGAATCGGTGACGAGTTGCCGGTCACTGTTCGCACCACATTCCTTGGGGCCCACTCGGTTCCGCCCGAGTACCGATCGGATCGGGATGGCTACGTCGATCTGGTGATCGATGAGATGCTCCCGCTGGTTGCGGACCTAGCCGATTTCTGTGACGTGTTTGTCGAGGATGGTGTGTTCGGTGTCGACGAAGCCCGGACCATCTTTGAGGCAGGCAAAACGCTCGGTCTTCCACCCAGAGTTCATGCCGAACAACTCTCCCACCTGGGCGGTGCAGCGCTTGCCGCCGAGATTGAAGCCTCCTCAGCCGATCACCTTGACCATGTGACACCCGAGGACGCGGCAGCACTTGCCGCAGCCGGTGTCACCTGTGTTCTGGTCCCAGGTGCTGCCTACACATTGGGAACCCCCCAACCGTCGGGGCGGATGCTCTGGGATGCGGGCTGCACAGTGGCCCTGGCCACCGACTGCAACCCTGGGACCTCCTACATCGAGACAATGGGTCTGGTGATCTCCCTCGGGGTTGTTCAAATGGGTCTCACCGTTGAGGAGGCGATCTGGGCGGCAACTCGCGGTGGCGCCCTCTCATTGAGCCTCGAAGACCGGGGTCAGATCAAGGAAGGATCACCGGCCGATCTCGTCGTGCTCGATGCACCATCGCCGGCTCACATCCCCTATCGCCCGGCCTCGAACCTGGTGGGGTCGGTAATCAAATGGGGCGTGTTGGTCGCCGGCTAGTGCCCCGACCACAAACGTTTGCCGCGTTGAGTAGGGATGCACATGCGTCGAACACACTTGACATGTGTTGCACATGCTTGTAGGCATTGAAGACATGTCCAAGATGGTGCAAATTCGAAACATGCCAGATGATATACACCGCCGTCTCAAGTCGAAGGCGGCGGCCGAAGGGATCTCTTTGTCGGAGTTTCTCCTACGAATCGTGAGCAAGGAAGCAAACGGGCTCACCCTTGAAGAGGTTTTTGAAAGAGCGAAACTGCGTGGCCCGGTCAAGCCTGGCCCGTCGCCGGAGGAAATGATCAGAGAGCTGCGGGACAGCCTTTGATCGTCCTGGATGCGTCAGTCCTGATCCCAGCGCTTCTTGACTATCACCCAGAATCCACCAGCACGAAGGAGCGGCTAATGGAGTGGCGAGACCACAGCTATGGCGCTCCACATCTCGTTGACCTCGAGGTTGCCCACACACTTCGCCGAATAGCCCGAGCCAAGCGAATCAGCGAGCACACCGCTGCCGGGGCACTCTCCGACCTCATGGGAATGGCCCTGCAGCGGTTCCCCCATCATCCATTCCTGGGCAGGGTCTGGGAACTGCGACACAACCTCTCTGCCTACGACGCCGCATACCTTGCCCTCGCCGAAACTCTCGAGGTACCCCTGGTGACCAGGGACCATGCCATGGCCATATCTCAAACCACAGCCGAAGTAGTCGTCATCGCCTGAGCGGGGATGATTGAATGGAATCCACATGGACCGAACCAAAGTAGAGACCTTCCTCGAGACGTTCGTAGGGTTTGCATCGGGGGCTACCACGATCGGACTGCTTGCCGTGGCCGACCGCTCCGGTTTGAGCGCCTATCTAGGAGAGCACGAGAGTGGAACAGCCGAAGAGATAGCCGAGGGGGCAAGTCTCGAGGCCCGCTACACAAGAGAGATTCTTTCCGGCCTCGCCGCAGCCGGAGTTGTGGAGTACGACGCCGACACCGGTGTATTCACCCTTCCTCCTGAACACGCTCTCTTCCTTTCGAGTGACGCCAGCCCCTATTTCATGGGCGGATGGCTCGACATGCTTCCCCTGGTCATGAGTCAGATCGAAGGAGTGGCCACCGCCACAGTCCACGGGGGCGGAGTGGGATTCGAAGAGTTTGGCCCCGGCTTCATCAAAGGAATCGACCGGGGTAATGGCCCCTCCCAGAGGGTGTTTCTGACAAGGAAGTGGCTTCCCGCGGTCGCCGGCCTGATCGATCGACTCGATGAAGGGGTTCGCGTCGCCGATGTTGGTTGTGGCTCCGGCACTGCCGCAATCCTCATAGCTGAGGCCTTTCCCAACGCCGAAGTATTCGGGTTTGACGTTTCTAGCGACTCGATTGCCGTCGCCCGGAGTCGATCCGAGAACCTCGCCAATCTCGAGTTCCACGACTACACCGTGGAGGACATACCCACCGACCCCGGTTTCGACCTGATCACCAGCTTCGACGTGATCCACGATCTGGCTGACCCGATGGCGGCGCTAGGACACATCCGGGAAGCGTTGAGAACCGATGGGGTCTACTTGATGATGGAACCCAACGCCAGCTCGCACCTGGAGAACAACCTCCACGATCGGGGTGCCCTGCTCTACGGGATCTCCGCGCTCCACTGCATGACTCAATCTCTGGCAAGGGACGGGGCAGGGCTCGGTGCGGCGTGGGGAACCGAGACCGCCGAGCGCATGGCAGGCGAAGCCGGATTCTCCTCATTCGAGAAACTGGATGCCATCACCAACAGCTTCTCGGCCTTCTACGTCTTGAGCGCTTAGGTACCGAGCCAACGAGGGAGCGTGGCCACATCCGCTCCTCCGGGACATGTCGCGATCTCGCTGACAACAGCGGCGGCCGGACCCATCACGACCAACTTGACGTTCTGTGGAATTCCACAGTGAATCAGCCCGGTCCCGATCCACACGAACTCCCAAGGCTCCGGATTCGGTCCCTGACTGACAACATCATCTGGATAAGACGGGACGAAACCATGTCGCATGGGGACCGCGAAATTGTTCTCGCTGAGCCACGTGTAGTCGCGGGTTCTTCGAAACTCACCAAATGTGCCATCTGAATATCGAAAATCGAGGGCGTATCCGGCGTGATGCTTCGAGGTTCCCGGAATCGACCACCAGGTGAGGGCAGCGTTGATGGCACTATCCGAGGTGCCCCCGAGCTTGGAGCGGAACTGGGTTCGCTGGGCCGCCGGCGAGCGGTAGGCCGAGGAAAGGATGAACCCCATCCCCGCATTCCGCGCCTCGGTTCGCAGGCCGATCCAGCCATCTGCCGCATGAGGCTGCATGGCAACACCACCTACCCGGGAGAGCTCACCCGAAACCGTCGGACGGAGAACGTACCCCCGCTCAAAGGCCAATTCCCAGATCCTGTCGTCGAGTTCCTGATTACCCGTGATCGTGTAGCGACCATTGGGGGGATCAATATTGGGCAGCGTGTTGGCCACCGCGTACTCATATAGGGCTTGAAACTCCGGACCCGTGTAGTCGGGGTGCATACCTCCGTCAGCAGCCGAGGCCGGCAAGGGAACGAGAGTTACCGCAACGGCAAGGAACGTTGTCAGGAGCTTCAGCTTCACAGATGAACGGTAGGCGGGCCCGGGCCGCTACCAGGCTCCTCCTCCGCCACCACCGCCTCCGCCGCCGCCACCACCCGAGAACCCGCCACCGCCGCCGGAAGAGGGTGGCGTGAAGGCACCGGAGAGTGCAGATTGAAGGCCAACAAAAGCATTCTCGGTGTGACCTCCCGAATACCCGTAGTGACCGAACCAATAGAGCGAGGAGTTGGTCTCCAGTTCGGGTGGAGCGTGGAGACGAGCATGTTCGAGGACCTCCTCGGCTACGCCGAAGGTGATCGCATACACCAGATACCTGTCCCACAGATCGAGGGAGATCACCGGTGCCTCTTCCAGTCGAGAGAAGTCCTGGAGGTAGCGGCGGAAGGCCGCCCACCTCGCAGCTTCGAGAGCGCCGACAGGTGTGCGTTTGGTTCGTACTCGTCGAAAGGCGAGGAAGACGAAGAGGACGATCGATCCAACCACCATGCCGACCAGCACCAGAACGGCGATTGTTGCACCTCCGGGCCGATTGCCTAGAGCCCGGGGCACAACGAAGAACGACGCCACGATCAGACCGATCAAGCCAAGCCCGACGAGGAGGGCGACACCCTGGCCACGACTATTCAGCAATCCGCCATTAGCGACCGCGGTCAGCACCCGATCGCGGAAGGTCTGATAGGTCTCCGCGTTGGACGTGGCGTCCTCGCGAATCCCCTCCTTGAACTCATGAAGAGGCCGGGGGCCGAGTTCGAGAACCCGCCGCATCACCGTGAGCACGGATTGTTCGTAGTTGCGATAACCCGTGGTCTTGTCGGTGAGGTCGAGGACGAGGTCGGTAATGGTCTCGGTCTTGAACCCACCCCAGGTGACCCTCTCGACCTGTGACGGGGTGGCGCTGATCGCGCCCAGACGAATCAGGTCAAACAGCGTCGCCGTGAACTCCTTCTCCGTCACCGCGCCCTGAGAAAGGAGCGCACCGACCTCGGCAGGAGTCAGATCGGTTGGAGGTTCGTGCTCGTATTCCTGGTCGTAATCCACACGTGGTTCTTTGCCATAGAACCAGAAGACCAGGCCACCGATCCCAAAAACGATGACGACAGCGGCGACGGCTCCCACGACCAGACCCGTGGTCTGGGCTGCCGCCGCCGATTCGGCGTCCTCGGCAAATTTCGCCTCCTCGTCGAGAATGCCCTGGAGGCCATCGCCGGGGACAACAGTCGCGCCGGAAGCATCACCGAGGAGGGACGCCGGGAAGACCACTCGCAGCTCGACCCACTGCTCTGACGGGATGGCCCGAGCCTCGAGTGAGGGCGAAGTCCCATCATCACCCAACGAGGTCGAACCGTTGACGCCCAGAGGGTGACCCCAGACCAGAACATCTCCCCTCTCGGCCCCGTCCGGAATCATCATGCGCGCGGTGAGACGGTCGAGGCCCACCGCCCACTGATCGCCCCAAACCTGGATATTGACCTCGACGACATCGTCGTAGACGGTTGCAAGGCCCTCCACGTGGTAGGCCAACTTGAAAGTCCGCAATTCGTTCCGGCTCTCGTGATGCCAGACGACACGAACAAAGTCGCGGTGTTGCTCGACGCCGTACAAACCCGCTGGTGAGAAACACCCGAGCGATGTGCAACCACCGGTCGAGTACGAGCCGCCCTCATCACCCACAGAAGTGATCTCGATGCTCTCCCCGGGGCGCAGAGGAATGTCACGATACGCTCCCGAGAAGTCTCCGGAGAAGTCGAACGTCAGCAACTCCGTGACATTGAGCGACCCATCGTCGTTG
>Ga0255047_10000045_pt1 | contig 72848 bp, 91 predicted proteins | sample JV7_2_1_MG_FD_183640 | JGI IMG/M metagenome (GOLD analysis project Ga0255047, IMG submission 183640) | Seawater microbial communities from Jervis Inlet, British Columbia, Canada - JV7_2_1 | ecosystem: Environmental > Aquatic > Marine > Inlet | place: Canada: British Columbia | collected 2016-10-06
TTTCCCCTTTCTAGCCGAACCGACCAAGCATCCTTACTTCTGATAATCCTTGAAGCTTTAACTCTATCCACTCCCTAGTAGCGCGGTGCAACTGCATCTTGCCACTATTCTTCTCATACCACAGCTTCACGCTGGCCAAATCTCCACCATGACCCTGTGCTTTACTTGCTCCTAACCAGTCACATAGTATCTCCAGACGATATGTGGGGTGCATCGGAAGGACCTTAACGCCACCATCATCCTCCGGTAAAACCCACCACTGCCAATGATGACGGTTTCGCTTCTGATGAAGTAGCCAGGCAAAATCAAAAGCAGCGTCGCCGGTATCCGTGGGCTTATAATAGCCAGTCTCATCACGACCAGCTGTGATGTCCTTCCCCTTCCCATAGAAATGGTCAGCGTAGGGAAAGAACTCTGACGGACGCAACTTCGACCAGTCATGGATAATGCCACGACACAATAGCCCAGAACGCCTACAGGCCAACAGGACGTACCATTTATGCCGAACTACATACCAAAGATGCTTAACGTATTTCATCACTTCCCCCTGCGATAAAGCCCAAAGCCAGCCAGGAGCCTCAATAAAAACTGCGTGAAAAACCAACCCCATAGCCGAGTAAGAAAACCTATCAAGACTCCACCTCCGCTACATACCCCGACTCGCTTATCACATCCGTGATGTGCCTTAAACGAGTGTTAAGATCCCTCTGACGCCTCGTGTAGTCTACCCGGAGCTGACTCAGAAGAGATCTAATCATCGGCACTGTCAGATCCACATTAGCCGAGGCATCTTTCCCTGTTATTACCATCTCTATTACAATCACATCACCTGCCCTGCGATCAAACACATAACCTACACTGTCAGATGCAAGATTCGCCTGAAGCGTGTTCAGGGCATCCCTGTATCTTGACTCACTCCAATCGGGCTGCTGTCCAACATTCTGAGCTTCCTTGCCATCAGCTAACTTCATATTCATCCTCCATCCTCGGAACGCCACACAAGGTAAACACCATCGCACCGAAAAGCTGTTTCAACCTAGTGGTCTTACCTGAAGCTACTCCACCTGAAATTATACGCATCAATAACTGCACTCCTCTACTATATGATTGTGTGGTGAGCTATTACCTCCAAAATATAGAGTACCATAGCGTGACTACTCTCGTCAAGGAAAAAGAGTGCACTCACCGAGACCCCCGTGATGTCCATTGCTCAATCCATCCTTTCATACAACCCAGGAGCCCGGGAGCTAATCACTCCCCGGCTCCACCTTTTTTTTTGCCCAGATCTAAACGTCAACCTACTCGCCATTGGCTACTCCTTCCCTATTAAAAAAGCCGGTGGCTCAATCGACTCTCCCCCTGAGCCTTCACCGCATAAATCTCCAGCTCATAACCATACGACCGAAGTAAGACCCATAACGTGTCAAGCTTCGGTACCTTCTTGCCAAGCTCTATCTCTCCCAAATGACTCCCGTTCATACCAGATGCTTCTCCTGCCTCTCCCAATGACTTGAACTTCGCCTTACGAAGCTTCCGGAATTGCTCATGGTCAAACATTCAACTCACCTCTTCCTTACTGCACGTGTCAAATCCTTTACTGCTTCCACTAAGCCATCCAACGTACTATGGATCTGCGGAAAAACACCCACTGAATGAACTGCCACTCCCAAATCACAAAGCTCGATGTCAGATGCGCCTCCCCATAATACGCATTCCTCGTTTCTGCAAGTTCCATTTATCAGCGGACAAAACTCACGAACCATTCTAAATCACCACCTTTTACTTTCGCCAGCAGAAACCAGCCTTTTACCCAGGAAAACCCCCTTTTTGACCTGTTTCTACTGGTAGTTTATCACAAAATGATGGACCTGGCAAGGAAATAGTAACCTCTTAGGGCGGCGGAAGAGTGGTAGATTGTTTTTTCGCGCACCTCGCGGGGTCAGAACTTAACTGTGAGAGGTACCCCCCCGATCAGGGGGGGGTCGGCTTGTGTCAGATGAAAGGAAAAAGGGAGGTAAAAAAAAGACTCTAAGGATACCACGCACAGGATGAAGACGTGCGCGTCACATGGTTATCACGCAGGAACAACCACGTGACGTGGTATCACTAGAGCAGGAAGGTGTATGGTGGGATAGAATAAGTCATACCAACGGTTAAGGGCTGGTGTGGCACTTATGATACATGCCCCATAAGATATGTTATGCAGACCAAATCCACGTCAAAATGCTTGCGATTGCTTGAGGTTATTCCATATCTCAGTCAACTGTTCTATACTCCAGCCGCGTGCACCCAACATAGTGAGAAATCGCTCTATTGCAGCGATTGGCGTCATGTTATCACTGCCAACATTGACATTGACGTTGACATTCTCTGTCTGATGTTTAGGCGTATATATGCCTTGTACCTCTAATCCAAGTCTTATTGCTCCAATTTTCTCATTCTTTGCCGCCTTGACTAATGCAGTATAGAATACTTGACTATCCTGCATAAATAACTCATGTAGAATGGATTGTTTACACGCTTTATATGCCCTTGACCTATGAGCATAATACACTGTTTGCACGTGTATTTTGAGTTTTTTTGCTATCTGCGCTATGGTACGCGAAGATTCTGACATGAAGTCGTATATTTCCTCATGTAATATCAGGATTTGGTTTTTTGGTAGGTCTATCAGTTTAGTATGAGATTCTATAATATCATCGGCGGCGGCTTTGTCCAGCTTGTTTTTGTCCAGTCTTTTGGCAAGTGTATTCTGTTTTGGCAGCTTGAAATCTTCATCTTGTGGCATAATAATACTCCCGTAGGTTTAGGGTTACACCTTAATCATACCATGAATATTGACAAAAAGCGATCACAAATCGCACACATTGGTTTAGACTGTTGGTATCAGTGTGTTTGTGGCATGGCGGTGGTATGATTTGTCATGTCTGATTGGTGGTAAACACCACGCTTCGCAGTGGCTATGACTGAGTTACTGTCAATGTGATCACTTTTCGCAGTGGGGTGATCACTTTATGATCCCTTTTGGCTTCGTAGGATCGGTATTATGGCGGTGTTTATGGCATGCTTTGGCAAGTGATGGCGTAGGCATTCAGGCAGTGATGTCAACGGTTTAGCTCATGTGTGGCGGTGGTGGTTTTGGAGTCTTGGCATGACTCTAGCAATATTGGACGGCGTCCGTCGGCTGATGGCAATCAGTCATACAGGACACGAAAGACCTGCAATAGGTCAAGCGAGGTAACGACTCTACAAACAGCAAAGTTTAGGTAGCACACACGCATGGATCACCATGCGGATGGCATTGGACACCATCGGAGCATCCTGTGGCTAGTCAGTAGAGCAATCGCCAAACGGTAATACCAGTGAACCGACCCGTAAACCTGCGGACGTGCGAAACTCGTACCACAGGTAGCCGTGTGAATAGCGGTGGGTAGGGATGGAGCATCATTTGAGCATTCGATGGTGTGCAATCCCACACGAAAAATCACTGATCATAGGTCTGCGAATAGACTTTAGATGGAAACATCACGACTTATCATCACATGAGTCATCCCATTTGGAGTTGTTGGCACGTTGTCGTTTTTCCCTGTTTTTAGAATACGTTCCTCAGACGTTGTGAGACAGTGGAAACGCCTCAAAAAAAGCGTATAGCACGTGTCAATCAGTCAAGCACACTTGACATAGACGAGCAGACACCTCAGCGAATTAGGTCAAGGCAAACTTGACTGACAACGAAAAGTATTTTGTGGTACGCTTGCGCGGAAGCACAGTACACCTCTGATAGGCGTTCTGGCTGAGGGTAGTCGTGGAAACCTTGACACCTTGATATATGTTCCAACATTAAAACAGAATACACTTGCCGAATACAGTTAAGCATAAACTTGCCGCTTGACTGGTTTAACCAAATCCCAGAAACCATTATATATCACACAGTCAACGAAGATATGTAGACATACCACGACAGCAATATAGGGAATAAGTGACGGAGACTTGAGTTTGTCACGTGTCAGAAAGGTTCTGGCAGTCCTGCGACTCAAAAACACAAATCGGCGTTGGTTCTGTTGGTATAATTGACAGTAATCACCAGTAAAGGGGAACATAATGCCAAAGTACGTAAATCCGTGTCGTTTAGTAAAGGCAGAGTCACGGATCACTCGGCGTCGTTTGAAGGAACTGATCGACAGCCATGATCGTGATTTTGTGAAGTTGAGGATTTCTCAGATCGAGAGTCCTCTGGTACGTGCAGAGGCACGTAAGTATTTACGTGCCTGTTATGTGGCATAGCCACAGAGAGGATTGAACAATGGGAGCGTTAGCGCAGCTATTTGGAGAGGAAAGAGCGAAGGGTACGAAAGTCACTACTAAACCAGCGAAAGCCACAGCTAAGGCTAAGGTGAAACCTGCGAAGTCCAGCGATGGACGCAAAAAGGTATGCAGTAAGTGTGGGAGCGAAGTATGGGCAATGCACACGAAGGAAGGGCTTTGCAAAGCATGTCAGGCAGTGACATCAGCAAAGGCTAAAACAGCGAAAGCTACACCAGCAAAGCGGTCAACGACGACCGGGAAGGAAACGACGATGGCACGTAGAAGTAAATTGAGAGCGTCAAAAGAGATCAAGGCGACCGACTGGCATGACAAAGAGCCTTCGTTTGCCCAGACCAGCAGGTTGAAAAACGAGACAGGTCGTTTGCTGGACGAGCCGAACCTCAAGACCTGGGGCTTGGAGATGACACGTTTGGAGGCAAGTGAGTTGATCAGCATGTGCGCTGATGGGAATCAAGCTGAGGTACGTGAGATTCTGATAAACGACTATGATGCTCCTTTGTGGAAGTCTAAGGCTAAGCCTGGGAAGTCCACGAAGAAGGCGAAAACGGCTTCCACACGCAAAGTGGAGACTAAACCATCGAAGGCAGAACCGGCAGACCCGCCCGAAGAGGACTATGTTGCTATCATAGCGGCATTGAAAAAGAAAGCGGCTGGCCTGAAGGGAGCTAACACTCGTCTGATAAACGAGAAGAACGCCAGAGAGGAGGCTGCATAATGGCATTGGATGGAGCATACGTAGTAATTCACGTAAAGAGTGGTTTCAGTAGCTACTGTGAGGCTTACGGCAGTTTGCCAGAGGCACAGCTTGCCTATGAAGAGCGCAAAGCGACCTTTAACTCAAATGACGATCATCTGAGAATCGTAGATGGACATGGCTGGCTGATAGATGAAGCAAGGGAAGAGGACGACCCAAACTACATAGCATAGAATTTGGAGATGGGCACGTTGTGCGGCTGCCCTTCCACACGTTAGACGTGAGAGAGGCAAGGTGATGATATGCAACGGGCAGGATAACGACCTGCTGACAGTAGGGTGACCGACTACCAGGTACGTGACAGAGAGGCAGGTGAGAGTCTCATGCCGGTATAAACAGGCGAGCCTGCGACCGTAAAAATCACAAGGTGGGAGAGTTGGTCGCTCCCACCAAGCGGATATAGATAGCGACGTGTGGGTATGCTGGATTCCGCTGACGCCCACACCAGCGCAAGTAAGCACGAACGAACGGAGGTTCAGCATTTGCTCTGAGTGTGACGCCAAGACTTACGATGGCGAGGGCAAGCACAGCGTAGGAGCTGAGACACAGTGGTCAGAGGATGCTGACCCTTACTGTCCAGCGTGTTTCACTAAACTACAGGAGAAAGAGAGGTGAGAACGAATGACGTACAATCTTAACACCCACAGGAGTGAAGTGATAACAGAGCTACATCAAATCTTCCCGATGAAAACATCCTGTGAGATCGTGGATAAGCTGATAGAGCGTGGATGCCAGGCAGTAAGGATTGACATTGACGAAGATAGCGAGATAACGCTACGGGTAGGGATAATAGGCATCAAGGACTATTTTCGCTACAGTGAGGGCAATAAGCCGAAGGAGTGAGCTGAAATGATGAGCATCTTTCACAGTGAGATACCCAAGACAGACCACAACCATGAGTTGGTTGTCCAGGTTGCTCGGCTCTTGAATGAGAGCGACGTGTACCAGTGTACCTTTGTGGCATCACAGGGCAAGCTGCTCAGTATGCACGATTACAGTGAAGGTGGCTTTGAGGGAGGTGGGTACTATTACGATAGCTGGAGCTGTATACATGGTCTTTTGGAGAACATCCACGGCACGTATCACAGGCCTGGCAAGTTGGAGCGTTTGGCGGTGAAGTACAGGTTTCTTGAGCAGATCAATCGGAAGCTGAATGAGAAGTCTGCCAGTCTTTGGGATGATTTTGAGCGTGTAGTACGCGAGCGTGACGAGGCGCGGCGCGCCATAATACACATGGAGGTAGAGCGATGCAAGAGCGAGGCTTAACGAAGGTAGATTTGGCTGCGTTGAGGAAATGTACCAGCATGGTCTTTGACCATCACAGGGCAGGCACAAACGGCTCTGCACAGGGAGCCATCCGTTGCATCAAGCGGCGGACGCTAGGTGAGCAGGAAGCTGACCCCTTTGGCGGCGACAGCGTAACCTATCCCATCCCCATAGCTAATAGTTTGGTGAGGGTTTACACAGAGGGGCTTGACATTGAGGCAACGAAGGCTCTTCGAGAGCAGCTTCGGGGCTGCGAGGTACTGAACAACGGGCATGAGTCAGATGTATGCACCACAGTGGGCAAGATAGCTAAGGTGGGCGACATCATCCGTCTGGAGTGGCTCTATGACAGCAACAACGGCTACGTGAAAAAGACAGACCTTCACGTTGACAGGCTGTACGTGATAATTCACAGGCCTGGGAAGGCGTATAAGCAGTTCAGGTTTCTGGTATGTGTGAGTTGTTGTGAGGACAACTCGGCACGTTTGCTACGGAGACACGGATAGGGAGGTGATTCAGATCAACACAAAGAAAGCGATCTTCCAGTGGTGGGAGAGTCTTGGTAACAGGGAAGTTGTCAACGACCTGCCTGAGTTCAGGCGATTACTCGAACCACCCTGCACTATAGTTGCCGAAGGGATGTCAAGCAAATACAAGGGTTTCGCGCTTGTGATCAGCAGCCCTAGATGGAAGCATCTCTTGAGGTTGTATTTTTCACCATCAACAGGTGAGTGCTACAGAATCGTTGGATATTAGGAGGTGAGGTGACATTATATTTCTACGCAGCTGATGGCGTGGTATGTGATCAGTGTTATGTTGACACCTACGAGATATGCACGAAGTGTAAGCTGGTGGCGAAGATAGATGACATGGTGATCAGCGAAGATGATCTGGACATCTACTGTCCTAACTGTTTCAGCAAGTGAGGTGATATTGATGGGCAAGGTAACAGTGGCGAAGATACGGGAATCCTTCATCGAGGTCAGATCTGATGGCAAGCGTCTGGGCTATGGTGATTCGGAGTATTACGAGCCATTCACTGACGATCCTGGCGGACTGTTCAGGTCTTTGCAGCGTGAGCATGGTCGTTGCACTGGCAATATGTATCAGGACGTATGGACAACCAGCAACGGGCGTCGTGAGTTGAGCAATGAGCCGCGGAAAGTGGGCTGGGTCTTTGAGAAGCGTCGCAAGTACACGGATTGCAATGAGTGGTATCTTTCAGAGACGTGGGTACATGTACGATGGGGCTATGAACTGGAGGTGGCAGCATAATGACAGAGAAAATTCAGGATGCACAGGCGAAGCTAGGCACACGCGCTGACGATGGTTTCCGCAGGACAGCCATCATATTGCAGCACAATGAGGGTGGTGGCGGCACAGTGAGCATAGACGTGCTTGCCCCTAACGGAGAGCCAGTTTGCCAGTTAAACATAGCATCACATCATGGCAAGGCACAATCCCTGAACAAAGTGGAATGGTGCAACGTGGACGTGTGTTATGGCAGGACAGGACGCAAGGGCAAGGCATTGGCATGGCGTGAAGGTCGAGAGGTGTTAGGATACGAGGCCGAGGGCAGTAGCCTGATAGCCGTAGAGTTGACGAAGGAAGGGTGATAATTGATGGCGGTATCTCAATGCAATGGATGAAGATGAGCGGAACGCTTACTTCTGTCCTGAGTGCGGCCTGTTCCTGAAACGTCTCCACTATACCTATCACAGGCAGAAGGCTATTGTCATGGAGAACGACAGGGTTAGATATGACTGGCAGCCGTATCCAGTGGGTGACTATCAGTGCTGGAACTGTGACTATGAGGTAGGCACCAGCATACTATGGCATCCTGAATAGGGCGCAACGTCGTGCAGTGACACCGGAAGGTTTTGCACAGGCGTTCTATCTAGCTAACAAATAACGGGGAGTGAGGTGAATTGGATGGAGAAGGTAACGAAGCACATCCGTTCCATCGTAAATGCGATGGTGATCTGCTACAGCAATGGGAACCATATACATATCACCACGTGTAAAGCATGTGACTTCCATGATGGGAAGACCTATTCAAAGAGAGCGATCAAGTGTACGTATCCGGTCCGGATAAAACTATAGGAGAGGATGAGCTATGAGACTATCCATACGCTGGAATGCACTGAACGGCGCTGTCCTATGGGCAGTGATAATAGTGGCTTGCTTCATCAAAGGATGCAGCAGCCTAAACTTGGGATAGAGGGAGGTGATATTGATGCGTAAGTGTCCGCGGTGTAAAGGGGATGGGTACATAGTCAAGATGAGAGGAATCTTCACGTTCTACCGTGAGTTCTGCCATTACTGCAAGGGCAAGGGCAGGATACCCAACCCACGACACCGTAAACTTAGACCACGCTTCAGGTATTACCTAAAGCGATACCAAAGGAGGAAGCTGTAATGTTTTTCCGAAGAGACCTGTCGTGTGTGTGTAGCGGCGAGGAGGTAGGCATATACGAGCGGACACGACCCGGTATGACGTTGCATCGCACCACACCTGCGAAGGCAGATGTTCTGGTGAATTTCCTGAACCATCACATCCATGCTGATGCATTCATCTGTACATCATGTGGTGAGCTGATAGTAGAGCTTAACACACGCACCTGGACGTCGTTGTACCTGGAGCCCGACGGTGATGGCAGTGAGGCACAACTCACAATAAGGGTAGGCCCCCCTGATATAGACGAATACTTATGTATGAAGTGCGGCGACACGATACTACCCGCACAACTGAAACGGATTGGAGTGATACAGCGATGAAGAAGAAAGGCAACGACAGTCCATTGGAAGTAGGCGTCTGGCTGGGGAATACGCAGACCAACATGTTGGAAGAGATCGTTGAGTGTGGCCCCAAGCGGATAAGACTACGCGTCTTTGGGTCAGACACTGTGACGCAGATGGATAGGGGTGAGATTGAGCGTCAGCTGGTGAGAAATCAGATCGCAGGAGTTCCATGGGAAAGGGTGCCAATGCTCATCCTGCCACCTGATTCATCAGGATGGAAGCGCAGAGTCAAACACTACCGTGAGTCGGCTCTGGTGAGGGTCAGTCAGATAATGAAACGCTATGACCTAGACACCGTGATGCTTTTAGATTCCACGTTCCTGCCTCAGCCAGCAGTGATAGGCAAGGACACTGAAGGTGGGACATACTCACTGCTGTTAGGGAAGGAGTGACTTGTTAGACAAATAAAAAAAAGGCGTGCCCTCGCCAAGACGACACGCTAGTTAGTGCAATAAACATGGATACAATTTATTACCTGGAGTATACCATGCTCCAGGAGAGAGGTCAACAACAAAATGAATGGTAAACACAGAATTCACGTGACCTTCCACACCAGTAGGAAAGGCAAGAACAAAATGGAGAGCATGGTGTCCATCAACACGGACACCTACAACAACCCCTTCTGCCAGCGCATGAGCCAGGTACCAGGCAGTGTATGTAGCAGTTGCTATGCTATGCGACTGTCGCAATACTATGGGAAGAAGTCAACGGCTCCCTTCGTGAGGAATGGAGAGCTGCTCAACTCCTACATGGAAGACTGGCAGATCCCCCGGCTGAACGTAGCATACTGTAGGTTTCACAGCTTCGGAGAGCTGGAGAGTGACCTTCACTTCCTCAACCTGGTCCGGATAGCGAAGGCTAATCCGGATACAACGTTCGCACTGTGGACAAAGCGTCCCAACCTGGTGACACTGGAGATAGTGCCACCGAATATGATACTGGTATACTCCATGCTGATGTTGAATGCACCTGGTGTGATACCGAAGGGCTTTTATAAGTGCTTCTCAGTACACACTGATGATAGGGTGATGAACTGTGAAGAGAGCTGCTTCAGCTGTCTGAAGTGCTACCGTTGGGATGGAGACGTCTTCATAAAGGAGCGATTAAGGTGAGCAACATACTGATTAGCCTGGAGATAGACTACGAAGAGATGCTGAAGCAACACACGTTCCTGTGCTGGCTGAAGAAACACATAGTCATGGATAAAGACCCAGACGATATGGAGGGCATCCTGAATATGTATGATGCCATGATCGAGATCGTGTTCAAGAGCACCTGCATCTATGACAACAGTGGCAAGACAGCTGAGAGGTACATGGTCATCTTCCCTGATAACACCGTGTATATGATAACTCATGATACAGACTCGCCAAGGGGTGTCTACGCACGCTACCACACAACTGAAGACTGCATAACGTGGACTACCCTTAAAGATGGTAGCATGACTCCAGTCGGACACGAAAAGGAGGTGAGCATAAGGGAAGTGGGCCCTGTTGTTAGACGTAGAATACGAAACATCATCCAGACGAATGGGATGGATGAAGACTAGCAAAGGAGACAACGAACATGATATTCATGTGTGAATCAAAGGATCTGAAGAAGGCACTGACCCAGATTAAACCTGCTGTCCCGAAGATGTCATCACTCCCTGCCCTGCAACGGGTTAAGATGGTGACTTCCAAGAATGGAGTCACTATCAGGGGCACTAACCTGGAGATAGCCATCCAGGTGAAGATGCTCTGCCACGTGGATGAGCGCGGCATTGGGTACGCTGAGCTGAAGCCTGTCCTGGACGCTCTGCCCAAGAAGAATGAGAAGGTGCTTGTGTCCTACGACAAGGATGGCCTGGTTGTGAACACGAAGACCGATGGCTTCACGGATGAGTTTGTCATCAAGGACATGAGCAAGCAATTCCCTGACTTCCCCAACGTGGCACTCACCACTGACATTGAGCTGGATGGGGCAGTGGAGAAGATACTACCCTTCGTCAGCACAGAGGAAACAAGGCATTTTCTCAATGGCTTCTATCTTCGCGGCAACGCGCACCTGAGATTGGTGGCTACAGATGGGCGACGACTGATTGAGGTCTGCCGTAAGTGGCCTGCTGATGTGGAAGTAGGGTTCATCATTCCCACCGCAGCAGCCAAAGTCCTGGCTAAGATGGAAGACCCCATCAGGATGGGATGGCTGTCCGAACCGGTGTATCAAGGCGGTGGCGAAGAGAAGAAGGAGACGCTCACCACTGCTATGTTCAAGTCAAACGGTCTGACTCTGGCGACGCGTTTTCTTCAGGGAGAATACCCTGACTATGAATCCATCCTGAAACCTGCGTATGAGTGTTCGGATGTGCAGGTCTTCATCAACAGGGAAGAACTGCTGAAGAGCATGAAAGAGATAGGCGATGCAATCAAGCCCAAGCCAGGTGTACAATTCTCATTCCAGCATCGCTCTGTTACCATGACAGGCAAGAAGAATGGCTTGACTGTTAATCGTGAGATGGTGGTAGTGCAGGACGTTGAGGATGAGTGGTCGATTGTTTTTAACCACAAGTACCTGGTGGATACGCTGAAGAGCATGGAGTGTGAAGAGATAGCCCTGCGGACCAAGATGGATGGACTGTCTCCGGTTGCATTCCTGGGTGATGATGATATACAGAGTATCATGATGCCCCTCAAAGTAAAGTAACACAACGTAACACGTAACCTACCCATACGGGTGAAAGGTAAGACAATGAAAAGAGGAATCAGTATCCAGGACCTAAGTGTGCAGCTCAAGAGCCAGGCAAATATGCAGAAGGATTTCGTATCCCCCACTCAGCGACTCTCGCTCTCCATGCGTGAGGAACTGGCACCAATAGAGACTGATAGTAGCGTACTGGACCAGCTGCTGTCCAAGATAGCTACCAATCCCAACGGTGTCCCTGTTGTAGCAGACGCTCAGCCGGTGCAAGCTACTGCTGATGATCCAGCCATACATCTGTCTCCACACCTGGTGGTTGACGAAGTTGGTGTGCTGAAGCCCAACAAGATATTCCACGAACAGCTGGCAGCGAAGCTTCAGATCCCGAGTCAATACTACAATCGCATGTACCACAGGCAGCCAGAGCTGCTGATTGATACTGCCAACACGTGGCTCCATGAGAAAACGGTGAAGAACAACATGCAGGTACCTATGCATGGCGACCGACTGGTGAGGTCCATAGGTAATACAGCCAGGGCGTTCCTCAGCAATCGCTATCGTGTCCTGGACCACCTGCCCCTGATGATGTCAGTGATAGGTCTCCTGGATGAGATGGATGTGGCGCCGGAGCACATAGTCTCATGCAATGTGACCGACTCGAAGCTCTACCTTAAGGTACTCACACCTAAGCTGAAGGGTGAGGTGGAGAAGGGAGACATAGTTCAGGGCGGTCTGGTGGTAACCAACAGCGAGGTGGGTAAGGGATCTGTATCAGTACAGCCACTCATCTTCCGGCTGTCGTGTCTCAATGGCGCCGTTATGCAAGATGCTGGTATGAGACAGCATCACCTGGGCAGTATCCTTAGAGACCAGGCAAGTGACGGTGCATGGCAGATGCTCACCACTGAGACGAAGCAGAAGGCTGATGATGCATTCTTCTCTTCTGTCCAGGATGTGATCAGGGGTACGTTGAACGATGAAGTGTTCGGGCTACAGCTGGAGAAGATGAAGGCAGCCAACAAGGATGAAGTGAAGGAGTACATCCCAGCATCAGTGGAGATGCTTTCCAAGAGTTACTCCCTCAACGAGGCTGAGTCAAGCAATGTCCTGGATAACTTCATCACTGGCAATAACCATACCAGGTGGGGTATGGCTAATGCAGTGACGTTGGCCAGTCAGAAGGTTGATAGCTATGACCGAGCCAGTGAGCTGGAGCGTGTGGGTGGCAAGATACTGGAGATGCCTGCCACTACGTGGGAACAGATAGCTTCAGCGGAGTAGCTTGACAAGGTTAAACCCGGATGAGCGAGTCTCGTCCGGGTTTACCTAGCACGTGTGAGATCGGTCAGAAGTCCTACTATAACACAACTGAAAGGAGTTGTCAATGTCTAAACCATTGCATGATCATGAGTTCGTTGGTACCTGTGTGAACAACCCGTTTGATGACGTCGCCACGCTGATAGAGATAGTAGATAATAGTATTTCCATCAGCAAGCGCACGTTCCTGGAACACTGCTGTGTCCTGAAAGCCATTCAAAAGGATATGCACCAGTTCCCGAACGACTTCCATTACTACAGAGCCCGGCTTCGTGGGCACTACGTTTACTACTTCGAGAACAGTCGGATCGAAACATTCTACATGAAGGGGGTGATGAAATGAAGATACGATGGGGAAAGAACAAAACTGCGACAAAGCCAGACGTAAATCCCAAACCAACACGTGTCACGGCTTGCTGTGAGGAACCTATCGCAATGCGGGAAGTAGGACAGGAGCTCTACGCTGTCTGTTCTGGCTGCAATCAGTACCTGGGACACATAGTTATCAGGCCAGTGGCTGTACTTGTTAGCCATTTCCGTGGGTTTATAACCAAGGCAGCCACCGAGCGTAGGTTAGAGACAACATTCAGTCCATTGGAACTGGATGAGATGTTCGAAAAGTACCTAGAGTACCTAACTGATTGGGCTCCAGAGGCAGCGAGGCAGGCGCTGAAAGAGTACGTGCCCTTTGAAGAGAAGCGTAAGTAACACCCAAACCTTGACTGATATGCTATACTAAGGAAGAAGGGAGGCAACACATTGGAAGAAAAGAGGGAAGAAAGGAAGAAACTCGAGGATTCCAGGGAAGAAACGTTGGGACCTGGTACCTGGGTGGGCACTATACACGACGACTGGCTGGGAGAGATAGTTCAGTTCGGGCCCAAGCGAGTACGGATACGTACCTTTGGGACAGACAAGGTAACCCAGACCACAAGGCATGGGCTGAAAGACTTCATTGCCCTGCCACATGCTTCAGAAGAGTGGGGACGTCGGGCAAATTGCTATCAGGTAGATGCACTCCAGGCCATCAATGTGGCAATGGATGCAGTTCCTGGCCAGGCACTGGCAGTAGCAGAGGAAAAGGCTCCGTCATTTGAGTACCTCTCAGTGAGCAGGCTCAACCTCTACATGAAATGTCCACGTGCCTATGCGTTCCGGTACCTGGAGAATGAGAAGATAATTCCCGCAGGTGTGATGATGTTGGGATGGACTATCCATGATGCAGTGGAACACAACCTGGCTCAGAAGATAGAAAGCCATGAAGACCTGGCTGAGCAGCTTGTCCTGGATCACTTCAGCACATCGTATGATTTCGAATCCAACAAGTGCCTATGGGAAGAGAAGCTGAAGCCAGGTCCTACCAAGGACGTGGGCATAGCCATGCTGAAGCTCCATCATAGTACAGTAGCCCCCACCATCCAGCCGGTGATGGTGGAGGAAGAGTTCAACATGCTACTGCGTAACCGTGATTGGTTCTTCAAAGGTCGCATCGACACCATGACTATTGAGCAGCTGTTGGTTGAGCTGAAGACCACCGGTCGTAAACCCAGGATCATAAGCTTCAGCCATCGTCTCCAGATAATTGCCTACATGGTAGCCTTGCTATCTGCTGGTCAGCTTACGCATAAGACCAGGGTTGACTACCTTCTGCGTCATAAGAACCCAGAGAAGGTGGACATCCTGCAGTTTGACTACTCACCCACACAGGGTGACATGCGGATGTTCCTGAACCTGACAACTAACGTTGCCAAAGGTATCGAAGGAGAAGTTTTCCCGGTGAACAGGTCGCACATGCTATGTAGCCGCAAGTGGTGTGGCTATTGGGAATTGTGCGAACATGCCGAAGGCGGCACTGTTGACCTCTAACACGTGTTGACCACTAACACGAAGGAGAAAAGCTAATGAAACAGAAGAACGACGAGACTATAATGCCATCTGGTATGACACTCCCAGGGCTCAATGCAGGTGCAGTAGGTGATGGCACTGCCCTTGCATTGCTGAACGATCCCAATGCTGAAGCTGAGATAGGGGTAATCAGGCAGAACGCCTGGCAAATCGTGGGTGAAAAGGTAACTGCTGAGATAGTGGGCGCCATCGGTGGTCTGAGAACGGATGAGCTCATATACAACTATCCCAAGAGAACAAGCGGCAACCAGGGCAGAAAACACTGGAGAGCCTGCGAAGTGATGGACGGTGGTTGCCCATTCGAAGGCCAACCACACGTTCACGTTGTAGACGTAGGTGTGAAGGGTGCAATGGCTGCGATGGCAGCCTATGGTAGCATCTCCATCACCATGCCGGACCCACCTGAGCTCATCGAGGTGGGCAGCGAAGCTACGTGGAGAGTCAAGGTCATAGGTGTAGACAAACGACAGGGCAATGAACTGGAACACTACCAATACACCCCTGCCCTGAAGAAGTACGGCAACACAGTGGTGATGGATGAGTATGGGGCCGCCATCTGCCAATCAAAGGGACGTAGGAACATGGCTCTTATGCTCCTACCTGGCCATCTCCGGACCATGTGGGTACAGGATTACCTGAACGGGAAGGAACCCTTTGACCCACAACGTGTGCTTGACATGCCTCCCCCAGCGTCTCAGTTACCTGAGCATAAGGAAAAGGCAAAGCCTCCCAGACAAGCTGCTTCTGGTGATGGACAGCAGAAGAAGAAGAAGAAACAGAAGAAGCAGCCACCTGCCAGGAGTTCGAAACCAACTAGTGGCACAGGCTTCGACGACATGGTTGCCAAGATTGCTGATACCCTGGGTCTGGAGATTGACCAGGTTAAGAAGTACTCTGAGACCGTTGGCACTGCAGCAAAAGCAACAGTCCTCTTCGCACAGGCTCTGAATGAAGAAGAGAAGCTGGAGGACCTGAACGAAAAGATCAGCATCTGGCTAGAGCAGGTGGAATCTGAGAAGGAGAAAGCGGAGCCGGATAGTGAGGACGGTGGTGATGGGGAAGCTAAGGAAGGTGAGGAAGAGATCCCCATGGACCCGAAGGACGATGTGGAGAAGGCTCAGACTGATGCTCAGCCTATGGAGGGTGAGCAAGAAGCCAAGAACGACCTGGGTTTCTAACCAGGGAAGGAGTATCATGAAAGATCAACTCCCAGCAGGATTCCTTTCACCAGGTGTCCGACGCTTCACGTTGATGCTGAAGTTGCATGGATTTGATTATGAGAATCGCAACTCGCTACAGTCAGTCACCGCTGAACGGGCGGCAAAACTGTCAATGGCTATAGCACATCAAGAACGTTTGATTGATGGTCTACCCATGCTATTCTCAACCAGGCTACACCAGCGTAAGTACCGAAAGAAGTACGACTGGATGAATGCCAAGTACCGGCATCGGCTGAGGGTACTGAACCTGCTGATGAAGAGCTACGATGAGTTGATTAGCAACTAACAACAGGCAACCTGGCGGTATTCTACCGAACTGAAGGGCCCTTCAACCTCTAAGTTCACGTCAGGTTGCCCCCATTTTCCCACGGATACGTGTCATCATCGTCGTCATGGGTTGACACTTCCAGGATAACAGCCGGAAATGCGGACGCTTCCACCCTGTGCCATTGATACGGTTCAAACGTTACCTGGTCACCAGCACAGAACGTGGCGCCACCATATTCAGAATAGATCTCCACCATACCACTCAATACTATGAAGGTTTCTTTCTTGACCTTGTGGTAGTGAGCTGACCCACTCTCATCATTGGTCAAGACCAGGAACTTGCCGCAGTAGTTCCCCTGGTCTGCCGGGAAGTTTACCATGCGTATCTGGTGACCCCATCGATGCTCACGATCTATGGTAAACTTGCTGAGCAAAGATTCCAGGTCAACGGTAATTGGAACACTCTTCATTTATTCACCTTCCATAGTGTGTAGAGTATAGCAGTTATGGAAGCAGGAAGGCCCGAGAGAAAGCCATATAACCCTGACTTAATCTCGAGTCTTCCAACCTGAATTCTCAAGTCGGTTACCTCTCTAGTGAGGTCTTTAACACACTCAGCCAGGCGCTCTATTTCTTTTATGCGGAGCGCTTCCAACTCCGCTCTTGCGTCGCTCACTGGTATCCTCCTCCTCGACATCAGCTATGAGTTTCTCATACAGTTCCATAAGCCGCGGCACGTTTCCATTTGAATGACAGTCCTTTGTGAAACGCTGCTTCTTACGGAGCTGTGTAAGCTTTTCGATAAATGCCATAAATCGTCACCCCCCTAATTTTAGGTTTTTTTTATAGGGTGACCCTCTTAGAATAAAGTTGTACCTGGTCTCATTACCACTTCTGGCAGTGGCATGTCAGGCAGGATACTACCGACTCGGATGATGTCACTAGCCCACGCAGGTTCAGGCACAGCTGGTCTTAACATGCCATCCGGAGTCTGGTGAAACGCGTTGTTCAAAACTCTGGGATCCGTTATCACGTGAGAGAGGAAAGACTTTTGAAGCATAGCAGTCTTTGCTTCCAGTGGTACCCAGGGTGGAGTGTTGAGCTGGTCTGGTGGTGTCTCAGTAGCCATGCCAACGGCATCTGGTGTGTCACCGAATACACTGCCTGGGTCGCCAGTCTCTGCTATCATAGCGGCTTCAGGTCCTGAGATGGGCACTTGGGTCCAAGGGTATCCTGGAACTGGCGGTGCTCCACCACTCACGGCTGGTGCAGCCTGAGCTCTAGCTGTAGGTTGTGGCGGCGAGGGTGCAACTGCATAGGGTGTTGGGAAGACACTGGCTGGGTCACCTGACTGTGCTATCAGAGCAGCTTCACGTTCTGTGATAGGCACTGGTGTCCAGGGGAATCCTGGAACTGGTTGTCTGCCGCCGCTAACGATTGTTGGTGCAGGTCTCTCTACCGGTGGTGGAGGTGCAGTAGCATACACCCGGCCGCTGGGAGCTGGGACAGATTGAGTTGACCCACCGAACACCGTCGCAGGGTCACCGCTCTGTGCTATCTGGCTTACCTGTGCAGCAGAGATTGGCACCCTTTCCCATGGAACTCCTGCGACAGGTGGCCCGCCACCTGTAATGGTTCTCGTTTGGAATGGTCGCTGTGGCATTTGTTTGCCCTCCTATTGGTTGAGCTGTTCGAACTGTTTTATGCCATCCAGGAGATCCTGGTTTGCTCCTGGAGCAAGGATCTGTTCCTCGGCTCTCTTCTCTTGTTTCAGGTCGTCCAGGGTGTAGGCACTGACATCCTGTTCAGTGTAGGCATCACGAAGACCTGACTGTACCTCGTTGGACATCTCTCTATGAAGACCCTCAATGCTATGGTGATTATCTTTGAGCCACTTGTGGAACTCTAACTTCTCCATAGTGGACATCTCTCTATAGCGACTGCTAAGAGGGGTCTTATGACGCATTGCCCTATCAATGACAGCATCCATGGTTTTGTACCGGGTAAGTCCTTTGTTCAGGTATTGTCCAAACTCTCCTTTCTGAAGGTGAACACTGAGCTCCTTATCCACCTTGCTGGTGGTGAACTTCTTCTCATCCCTGTACTGGAACATCAGCTCAGTGTACCTGCCACCAGGTGGACCTCTGCGTATCCAGAAACCAGCTACCGGAGCGATGTAGTCTATAGGATCAGGTACACGTCCAGGACGGTTCGGAATGATGGTGATGGGCGTAAAGCTTTCGAAGAAAAAACGCATCCCTAAACGCATCTTGTCCCACCCCTTAGCTCCTGGTGGGATTATCTTCTTGTGTTGCCAGAAACTATAGTTGGCAACTGCCTCCACTGCAGCCTTGGGAAGGGGAGCTGCTTTGTTAAGCGCTGTACGCGCTGGATGGAATCCCCAATCAGGATAGTCTCTGAAGTACCGCATCAGTAAAGGCACTACATATCGTGGAGCTCCACGCTTATCATGCCCCCAGAAAATATCCATTCGATGACCAGGTGGATTCATGAAAGACGGTATCACAGGTACTATAGGCCCATCCATTTGACCGTCTTTCTTCAACTGGTTGGTGATTAACTGATACATCATCTGTACCATAGAAGGCATCAGTAGAATGCCAACGACGAGACCTTTTATCCAATGCTTCATATTCATTTTCCCAAGAGCATCCTTCTCATCATCGCTCAGGTTACCTAAGCCACGACCTTTGACACCACCACCTGGCCCACGTGGTCCGCCGCCATCAGTTGGCACAAAGTTCCCGCGCGCTACTTTGCCTACGGTTCTGTCAAGCCCCCAGCTAAAAGCTTTCACGCCTATGTCCCAGTTGGCTAAAGTATTACCTGTTACAAATACAATGCCTTCCCCCTCAGCCAACCAGAAGCCTGTCTCCACAGACGGACACCATATAGTACCCTCATATTGGACTGTATCCATTCTGTCATGGCATCGTATCTTATCCGAGGAAATGATGCGCGTCCGCCAACAATTCTCTTCCTGTTGATAGAAAGTGCTGGGCTTGCCAAGCATAGTTTGAATCAGCGTCATGTAGAAGACTTCTGACTCCTTACCACAGAATCTATGTTGTCCTGTCCCATCGCCAAGCATCATAGTATCATAGAGCAACTGGAGTTGTTTCCTGGTAAGACACGAAAGGAAGTCAGAATCCAATCCATCGGAGAGATTATAGCTATCCATCATTCGAATAACCTCAGTTGGCACATAGAAAGTGTGGACCGGATGTCTCTCTACGAACTGTGTGCCAGCGGCGTTGGTATTGTGCTCCCGCGGTTTGTTGATACGGGAGTTGAGATCCAGTTTCTTTAGCTCCCTAACTCCCTTGGGCTTTGATTGGGTGATGACTCCATACCTGCAAACTTTCGGTCCAGATTTTGTTTCGTACTTATCTGACTTGATATGACCATCGGTAACCATCCAGCCAACTACTCGGACAAACCAGTCGGAGAAGATAGGTTTCTTAGCAACCCCAAATTCCCAAGATCCTACTCTTGGGATCAGATGGCTCGACTTGAGATCTTTGGCGAACACAATCTCATGCTTGCACTTGGAGTAGTTCCATACATAGCATTTATGATCGGGAGTCATCCTGATTTTCTTGTTGTAGTTCCTGATCTCAATCATGTCTCCTGAGTAGCTTTCATTCTCGAACTTATCCAGCATAGGAGACCACCGCATCTGTCCATTGTCCGGGTCAAAGGTCATAATTTCATCACCAATAGAGAGTTCATGATGGTACTTCCATCCCTTTTTAGTCATTGCTCTGGTGTCTGACGACACACACCAGTTTCGAGCGAACAACAAATTGCTACCTGCTATTCGTGCCCACTTGGAGATCCACGTATGTGGCAGGCTACCCAATAGTGTGTTCACGTAGTGTGATGCTACCTTAGCGGCTTTCTCTGGTGGCCAATCCGGATGCTCAGCCAGCAAGTTGTTGTATACCATCTCCGTTGTGCCAAGCTGTGCGTTCAGTACGACACTGTGCCATAGAACCTCATCGCTCTTATGTACCATCGCACTCCACGTTCTTCCCATCTTACGCACACCTTTCCAATGATCATCTACTTCTGGTGTCAGGGCCCTGGCCTGGCGTCGCAGGTCTACGGAAGTCGTGTAGGCTGTGGCTGTCTCCAGGCCATGCTTTATAAAGAACTCCACCTTCTCATCCTGGGTCTTCCACATCTCTCGGCCGCGTAAGAATATCTTAGCTGTCTTCCAGGGGTTGAAGTTAGCCTCATTCCACACATCACTGACGATATTCCATGTATGTATGGCAGGATTCAGCATCTTCCCTCTCTTGATGAGACCCCTGGCATAGGTGTAAGCACGTTCAAACTTGCCACGTTCCCGGTTGCGACTGTAGAGATCCTTCAGGATATTATACACCTCAGGATGCACACGAACACTTTCCCTTATCAGAACTGGTATCTCATCGTGTGTATTCTGAAACTTTAGCCGCTCCAGACCAGGTATATCCACCGTTTTATACTGTTGCCAGGCTTCAGCAAAGAGACCTGTCTTGTCTGTGGGTTTGTGCATGATATATGGTACGCCATTCTTATCATTGTACGCCATGAGGGTCTGGATAAGATGCTTGTTGGCCAGCGCCTTGAACAACTGAAAGCGATATGCTCCATTCTTAAAGATGGGATCATCGATGGGATGGAGCCCAAGTTCTCTGGCATCGTCCTTCGTCTTAATCTTACGTTGCATAGCTGGACTGAAGCCAGTGCCTAACTTCCCACGGCCGCGAGGGAAGATTACGCTACTTATCTTTTGAGCATGGTCAGAATATACATGCGGTGTATAGTTCTCTACCCAACTATCCAGGATGTCCTGGTCGGTGGCGAACCTGTAGAGTTCTTCGTAGTCAGCTCTCAACGCCTTGTATAGTTGCTTATATCCCTCCGGTAGCGTATCGAATGCTCGTTGATACTTCGCCGGGTTGTCTGCATAGTCATCCACAATCTTGAGCAACTCCGGTACTGGTCTGACTTTCTTCTCCCCGCGGAAGATCCTATCCCGGAACCTTGGGTCTGTCGTGATCAGCTTCATAAGCCTGTCTTTATTCCACGTACTGTAGAGACCAGCCAGGTTGGTGTTACTTCTCCACATCTCAATAGCTCCGAACACGTCATGAAAGATAGTGGAGTATGTTGGAGCGAATACCGCTCTGGCTCTGGCTACTAGCGCGCTGGACTGAGCCTTCATTTCATCCAACGTTGGTATGTTTACGAAACCTCCTTCCAGGTCAGGGTCTGCTAACATTCCCTTAGTATCTTTGATGAGGTTCTGGAGCTCTGCCTGTATCTCTTGTCTTGTCCTGGTCGTTGCATAGTTCTTGGGGTTAGCCTTGGCATCTCTGAATGCTGAGTAAACAGCATTCCCATCATTGGTGACATGAACCGAGTTGGCAGGTATGTCATTGTTTGCCAACCTCTCACGCTCACCTGGCTGAAGCTTCCGGATCTCATACTCAGTATAGCCCAGAGCTTGCAGGTCTGACTTAACAGGGTCAATCTTGAGCTGGTTATACTCCGCGGCCAGGTCAGGATAATCTTCCAGGACTCCATCAGGGACATCCAACCCTTGCTCAAGGCGTTGTTGCACTGTGTTCCTGTGTGTAGCCATAGCAGCTTCCAACGGGTCATCTATTCCGGTGGCCTTCATCTCATCAGCAAACTGTACCCTGGCCAAGTCCCGATGGATAGCACTGGCAAACACCTGGTCAAAATCTGCAGCCGTAGCCCTTCCCATATCCAATGCTCTGCGTGTAGCTTCGAACTCCGCTAACTTCTCAGGCATGTATTCAGTGACAAGTCTACCAAGCTTATAAACATAATCTCTTATGGCTGCCTCGGGCGCCACATCAAATCCACGTAGCTTGGCAGTGTGGTCTCTCACGGCAAGGTATTCCGGGGGAGCTCCCCGGAGTATGAAGTTTTCCAGTGGCTGCTCCCAGGGCTCCAACGCCTTAGACTCTGGAACAGGCGCTTTATCTGGAACAGGTTGCTGGGGCGGCGTCACCTGTCTGGACTTAGCTGTGAGACGTGGGTCTGTAGGCTCAGGTCTGATGGCCTGGGACGGACGTATTGGTGGTGTCTCCGGTGGCAATGGCTTCGGAGGCGGTGGCTCCTGCCCTGATGTAGGAGATACTGCCCTGGCTTTGGCCACCAGCTCATGTCCCTGTGCCTTATAGTCTGCCCTGACTTGCGCCAATGCTATATCATACTGCGGTTTCAGATGCGGATAGCGGTGTGCCAGGTGTGGGTACCTTACCAGTACGTCATCAGGTATGGCTACCCCCTGTTCCACCCAATCTTCCAGGAACTCAGGAGTGCCGATACTGGCAGGAGGTCTATCTCCACGTAGAGGGACCCCTTCCCCCATCAAAGGGATATTCTTTATCTCTTCTGGCCGGGGAAGTACTTGGAGTTCCTGTGGTGGTAAGGTCCCTTCAGTTCCGTCAGCAAAGCGGAGCTTCACATTCTGCGGGTCTGATATGTCAGTGACTGTAGCTTCCAGGTTCCCCTGCCAGGGTAGTTTCACCTTAGTCCCTTTAGTAAGGAGCAGCTCATCCTGTACAGTGGGAGTGGCAATGGGGTACGTCTTGATAAATTCATCGATGATCTCCTGATTAGTAAACACCATCTGCAGCTCACGGATCTCCTGGGGAGTGGAGCCAGTTCGAATAGCCATGCTGATCTGGTCATCAGTAAAGCCATTGCGATCTGTAAGCAACCGGCTACTCCTATCATGTCCCTGCCTGGCTGCCTCTATCTGCTGAGCGTTCACTGCAGCATTGGCGAAGTAGTTCGCCATAGGCTCTCCCATTTCTATGGCTTCCTGAGTTGCTATGCTTGCTGCAGTAGCGGAGCCAGCGGCGGAAGAGCCAGCGACAGCTGTAGCGTTTGCAAAGGTAGTAGGCAGGTCGAAGGGAGCTGTTGGTAAGCCAGGGCCCAATGGAGTAGTTCCCCTTCCAGGAAATACAGCAGCCCCGGCTGCGGAGGGAGTTGGAGTGAAGCCTCCGACAGGCCCTCCGGCTCTGCCCACGTATGTTTGGAGGAAACTTGGATCCTTGGGTACGAAGATTACCATTTCGCCATTGCTACTCTCCATAAAAAGCCGCATGTATTCCAGTTGGTCTCTAGGTATCCCGGCAAATCGCTTGGATAATCCCTGCAACATCATTTCCTTCTCGGCACTGGTACCCCGCACAACTATATGTCTTGATATATCAGGTTCTGCCAGGTTATTAAGGAATCCCTGGAACTCATCGATGGTAAGTGGAACAGGCCTCCCTGTCCTACGAATAAACCTACTTTCCTTATAGAACTTCCACGCGTTCTTCATGGACATATTGATAGGGAAGCGTTGGTTAAGCCATCTAAGCCCAGCTCTGGTGGCTGGGTTGATGATGTATTTCCCACCAACGTAGAAGGCTGCATGTCTAGGCCAGGTCTCAGGATGTGTCAGCTGCTCCTTTACCCATTCCTCCGGAGCTGAGAGTACCAGTGGCACCGTTGCCAGGACTGGATGCTTAGCTATGAACTCATTGCTTACTGCGGGCATTGGTTCACCGCGCTGATACCAACTGGAACGTGGGTTAGCAAAGCTGTAGCCAAGAACTCTTTGCAGAGCTCGGAGCTGCTTGGGATCGTATTCCTGTGCCAGCTCCTTCAGCAGGTCGGGGAAGTAGTCCTCTCCCATCTCATCCATAGCGGGAAGTCTTCCCATATCAGCCCATTGGTCCAGCTTCTTCCAGTTCCGGGCATCGATGACGTCCTTAGTCTCCTGGACAGAGGGTATGTAGTGTAGCCAGTCCCGGGCTTCTCCCCTGGCTTTGTTGATAACACCTCTCTCTTTCTCACCCAACTTCACCAACGGCTTATGGATAAGCTCTTTATAGTTCCTCTTTACATTGGAGAAGTACTCCTTCACAGGTTCAGGGACACCTGGAAGTGGGACATTGCCACTGGAGGTCTGGGTCTGGGCTTGAGCTATATAGCCTCTGAGAAACGCGGGAGTCTTATCAATTTCTCTGGCTTCCTGGACTCCCTGGAGCGTGGCTTCAGTCGTCAGGTCAATGAAGGGAAGGATGTTATCAATCTCCTGGTCGCTCATTCCCATGCCCTGGTATATCTCATAGTGGTCATTGAAAGCTGCTCTTCTCTTATGCGGGGGTAGCGAACGCAGAGCTTCGAGCCCACGGTCAAGGCCGGAGATCTGTGCCTCCGTCTTTCCCAGGGCTCTCCACTCGCGTCTCTGACGGGCAAATGGGTCGAGTACAGGAGCGGCACCCTGTCCCAACCGGGCGTCAGATCTTATAAAGTTAATACGGTCTTCCGGATCCAATAGCCAGGAAATATCGCTGGGGTCGTACTGTTGGGGTATAGGTGTCACACCAGATATGCCAAAGTTCTCCCGATCTTCCTCGTCCAGGAGATGCCTTATATCTGATGGGTCTGACGTCCTGCGTGTCTCTGAGAGGAACCTGGTTGGGTCTAGCATTACAAGCCCTTCCCTTTCCTGATGTTAGTATGGAGTTCTATAAAATCCCTGGCTAAAAGTGATGGGTCTTCCTCATATTCTTTGACGAACTTCGTAATGTTGTCTGCATACTGTCGGGGTTCCTTCATCTTCTTCCACTTATCAGCGGCGAGCCTGGTGTGACCTGCATTGTATGCAGCTAACCAGCTCTGCACGTTCTTGGGCTTGAAGTTCTGCTTTATCCATGCCATGTGTCGCAGACCTGCTTCGATGTTTTCCATGGGGTTCAGTCGCTCATCAACAGTCTCATCCACCTTGAGCCCGCGGTCTATGGCAGTGGACTGCATGAGCTGAAGCAAGCCTCGAGCTCCTACAGGACTCTTGGCTTCCGGATCGAAGCGTGATTCTTGTTTCATCATGGCCATCACCAGCTTCAGTGGTACTCCGGTTTCCTTGGAGACTCCACTGACTCTATCGAAGAACGCATAGAGATCTGCAGTAGAGTCGAACGGTGGCTCCACGGCTGGTATACTGTTCAGACCTGTGAAAGGCTCTATCTCATCAGCTATAAGACCACTCTGCCTGGAAGGTTGTTCCCGGCCGGGGAGTTGGATAGGACCAGGTGCTTCCTGCTGTGGCTGCCGCTGAAGCTCAGCTGGTATCCCTCCTGCTATGGGTGCCGCTGTAGGTTGTTCTCCTGGAGAACTCAGAGTATCTCGAGCAAGTCGCTCAGTGGATCCTATTCCAAAGTCTCCATGAGCTGTTACCCCACTGCCAAGTGCAGTTCTTTCTGATGGTGTGGCCCCGATGCCCTGGGCAGGAGCTCCTGGCCTGGCCACCGTAGCTCCCACACCTACGTTGAGACCAGGGGCGACAGGGGTTGAGGTCGCAGCGCCTGGTTGCCTGGCTTCAGGATTGCGCGGAGTTGTGACGTTGAATAGCAAACTCACTGCCCTGGCAGAGCCATACTTGTCCATGACTGTCTGGATCCTATCAGCCTGGCGCGGATTGCCTTTCATGTAGACTTTCATGAAGGTCTCAGGTCCATACCTGTTGATTAGAGCCCCAACTCTTTCTCGTTCTTCGTCTGTCATGGGCTTGTCTCCTGCATGATGGTTTCGAACTGCGTCTGGAACATCTCTTCTAAGTCGTCCACGTTCGTGTCCATCTCTATGCTCTCCATCAAGCTCTGAAGCATGTCAAGACCTGCCTCCTGCTTCTGAAGTGGTACCAGGGGAAGGGTCATGCGCTTCTCTGCTTCAGGTATCCTCTCACCTTCCGGTGTAGTTGATAAGTGCGCTGCTTGAGGAGGCCTTCCAGGAACACCTGGTTGTGGTGGACGTGCAGTCCCTGCTATTTTCCCTATGTCCCACATAGAATAACGCACAATATCCATCATAAACTGCCAGTCTTCCTGACTGTACGTGTCTACTAAAGCAGCTCTGTTTAAGGTTAGCGCTTTCTCCCACTGACCCGCATCCATCTCATTCATTAACCTGGCTAAGAACCGCTTAACATTGTCCGGCTTGTCAGTACGGAAGCCGACGACTTTCCCCCTCCTGGAAGGGTCTCCAGCCATAGCGCCGATGATACGCTCGATGTCGGTCTCTGTATAGTTCCTTTCCCTATCAGCCAGTGCGTCATAGTCTATGCCCTGTAGCTGAAGTAAGTTCTTATTCACGTTGATGTAGCGATTGATACCTTGTAGCATTCCCTCTTTATTATTCTTCTCCATCTGTATAGACATGAGAAGCTCTGGGTTATCCTTCGCATTTGCCATGAGCCATCCCTGCACTGCAGCATCCGAAGCATCGCCTCTCATAAGGTTTACCTGCAGTCCTAATGCTGCCTGTATGTTATCGGTAAGTTCTCCAGGCTTTTGCCAATCTCCGTTCTTGCGAAGCATGTCCCTGACCAGGTAATCATCGAAGGATCCGAATTGGCTTGAAAGGCCTGAGGCGTTCCATGCCATACGCATTGCCTGCTCTTTACCTGCAGGAGTGTCTCTATAGGCCCCCATGTCTCTCACTGCACTGGCATAGGATTGATGGATGTCCATTACCTTAGCAAAGGGAGCCAGTCTTGCCAGGTGTGCCTCAGTATTCACCAGTATGTCATGCATACCTACATCTATCCTTGCCCCTGACAAAAGTTGCTGGTACTGATTCGTTGCTGTAGATGTGACAGCCTCCTGTGCAGTAGCTTCAGCACGTCTCCTGGGTAAGTCAACACGCTTCTCGGCTTCCTGTGTAGCTACCTCAGACTTGAGCTTTCCCGATTCTACCGTACCGGTAAGCCCAGGCACTCCCTCAGCTGTTCTGGATTCTCTGATAAGATTTGCGAACTGTTGGTCACCAGCAGCGCTTAGCATTTGATATGCCTTGAAGCTCATTCCCAGATGCTGTTTAGCAAGTACGTCCAGCTCTTGCTGAAGTTCCTCTTCCCGCTCCAGACCTTCAATTTCAAAGCCGCCCCTGGCGATGTCCTGTTGCTGAAGCTGTTGTTGCCCGGGGAACATAGCCTCTGTCCTGCGCTCAGTAGCTTGCATCCCCTGGATCTGTGTGAGCCTACCTGCCGAGGAAGTGATACCTTCCAGCTGGTCCATCTGGAGCTTCTGCTCAACAGGATCCTGGTTAAGCCATCCATCAATAAAAGCTGCTGGTCCAACCCACTGGTCCCACTTACTTATTGGCATGAGAATTCTCCTATTGTGGTAGTCCTGGAACCTTAAACTGGCCCGCGAAATTGGACCCACCGGCTTGACCTGCTTGAGCTGCTCCAGGAACGTTGGCACTCACCCACCTGAGCATCCTTTGCATCAACTCGTCATTGGGATTCTCGCTATACTTACGACCCAGACGCCCAAGAGTTCCCTTCACAAACTTTTCGGTGGCAGTGCCTTGCTGCTGGAACTGGCTCCCCTGCTGAATAGCACCTGGTAGGCCTTGCATTAGCATCTGCTGAGCGTTCTGCTGATGCTGCCCTAAGAGATTAGCCAGGGACTCCTGCTGACCCACCTGGATCCTCTCGCTCTGTGCTCTGAAGGGGTCAGTACCCCTGGGTGTGCCACCGACTAAGCCCGACCGTGTGGCACTGGCTGCCATGCTCTGCTGCATAGCAGTGCCCTCACGCCTTACCTGTCGCATGATGTTGCCGGTGGCTGCCGTAGGCATACCTGCTGCAGCCCTACGTATATCAGGAAGAGCTGCCTGCCCAGCCTGCAGAAGCTGGGTATTCGCCTGGTCAAAGCCAGGTGTAGTATCTCCTATACCCAGAAACCTATTCACTATACCCGTTCCCATCTCAGCCAACATGGGGCCAAAGACTGGATCCGTAGCAAGCTTTCCTAATGTCGCCAATATAGCTGGTACTGGCATAATTCACCTCCGTATGTCTAAGTATTACTAATCTAATATTTTCTAGGGCTAATCAACAAAGCATCGATGACCCCACTACTATCATCCGTAGCGTATGCTTCCAAAGCAATGGCAAAAGCCATATCTCCTGCCGCTGCCTGCATTGCTATCTTAGCTGTAGTAAATGTTCCTAGTAAATCGCCTACGGCAATGTCTGCAGTTCCATCAACCTTAAGAGCAACAGTCTTACCTAAAATCTGAATGCGGCCCCATGCTGTATTTCCTATGGCCTCAGCGCATATACCATATACCCAATCGTCGCCCTGCGTAGTCGTTGTGGTTACTTCGTAACCTGTTGCCGCAACATTGATCGTTACTACATCACCTACAGCCAAAGCGCCGCCACTTTGGTTCTGCATCTCGACAAACTGTTTTTCGGAAACAACAGGAACGCCGGAATTATTCAATGCGATATTCCGATCACCAGCATCCGTTATGCGTAAATTTGTAGCAACACTAGAATCAACTAAATTGTTGCCGGTGATATTGCAATCCGCAGCATCAGCGTGTAGATCTATAAACGCCGTACCCTGAAAAATGTTTGCCGACATTGTCGCAAAATCCCCCTGCTGGCGAATACCGAGACCACCATTAAAAAGGTTGTTTGAGATGGTGACATATTCTCCGTTTATATTGTCAAACTCAGCACCATTAGCAAACAAGTTATTAGTGACTACGCTATAATCGCCATCTGCTGTAAAGGAGATACCCACGTCATCCATCATGTTTCCGTCAAAAACGTTATAGCGTCCAACACTTTGGACAATATCTCCCGTACCCGTCATAACGTTTTGGCTAATCAAAGTATAGTCGTTAGCTACATATATGGCCGCTTGGGTATTAGCAAGAAGAGAATTTCCTATAATACTACATCTATCGCCGTTGACACGAATCCCACGATAACAGTTCTCAATGGTATTCCCAATCATCAGATTATCATGACCTAAACCTGAGTAAGCGCCTTGCTGATTACTTGTAGTAAACCCCTCTATATAATTTCTGCTCACAACTGCGTGAGGCCCTACCACATTTAAACCTGTTCCCGTACTACCTAGCGAAATAATACGGCAATTATCTACTCTGTCATATGCTCCATCTAGATTTACCAGAATGCTTCCAAGAGGATTTTGTATTGTAAGACCCTGAACCAGCCTATTTGTACCCGCTCCATCATTGGTCAGTATAGCACTGTTGCCACCAAAATCAATTATAGTGTCCTCTGGATTCTGGCCAATCAGCTGTTGACCATCCTTCATTACTATATTGACAGTCTCATTATAAGTACCACGCTTAACAAAAATTCTTGCGCCTGCCAATTCAGTAGCGCAAGCCGTGACAACCGAAGTATAATCTCCACCTGCAGCAGCTACTATGGCATCATACGTCGAGAAAGAAGCTGACGGAACAGCACCATCAACATAGGTTTTTACAGCCTTTTCTGTAGGTATTGCTGTATCACTATCTCCGACCAGCGTACCATCTGTGGAAAACTCAATCGGGGTGGCACCTGTAGGCAGGGTTATTGAGGCTACCGACAAGGCACCATCTTCATCCCATTCATATTCAATCGTTACGGCTATCTGTATGGTATCTTCGATAGGGGATGTTCCTAAACCCACTTGAGTTCGAGTAATCCGTATATACTTTTTATTAACCCCATTGATAGTAGTGGCTACCCAGGCAGTAAATGTACTTTCATCCCATGCTATTGTGCCGCTTGACCGAAATCCATTTGTTCCATCACTAGCTGGTATAAACGCTGTCCACGCCGGGCCTGCAATAGAATATTCAAATGTCGGTACAACCCCTGCCCCTGATGCTGGGGTATCAAGATTAACCTCTATAGCATTAAAATCTGCGGCATCCCCTATATGAACCATATCTCCATTCGCTGAAAATATAGTTACATCTGTAACTGTAGAATTAAAAGCGGCGGTGACATCCGTAAACCCCCCATTCTCATCCCAGCCTTGCTCGATAGCACCGAAGGTTCCTACCTCTTGATGTATTACCTCAACGCCGGGATCAGCATGAAGAGCGTGAACCGCAGCACTACCGGCTCCACCAACAGAAACCCGCAAGCCCTCCATTACGCCACCAGTTGAATTAGACCTGTCTAAAGATACTTCTAAGCCCATCATATCTTCGCCGGAGGCTATATCATCAGCGTGTAAAGCGAGGAATATTCCATGTGTGTCACCCATCCCATTTGCTTCAATATCAAGGTGGATTGCTCTGGTGTCAGGTATAGCCGGTGTATGCTCGAAACGAATAACACCCAAGGTCATATTTCTGGGATTTGTACTGCCATCAATAAGTATATTCTTGGTAGCCTCCATCAAGATTTGAACTTGAGACGTATCTTCAATAGTCTCGGATAAATCACCAAGACCAATATCAAAATCAGAATCTATCCACAATTTAGTGGTAAGAGCAAAACCATCATCACCATCATTAACGCCAAACGCTAGACCACCTTTCTCGTCATCTGCAGAACCAACATGCCTGGCTATAATAGATGCCAATAAGGATTCTTCGCCACCTGATTGCTTACCACGAAATTCTATACGACTTACTCTTGCTCCAGCAGCATCAGATTCCTCGGAATTGTAAGCCTGTAAATTCTTCTGAAACGGTAGGTCGGGCCCCATATATTCTATAGTCCAATGAGACACCGACAAATCATCGTTCTGTGGGGCTAATCTTTGGATGGAAATCTGAAATCTATCTCTCACATCATCATCATCTATCTTAAAGAATACACTATATTCTTCATACGATGTTGTGCATGTAAATGTTTCTAGTGCCAAATCTACTGCATCAGGAAAATTGCGTACTCTAAGCCAAAAACCATCAGTTCCTGGTGTTGGCGATTTAACATAAGCAGACCACTTATATGTGCCTTTGGGCAAATAAGTATACTGTTTAGATACATCACCATCAAACTCTATATTGGCGGTCTCAAAGTCGGCATCAAATACAGTAGATTGCCCGTTTAACGCATCAACATCAACGGTTAAAGTACCGGTGTTGTTAGTCAACCATTGGCTGTTAGTATCGTAAAGCTTATAGTTATATCGTGGCTCCTGTACTGTAGCATCAGCAGTGGTCCATAACGGGCCACGACATCTTTCAAATTCTATATCCGTACCAGCTGTCCATTCCATATAGACACCCAGAGAACTTTGACTCCAAAAATGTCTACCTCCACTTACTGTTGTAGGGTTACCTACCCCACCGCCTTCCAAGTACGAGTTGGTCATGTACGACAAGCCACTGCCCTGCAACGCAATCGCAGGGCCGGTGTTGGCTTGAATAATCATGCCCTTCATTTCCAGAAAACCACTGCCGTCAGAAGTGAGCCCGACCTCGGTGTAAAAATCAGAGTTAGTAATGACCAACTGTCCGGCGTCTTCGTTATCGATACCGACAGCAGCGTCAGACGCTCCAGCAGCGTGAACGTAGCTGATGAAGTTCTTTAGGTTAAGTCCTGACCTGTAGGTAACTACATTATCCACACCATCCGCACTGGTACCCCACCCAGCACCACCTGTATCAAATGCTGCGAACTCGTCGGCATCACCACCAGCAGATTCTACTCTAAGTCGCACCTCTGTCACGGCGTCGGCATAAGTATAGCCCACCGTCTTTAACACCACCCAATAATCATTGGTGTTTACTATGTCCGGCATATCTGCCCGAAGCGTCCAGGTAAGCGTCTGATCTGCGCCACCGGCATCAGCACTCAGAGCGGTATTGGTCACAGCATCGCTGGCTCCGTCTATCTGTGCATTAGGCTCCGAAGGCGCTCCGCCATCGTCTGAATAGATATAGGCGAGTATCGTACCAGCAGGCGCACCAGTCTTGCCTAACGGAACTGTTATACTTTTTAATTTAGCCGTTCTGTCAGCCGTAAACTTAAAAGCATATTGTTCTGTTGCTCCTGCCCCTGTGGTAGTAAAATCATTATTGGTATCATCTGTAAATGTTTCCGAAATGGTGTTATTTTGCGCTCGAGACTTAATACAAATACCATTCGTGTTATGAATATTGGTAAAGCTGAGGTGGTCCAGAGTGACGTTGGATACAGCCGCCAGCAACACACCACCACCTTCGGAGGTCAAAGAGGCCGCCTCTATCTTCATATTCTTCAGAGTGGCGTAGTGTGGTGACTTCCAGCTATTACTCGGGTTAGCACCCAACTCTATTGCATAGCCTGACGTGCCTGTGTACTTGATAATAGTATCCGACATACCAGCGCCTTCAACCACTACACCGTTGGATATAAGGCCGTAAGTGCCCTCTGGAAAATTGTCTATTGTTGTTGTGGTTTGATAAGTTCCGGCAGGAATATACATTCTACCAATTCCGGGAATTTGAGCCAATGCCTCACTAAATGGTGTTGCATTATCAGTAGAGTCATCACCCAGCGCGCCCCACCACTGAGGCAGAATATACTGACACGATCCTGCGGCAAGAGTAGCAATACCTGTGCCTGTTAAATCAAATATTTGGTATCCACCTGCCTCAAAAGTCCCATTTATAGCAAGGGTAATACCTGTATCGATCAGTATCAAACCACCTTGTTGAATGCCCAGAGTAACTCCAGCGGGCACAGTAACGTTGGACGATAAGCGGTAGCTAGTGCCTGCTTCCGGAACAATAACACGACCACCTGCCGCCGCTGCAATAGCATTGGTGAAAGCGGTAGAGTCGTCAGTACTACCATCTCCCAATGCGCCATACTCACGCACATCATAGCCAAATGCACCATCATGGTAGATGTCACCAGCCAGACCATACCCGGCAGTAGCTTTGCCATCAGCATCAGTAGTCAAAGCATCGTTAGGATTACCATCGCTGGCAACCAAACCAGACACTTCGATCTCATCAGCGTTTACGATAACTCCGTCACCGCCGCCAACCGCAATAGTGGTATCAGCATCAGCTCCTGGAAGAACGTTGTCCTCTCCACCAGTAAGCCCACCACCAGCCACAATATCTTTGGCTGCAGTCAGAGTAATAGTTGTGTCAGCATCTGCGCCGGGGAGAACGTCATTGGCACCGCCACTCAGTCCGGTACCTGCGGTTACTATATCGCCCAGGGTAATCGTCGAGATGGTGATCGTCCCATCTCCATCATCTGTAACGGTGACATCGTTGGCGGCGCCATCGATTAACGAAGGTAGGTCCAGAGCCACTCCGTCAACTGGTGAGCGTGATTCTTCATGCCAGTTGGATCCATCATACATGAACAGCGTGTGATGTATGTCACTGGCAACCGTGGTGAGTGTGCCCAAAGAATCAAAGTTAGTCCCGAAGGTTATTGTGTGAGGACCAGCTCCATCATCTGTGAACTGGAAGAATATCCATTGCCCATTTCTTCCGTTGGTTGCATTAAGCGTTGTATCCCCTGTCACAGTGAGGGTAAATATGGTACCCAGGTCCATGTCCACTGAGATGGGATTGGCAAACGATAGCGCAGAGATAGCCCCGGTGATAGTCTTTGACTCTATATCTCCAGAGGCAACGACCCTGGCCCCATAGGCAGAGCTGGTACCGAAAAGCAGAGCTATCAAAAATATAGAGACAAGTCTAACTTTCATTTTACTATTCCCCCGTTCCAGTAGTACCTTCGCCTTCACGAACAGCTGATTCTACCAGCGTTTCTATGAAGGCATCCAGGTCACTATTGGCCTTGGTTTGAAAGGCAAGGATAGCATCAGGCGCTATCTCTTTGGTTCGTGCAATGGCTGCGGCTTTCAGAATTCTCTTGTCATCGTCACTGAACTCGCCATCGGCAGCCAGTTCCTTTATAAGATCTCCCTGGGTCTGTGCAACGTAGTTTACAGACTTCTGTGCATAGAACGAAAGGAGCTCAGCATACTCAACGAGCTTCTCATTCTTGGTCCTGGAAGTTATGAACTTCACCAGAGCTGCTCCACCAGCAGCAACCACCGCTGTGACAATGGATACCGCTATGGTGACAACTGGCTCCAACATGGTCTCGATTATATACTCCACGGCTTACCCTCCCTTAACTGTTTGGACTACGTGTTTCTTCTGTCCATACGCCATCCTCATAGGTGAACACCAGCATGTCGTTCACCGCACCTGTGCCATAGTAGCCATCGATTCCACCAGCATTCTGTAGCTTGATGTTGGCGTTGTGTGCGATCCTGGTGAACACATCCTTAATCTTTACTTTGATGGTCTGGCCATCAGCGTCCGGGTCATCGAAATCTGTGATGGTTGTTAAGACTGTGTTGGCAGTCAGAAACGCGTAGCCACCTGATACTGAAGGAGTAGCATCCTGGTCAGCAAATGCGGTCCAGTTATGCGCGAAGATACCAGTGATAGAAAGACTGGAGACTCCACCTACCTGCGGATTCTCTACAGAAAATGTCCCCATTGTTTTACACCCCCACCATAGTAACTTCCAGGCTACTGGCAGTGACCGTCCCTACGGCAATGACCTCTAGCCTGAGAAAGCGCCCCAGAACAGGGACTACCTTGACTCGTTTTACATCTCCACCGATTGGCAAACTGTCCGGTGGCTCAGCGTTCTCTATGTCTGTCAGGGTAATTTCCTCAGCCAGTCGCTGAAACCAGTTGGTGCCATCGATGGAGTGGTAAACTTTCCACTGCAACTCGGTGATACTTCCCTGGGTCACATCAAAGAATAAACTAGCGTATGAGTAATTACCCATGTCAAAGTAATCCGTTTCCACCCAACCGTTGGTCAGGATTGCATCCTCCCGAACAACTGCATATCTCTTGGGCGATGGATTTATATATTTCAGACCCATCCCTGTCGAATCTACTAGTGCCATCTTAACGTACCCCCTTATTAGGTAACCTCTGTGGCTGTCAGCTTGTAGAGCTTGCCACCACTTCTAAACATTAGCAAACCACCATCCACGACAAATATTTTGTTCTCCGGCAGACTGGCTACATCCGGCGTCTCAGTCCTGGTCTCCTGGTATCCCACGGTCCTTTCCAGGTCATCCGTTAGTTGGTCTAAAGTGACACCGCGTCTAAAGTTCATGTCATTCTCCCTCGTAAGACAGCGCTATACTACGGATCCTGTCTCGTTTAGTAGAGGTCATCACCAGTTCTGCCTTAACGGATACAGGACGCTTCATCCGCAGTCCAACTGTCTGCCCTCGGATATCCTCGTTCCCGGTGGGGGTCATAGTAGCTGAGAAGGTATCACCAGCGTGGCTGGTAACAGTGACTGCAATAGTAGGCATGGCAGATTCATCGTTATATTCACCCTGGAGCTCCAGCATATTGATCATGGCGTTCTTAGGTGCGCGGATGTGATGTGACTCTACAGTCCCTGCTATAGCAGCTCCGTTGTCCGTGTCTCCGTTGTTCAGCTGATGGATCCATCCATCACCTGAGTTGGCAGCCAGAATCTCTCTGAAGACATCCCCTGTGCTGTGTACCGCTATGTCATTGATTGCCGCCGGGTACTCATAGCTCTTCCAGGCTCTGTCAATGATCGTCCTGGTGGGGAAATCTCTTTCCAGGTCCAGGATCAGAATCAGATCCAGGGCTCCGTCATTGTCACTGTCAACCAGAAGCCAGATCTCCCTTCCATAGGTGACCAGCTTGCTTTCCAGGAGATACTGATTCTCAATGTCAGCTAGGATGTTGCCCTGTGTTTCTGAAAGCAGCTCAGGTTGGCTGCCTATACCAAAGAATCTATATAGACCTTCTCTACCAAGATACAGGTTTGCTCCACCATAGGGTCGTGCAGCATCCGGAGCAAAGAGTCCAATGGTCTGATACGTGGGACGTATGGCTACTTCAGTAGGCGAGGGTGGATTCAACGTGGAGTCCATACCCGAGACTATCCAGATCTGTTCGTTTCTAAAATATACCGCCAACTGATCGTTACCTAACTTCTTTGCATTGATGATACCGGCCGGAACTGGAAAGTCCAGAGTGTTATCCAATGGGAAGTAGTCGGGCGCCGACTCTCCTACCAGGCCGCTGGGATTATTTCGTTCGAAACGTTTTGTGAAATAGAGCTTCTTCTCATTTTCTTCCCATGCCCAGATCCTGCCCTTCCATTCGATGAATCCTGCAGGGGTAAAGGCATCACGTTTGTTCTGGTTAGTGTCATCTCCCTCATCATAGAGATAGTGGTCTTCTGAGTGCAGCCTAGCACCTACCCTGTGGTCAGGGATACCATCTTCATAGTAGCTGAGCCATCCATGCGTGTCTACAAGGAAGTACTGCCCTGTAATATTGGCTTCACTGACTGTGTTATCGGTACCTATGTCCCGCCGGTAGATTCTCATGGTACTCACCTGGGGATCCGATGTAGAAGGACCACTGATTCTAACCCTGTTACCTGCAACCGTGGGTGATATACGAACACTACGCTCCGAGGGCCTGGACTCTGAGCCATAGGTGTTATTCACGTAGGTTAGCTTATAGTCGTAGAAATGGCTGGGGTCTAACCCTCCAAGCCAGAAGGATAGCATCCTGGTGTCTGCCACCCATGAACCAGCGCCAGTGTACCGTCGCGAAGCCCATCCTGCAGGTACCGGCGTCTCATGTCTGAACGCTACCATGTACCGATTGACTGCTGACGTATTGACGTAGTTTGCCAGGTATGTCTCATTAGGCTCCACAACAAACCAGTAATCTACACCGCTGGTCAGTACCGTTGTCTCTGGAAACTCAAAAGCCAGATACTGATAGGCATTGCCTTCCGTGACCCAATCATCATACGTGGATAGCTCAATCCAGTCGCTTTGTGCGCCTGCACTCAATAAAGTGCCGGGATCACCTGCACTATCGTCAAATAGGCTCATCCGTATCATGCCTGTGCGGATGAGAGTTCCCCATGCAAAGTGAACATAGATTGCGTCAACATCTATGTTCCTGGTAGGAGTATAACGGACAGCGATCTTTGTTCGGGCAGCTCCGCCGCCAGAGTCTATGTGAAAGGGTACCGTTGGGGCATTGAGCCCATGCGTGGTACCCGCTACATATCCTACACTCGTTGTGTTGGTTGCGCCGGGGGGCTCATTAGGCTTTACAATCCCCAGGCGATAGCTGGGATTAACTCCACCTATGCTGGCATTGTCTGTCCAGTAAGCATCACTATCTGTAGCAAAGAATGCCCTGTTTCCAAAGCTCTCAATAGGGCGCTTGGCAGTAGCAGCTTCATTCACCAGGGTAACATGAGCTCCAGTTTCGTTGATGGCTTTCCAACGACTACTGGAGATCCCCAGAAGGTTGAAGTTCTGAGACTGGTCCACAAATGCGAATAGCTGAGTGGCGGGGTCATCCAGCTCAGTAGTGTTCCAACGGTCATAGCCCTTCCGAATCTGCAGGTCGGCAGTCTCTCCTTCATAGTCCAGGTCGAAGTTCTTGAGAGTCCTGGCGCTGAGCAATGCATCCTCTCGGAGAGCTGCATCCCTTCTCTGACCCATTTTGAAATTGTCCTGATATAGCTTAGGCATCAAATCACCCCGTTGTGGCCCTGGATCCCCCAGGCTCCAGAAGTCGAAAGGCATCTGTAAGGCATGAGCAGGGGAAGAGGACTACTCCCCTCCCCCTGAAATAAACCAAGCACGTGGTCTACTTGTCCGGATTGAGTGCAGGTGTTTTATCGGGCAGATCTTGGACAGCCCCGAACCGGCTTCCCACCTGGTGTGTTGGAACCCCTGGCGATGCACGATCCCCTGGATTATAGGCAGGGGTCTTGTCGTTCTCCACTAGGTTACTCCCAAATCGAGAGCTCATGTGCTGAGGAACTCCGGAGCCTGGCTTGCCCTGTGGATCCATGGAGGACTTCTCCATCGTTCCAAGTTCCTGCTCTGTGAAGACCCTTTCGCCGCCCTTAAAAGTTTGTGGTCCTTGCGATCCTTTGCCTGGCATATTTTATACCTCCTGTTCCAGGAACACCTGATTAGTCCAGGAGTACCTGTGTCGTAGCGATTGAGAGCGTGTTGGCAACGGCCTCGCCATTTCTCAGACCAAAGGCCACGGCCATCTCTTCATCAGTGGGAAGTCCTGTTTCGATAGCGCACTTCCAGATGTTGTCCACAAAGTAATCAACTCTGGATTGGCCAGTCACTACAAAGGCCAACTCAACAGTGGCGCCATCAGTAATGGTCACACCAGTACTCTCGGTCTCAGCACTGGAATCCATGTTTGCTTCAGCGCTTACCAGACCACTGCCATCAGTCATAGTGAATCCAATGGAATCCACTCGGTTATCAAAGAGGTCTCCTGAAGCAAGCTTGGAGCAAAGACCGACAAATACGTCTGCCTGATCAACGTCTCCTACCTGGACCTCAGTGATGAACCATACATGCTTCCCGTCCACCAGAGCCGCCATTTCGCTCAGTGAGAAGTAGTAGTAGTAATTGTTGTCGCCTGCGGCATTCGTGCTTATGCCCCAGCCACCACGCTCATCGGAGACAGCCAGCGGCGTGCCGCTCCCCGAATTACTTATATCCCATGTAACTGCCCCAACATCGTTCGACGTCAGCATGTAGAACCTGAGTGGTGGACGTCTCAATGGAGATGCTGGTTTGTGGATTGCGTCGTGCCACCAGGCCTTGGTGGTGTTCTTTTCGTTATTACGTAGCATACCGAACACGTCGTTGGAGTACTGGTATAGTCCCATCTGGTCCAAATACCATTGGCTTCTAGCACCCCTTCGACCCGACCTTGCCATAACGTCCTTTGACATCTGTGTTCCTCCTTGACTGCCAACAGGCCACAGCCTTCCACTGCATGTCCCGAATGTCAAGTGTGGCTACTGCAACTTCTTCAGTGCCCCCAGACATGCGCCGAGATTAACTGCCTAATTGACTTCTAACGTTCCAATTCATGCCGTTACGAGACTGGTATCTCCTGCCGCTACTTCCGCCTCCTCTCGTCTGATTCAGCCATGGAGACATCACAGCATTTATCTTGGTTTTGTTGGCGTTCCCTCTATAGGAGCTCACAGTAACTTCATACTGTTGAGCCCAGGCAGACAATGCCCTTGGGTCGTATAGACCTGTCAGTTCTGCTGCCATCCAATATGCTGCAGCATACAAGGGTCGTCTGTATTCCTCCGGGACCTCCAACTCTTCCCAATCGTATTGAGCCTCTAACGGCCGCCTATTGCTCAGTATCAGGATACTACGCTTACCCAGGGCGTCAGTCGTAGTGGGAGTAGGACCTATGCTTATCACTCGCTCGATAGCAGGTCGTGTCTCCACCTGGTACTCGTCACAAGCACGAACCGTCACAGTTTGCCCTGCGGCAGGAACGCCACCGATCCACTTATCAACGTCCAGGTACCCGGATCCAACGGTTTCCACCTTACCGTGGGAGCCACCGGAAGCAATGGCAATCTCACCCTCTGAGACACTGCTCAGGGACCCTGTGCCAGTCACCCGGGTATTTGTAAACGTTGTGCCTATGAGTGTCGCCGTAGCGGTACCCACAGTGAATCGGTTATTAGCTCCACCACGCAGCCCACGATGCGGAGCGGCTGAACTCAGCCGGATCTTCTGAGCAACACCAATCTTATATACATCAGTTGCCACTATGGTGCTACCCTCTCCCCGCAAATCTTCATACGTAATAAAATTAGCTGCTACACCATCTTCTGCGACAAAGCCATAGGTGATAACAACGTCATCTGCATCCGTGATGCAAATGAGGTCGCCTTCATTGATGTTCAAAGACGTGAATGTCTTACTGCCATCATGAAGCCGTGTTGCGCTGGTACTTGCCCCAGCTACGCCGCTTACCTTTGTGGTGATGATGTCCAACACCTCTACGATACCATAGCTTCCATAATCCGGATCGACACCTACACTTCCATCCGCTATGTCGCTCCGGTTCCAGACTATATCTCCAGGAGAAATCCTCCTGCCTGTATAGGTCTTACCAAAATTGATAGCCGTATCTACCACAGTTCGAATAGTAGCACTGGTAACCCAAGACTCAGGAACGTAGTCAACCTCTGGTGGCCCCTGAGCAAAGGGTTGTATCACCTGGCGTTGGTATTTCGGGAAGGCGTAATAAACAGGCTGTAAAGATTTATCCGTAGCCGGATTCCTACCCGCGACAAACTCATCTTGTGTTACCAGTCCCAGCGGCAACCTGTTGCCACTGGCATCGATGAAATAGACCTCACGAACGTCCAACCACTCAACCGGGACAGGGTACTCCCACTTATCAGCTTGCAGTTCCATCGTCTCAGCAATGGGGAATAGATTACAGTCGTGGACAACCAGCTCTTGAGCATCTCTCACTGCTTCTGTTAAAAGCGTGTCATCCAGGAGACCATCGGCTCTGGCCCTGGTCAGACCTCTGGCGCTCAGTATACGTTGCTTCAGCTGAAGCCTGGTGATTGACATTGTAACCCCCTTATTCGTCAGTCTTGGAGTAGTCGTATGCATACCCCGTATTATAGATTGCGCTGGATGGTTTCTCCTTCCAAGAAGCTATCCGAGAATATGCATTACTGCAACAGACGTGTATGAAATTCATGAGTATCATCGTGGAAATCCCTCCTCAGCAATCCACAGGTCGCCAATTACTTCCTTGATAGTAACCAGTGGCTCCAGCTGCTCTTTCACACCTTCCCAGGCGAAGTCATGTCCGCAAAGGATCCCACCAGGAGCGATCTTGGGAGACCAGACCTGAACGTCGTGGCCAACCAGCCTGTGATCAGAGTCCACAATCACGGCATATACGCTGCCATCTGTAAAGAGCGTTGCAGCGTCATCGCAAAGCATCCTGAGATAACATTCTCCGGTAAGACCTGGCTCCCACCACAAGGGAAATCGGTTCCGCTCTTGCATATTCTCCATGAACTCCAGGAAGATGTCTACGGTCAAAACGTCGCTGTGCGAGGTATGCCGCAGGTCTGGCTGCCCCAGCCACGTGTCCACTGTGCATACGCTTTGCTCGTCGTGCATAGCGTGGTATAGACGGTCAGTAGTCCTGCCCCTCCATGCCCCCAGCTCCACGATTACTGCATCGTCCGGCGCGTCAACAACCAGCTGGTAGAGATAATCAAGTTCCTCATCGCCCATCCAGCCCTGTATTTCATCCATTTGCCTTTACCCTCATCTTTGTACTACAGTACTTGCATAGGGGAAGCTCATCTGACTCACCGCTGAGATGCTTCTCCTGATAGTAGCGACGCAGTTTATGTTCCAGGACCTGCTCCAAACTAATGGAGTTAAGGTTCCCGAAAGTTATGTCTCCATGTGCGTCTACACAACAGAGACAGACAGTGCCATCAAACATAACATCAACTTCATGTAATATTCTGAAGCAAGGTGGGGTCTCCATAGGGACGCCTTCTGCCTGCAAGGTCCTGTTGGTACGGAATCCATCGATGCTCCCTGCCCACTCCATGAAACGAGCAGTGCCGACACCCGCGAAACCCATGTCAGCCCACAGCTCCTTGAACCTCGCGTTGTGTTCAGGATACTTCTTCTCGTCTGCCAGGCTATAGATATTCACCTTGATCGGATTGTCTACCATGAAATTCCTTATACGCTCACTTACAGTATCAAAATCCAGCCCCATCATTGATTCGTAGGACTCTTTATCATAGCCATGAAAGCTTATGGTAAAGTCACAGTATATATCCGCGTACTCTTTCAACCTTTCAGCTATCTTGGGTACCAACCCGGAGCCATTCGTGTAGATGGAAACTTTAGCTTCCTTCTCTCTCAAATAGTCCATCCATTGAAACAGACGCGGAAATAATAACGGGTCTCCCAATCGGAAGAGCGTAAAAGCCCGACAGCCCAGCTTTACAGCCTGGTCAACGATACTGGTGAAGAGACCATAGTCCATCATCCCGCTCCTGCTGATCTCGGAATGTGGACACATCCTACACCTGGCGTTACACAGCGTAGAGGACTCTATGTGAACGTATTGGAGTTCCTGGTCCATCCATCGTCTCCTGAAAAAATAGCGACACATCGCGAGGTATCCGGTCGCTGGACGGGACCTCTCGCGTATCCAGAACTGCAAATGCCTTTCGGTGGTCATTGAAGTAGGCGTTGTTTTTTAGACAAGACCCCCCTGTCCTCGCGTAGAATGGTATCCCTGCCATTTCACTGAACACGGAGGAATGGTATCTGTAGCTAACTACTCCCTGCAGCAAAGAATAAACTCCAAGCATCACGCGTGGACTGCCAGGATATGGCAAACACTTGTACCGCTTAAACAGCTCTGGAGCCAGGTCGCCCAGGGATGAATAGATTATCTCTCCCTTCGCTACTTCGTTTGCCAGATTGTCTATAAGATGCCTAACGTGCGGCAAGTGAAGTACATTGAAATGGTTCAGCAAAGCTTTCGCTATGGCAACAGGTTCCTGGAAGTTAGCTATACCTCCTGCAGTAGCCAACCCGATTATAGGAAGGCTGTCTTCATACATTGGCATAATGGCCTGTGCTCCATCCATTTCTGGTATCATACGAAAGGCAAAGTCGTCAAACACCTGGGGCTCAAACCCCATCTTCCGAGCAATCGCTTGTGACTCGCTGCTACGAACAGTGAATCGTTCGCATTTGCTGAACAACTCAGAGACACGATGATAGCATTCTCTTGGAACTGTTTCTAATCCAATACGTTCAACAGTCACAGTCACTCCCTGCTCAATAGCTCTGTCAGCAATAACACCCGCGCGGTCGCATATATGATCATCATAGAACAGTCCTCCTCCACCGATCACCAGTCTCTTGGCATCAGAGGCGAAGCCATTGGCAATAAGTTCCAGTTCCCCAATGGAATGCCGGTATGTTGGCTGCCGAACATACACCTGCACAACCTCATACTGCGGCAGGTATTGATCCAGGAGGCCCTCAAAGATGGCATCATCACCTAAGTTTCCTGTCCCATAGCATCCAAAAGCGTATAACAGACCTTTGCTACCCATTCTATACTCCTATCGTTACCGAATGCCCATGCTGCAGATAGCCATATTCCTGCATGATTTCACCAGCTTCACCCCATATTGTATCCAGGAAGCCTTGGCCTACCAGGGGGTCTCGCTGCCACTTGAGACAATGAGCATTATATCGCTCAGCGCCAGAGGCAAAGACAACCTGCTGAAACCCGAATAGCTCTCTTACGTCGGGCTTGACCATATCACGGCTTCTTATAACTTTCGGTATTTTCTCCACAGGTACTACGTTAAGAAACTCCAGAATACCTTCCAAAGTCTCAATAGGTGAAAGGCATAGGCGCTCATACTGCACAATATGAGGGCCGTATTTCAGAAATGCGCTGAAGTAGTCTGTCCACATCCTGGCACTATTAGCGGTCAGTTCTCGGTTGGCGACAAGTTCCTCAACTGTCTCCACCTTACCCTCGACCTCCCGTTTATACATGTCCGACAGTATGCAATCCCGGGGGTCTCTCAGAAGCAGGATATAGGTGCCTTTGTCACCCAGAATCTTCCATCTGTCCAGGTGGGCCACAAACAGAAATACATCGGCAAGACCCACTCCGTGGTTAAGAGGCTCCACCCCCTGCACAACCACGCGGCCGGTAGCCTTACTGATTAGCGCGGACAGATAGTTCCTGCCACTCCTGGGATATGAGGACATGACGTTGTGCTTGTTCACCACTGCCCATTCAGTAAACCGGCGCTCTGCCTGCGTCCTTTCATACTCTGCTTTGTTCATCGTTCCTCTCAAACATTGGCTGAAGATGGCTCTTCTGAATAACAGCTTCTATACTCCATTCAGAAGGAGCGTCCTTCCCGCCCCGAATCTCGATCTCACCAGCTCTGTGTACTGGCATGTGGTCACAGCACTCGTTTATGTACCTGATGGAGCCGCCCGGCAACGTCCCTCGAAGCAGATGATAGAGAGATACCGTATCCGGCGGCTCCGCTTCGAAAGGCAGGAAGTAATGGAAATGACTGCCGTTGTAGATGGAAGGAAGCGTTAGCTGACGCTCGTAGTAGTCTCGATGCGGCACAAACAGGATCAGATGTCCACCATACTTCAGTATACGCCACCAATTCTGCAATCCAGTATGCACGTCCTGGATATGCTCCAAGCAATGTGAGCTGTACACCCAATCATAGTTATTATCCTGAACGCCCTCCATGTGCGTTGCATCTCCGATAATCGTAACACCTGGGAGGTCCTGCTTGTCAAAGCCATCTGCTTCAGGCAATATCTTCGCATTATGACATCCTATGTCTATGCCTTTGCCCTGGCAATACTTCTCAAAGAAGTAGGAGCGCTTACGTCTGGTAACCGCATTGCCTGTACCCATTAGGAGCCCTCCACACGTGTGCGAAACTTCCGCAAGTACCTGTTCATCGTATTCCACATCCCCATGATCTCTGACCGGGGCAGCTCCGGAGTCTGGTATACAAAACCAGTCTCGTTGTTGCCGTGGATGTAGAAGTAATGGTCGAAGTCTTCATCCAGGATCAACACCTGTTCGTAGACAGGAGTACCTGGATAGGGTATCAGCGGATAGGCTCTTACGATATCCGGCTGTGCTTCCTCCAGGAAGCTTATAGTCTCATAGAAGGTTTCCCAGGTCTCCCCCGGGTACCCGATCACCAACCAGGCCAGAACATCGATGCCCACTTCCTGAAGTTCCTTAATAGCACGAAGGTTCTGTTCCCTGCTTGTTCTTTTATTCATGGACGTCAACACTCTGTCCGACCCGCTCTCTATCCCGATACACGCGGTCTTACATCCGGTGGCAGCCAGGAGCTCAGGGAGGCCTTCTTTATAGTCAGCCCGGACGTTGCAGCTATACTGCAGATCCAGGTCCCTGTCCTTCAGGCACTGGAGCGAGAAAAGGTTCGATGCAAAGAGATCATCTTTGAAACGGAAACTCACATCTCCATACCTCTTTCGAATGTCAAGGATCTCTCTTACCACAGCACCTGTACTCCGCCGCCTCATAACGTGCCCACCAGGTAGCTTGCTACAGAACCCACATTGATATGGGCATCCCCTGCTGGTGAAGATCTGAAACGAAGGCTTGCCCTGATACCTGCGTGTGTAGCTTGATACGTCTACAAGGGAATAGTCTGGAGCGGGTATGAGGTTTATTGACATCTTATGGCCATGGATAATAGCTTCCCCCTGGCCCAGAGAGACCAGCTCCAACAGAGCCGACTCTCCTTCGCCAACTATTACATAGTCAAAGTCCATGGAAGTACTCATAGGCATTGCACTGGCATGGGGTCCTCCAGCTACTGTCTTCACATCCGGATGCAGCTCTTCCACCAGCTCCTTAATTCGAACCGTCCGGTTGTAGCTGGCTGTGTATGTAGAAAACCCATACCAGTCAGCTTCCGGAAACTCCCAATCATCTTCTGGAATCCCGGAAAGATCCAGGATCTTCACTTCATACCCGGCCTGCTTCAGAACAGTTCCCAGGTATAATAGACCCATTGGGGGATCTAACCTGTCATCCTGAAGCTCCGGCACCGGCGTCTTCACCAGACATATACTGGTCATTAGTTCGATCATGAGCATACCCCCGGGTTACCCACCAGCTTACGAGCCTCGTCGTAGGAAATATTAATGGGTTGCTCATCCCACCGATAGTCCATCCAGGGATTACCCTTCATAGCTTTGGGATGCTCTCCCAGAAACGGCGCTCTGTGATGCGGCTCATGGTTCAGGAAATAATCATGTGTTTCCAGTTTGAACTTCAGCACGTCACCCTGGCCAAATTCGTGACAGACTTTTATCTCATTTTCGTTCTTCCATCTGCGGTCTATCATCTCGTATTGCCAGAGCAGCTTCTCCAGGATCCTCTGGATGTCACGGACCAAAGCATAGTGAAATGCAAATCCTTCGGTCTCAGCGTCAACGTGCTTACTGAGATACTTCCTGCCATCCCATTCCAGATCGTGTTCACGGCTATACCAACGCAGTGCTTTGTCATTATACCCATCGTTCACTGCCCATTGCACCTCGAAACATGCTGGAAAGTAGAAAGCCCGCGCATGTGGCTTCCTGAATACCCGCTGATGTGCGGTGAAGAAGATGGTCTTTTCGTGGTACACGTCATGGTAGAAGACCCGCTCCGGAACGAACATATTGTCGTACTCTCCTTCATCAACCCAGCGGCGAATATTCTTACATAATTTCTTGGGATAGACTATATCTCCATCCACTACCCAGATATATTCTCCTACCTTCGCAGTATCCACAATCATCTGGTATGGTATGGATTCCGCTCCGTAGATGAACCCGGCTGGACAGTGCCGTATCTTCTTATCCGGATCCGGGAAGTTACGAATGATCTCCGTGGTTCCATCCATGGAGAGTCCTGCCGGGGAAACTCGCTCAGGGAGAATCACTCTCCGCATCGACTCCAAACAATATTCGAATATGACTATCTCATCGGCATAGTCATAGATACTCTTCAGACTTGCCGCCATGAAATCCGCTTCGTTGAAAACCTTATAGTAAACTACTAACTTATTGCCCTTGCCCTTGTTTCTAAACCGCATTGGTATTCTCCTTCGTGGAGCTGGAAGCTTTCAAAAGCTGATCTATTTGCCTCATTACCTGATCAGCTTTGATGCTCCACATACACATAGGCCACTTCTTGTCGTTGCCTCGACAACAGTGGAGCTGCCAGTCGTTACACGCTACACACTTCGCTTTGCCCAGAATGTGGTGAACGGTTGGGTAATGTGCAATCCGCAGATCCGGATGCACTGACCCAAATAGACCCAGAGCCAGGTTGTTGGTAACACCTGCTATGTGTAATCCACCACTGTCAGGACAGAGCAGAATATTTGCAGCTCCTATCATCCCAACGTATTCCTGGAAGGAAAGTTTCCCTGTTAGGTTCACCACACTGGCAGGATACTTGAACTCCTGGTCAGATACTGCCACAACGCTATAGCCACGTTTCCTGGCTATCCCAACGAACTCTTTCTGACGAGCCATAGGCCACATCCTGGAAGCGCCTTTGGAGTCTGACTGCATCACGATTACTCTCCCATTTCCTGGAACACCATTCTGCTCCAGGATGGCATGGGCAACCTCCGTCCAGGATTCTGGTATCTGGAACTGCCAATCAGTGCTATAATCTACCTGGTCCAGACCAATCGCCCTGGCAAACAGCAGAGCCCTGGGAACCTCGCTTGTCTCCGTTCCAAAATCGATGGCGTTTATGGTATTGTAAATCGTGTGATAGTTCGTATAATCGTGACCACCAGGCGGAAGCGGCAGTCCAGCTGTACCGTGTTCATAATCCATCGTCAACACGTGGTCAACCACTCCTGACAATCTGACCAATTCCCCAACACCCGGCGAGGTCATATACACAATCACCATGTTGGGATACATCTTCTTCAGAGTTGCCAGCGCCGGTAGGCTGCTTAGCACATCACCAACTCCGCGGAAGCGTATGAACAATGCCCAAAGTTCCTCACTTTCCTCTTTCTTCCCAAAGGCTACCGGTATTGTCTTCCTGGGAAGAAGAAGGTGTTTATCCAGCTCCCTCAAAGCACTTCGAAGTGAGATGCCCAGGATGCCGCGACGTAACGTAAAGTTATCGCTCTCCAGGACGGTCGCTGTTGGATAGTTCTCATACAGGTCACTGAACAGAGAGAAACACATCACAGTGGTCTCAGTGCCCAGAGCTGCGGAGATATGAGATAATCCTGTATCAGGCCCAAACACAACGTCCATCATGGCTAATCCCTGCATCACATCTCGTAGGGGCCTGTCCAGAAAGAAATGCGCCCCTGGTGGTATGGAAGCCGCTGTAGCTCCAGAAATCCCCTTCGCAAATACAAACACATCGAACTCTTTCCGCTTTATGAGAGTTCGTATGAAGCCTATAGTATACGCCCAATCCTTTGCCCTTTGTTTTGACCTCAGTATCACACCAACGCATGGTCTGTTAAACCATTTCCGCATCTTACGAACTTCATTCCACTCCGGAGCTGTGAGATAAAGCTTCGGGTAATCCATGACTCTAGGGAACCCGGCGGCCTCCCACATACGAAGGTTCTTCCCGGGAAGAAATCTTTCTCCACCCTCGTCTTTTTCGGTAGATGCTATGGCTTCGTTGATGTTAATAATCTTTGTATCTTCCGGTATCTGCTCCAGGCTGGTCATCCCCTGTACTATGGGGTGCCCTTCGAAGAGCTCCGGATGATTTGATAAGATGTAGCTCTTATCTTTCACCGCTGACATCCTGGCTATTGGCTCTAACAATACGTTATCTCCTAACCATAGGAGATTAGGATACGCCAAAGCCGGAATGCGTATAGTTGATCCTATCAAACTTTCAGACACAGCATTTGCCTCCTGTGTATAGAAGTGAGGGGAGACAGCTCCCCTCACTGGTTTTGTATGCCCTGTGTTAGACCGGGCAGTTGATGAAAAAGCTGCCAATGGCAATAGCGGTACCTACGTCCACTATCCTGGATGTTCCCACTGGTACCCTCTGGCCACTTGCCCAGAGAATTATGGTCCCATCGCCAGTTGAAAGGACACAAACTCCGTCCCTGGTGACAGAGCCATCACTGGTTATGGCAATCTTATTCAGACCCTTGGAGTGTGCAAAGCCAAACTCGCCATCGGCAAGAGTAGCCTGCAACTGACCCACAGGTTTATTTACCAACACATCCGTGTCGTCCAGGTCAGCTGTAGCTTCCCACGGTTCCTTGGTAGGATCCGCTAAAGCTACGAACAGACCTGCAGTTCCGGCCACTGAGCCTGCGCCCTCGTAATACTTGATGTAGACAAACTCGTTTCCCATCTCGTCGAAATACTTCTGGCCGGGACGGAATCGTCTCGCATCAGTATACACGCCGTTGACTATGGCTCCAGTTACATACGGTGCAGCTCCCATGAGGTAAGTCCTCCTTCCAGCTAATCAGAGAAAATCCTGATCAACTATTGGTGTAACCAAACATGCCACCAAGTCCACGTCTGTCTGGAGAGACCAGTTGGACTATGTGGTACATGGCAGTCGCCTGCATGTTAGTACCGGAGATATGCTCCCAAGGATATATACCAGTTCCGCTTGCCGGGTCAAAGCGCTGGTCAGCCATGAGGAACATGCAGTTGGGATCCCACGCGAACATGGATGACGGATGCACCCACGTCATCATGGGCTCTTTATAGAATTCCGCATTGAAGTCATCCAGCGTGATCCGGGGTTTTACACCCAGGTCTGCCAGAGGTGACCCAATGTCGCGTTGAGTCATGCCCAAAACGATTGCCCTAAGCTGTCTGAAGAAACCAGCCGGGCAAGCGCAATACATACCATAATGCCAGCCGAGCTGGATCTGGTCGAAGAACTCGGCCAGGTCATCGGTATCAAACGCTTGGGCATTGGTGATACTGGTCACAGTGTCGATGTTCGCGCCGGATGCGGAACGGTTCACAGTGGCCAGAGCGTTATCCTGTGTCGTTGGATGCCACCAATAGTTCGTGGTGCTGGTAACAGGAATGTTTCCCAGGGTGTGACCGGTAGCAGAAGGCTGCCGGATAATCTGGGGGATGCTGAGCATTCGGAGTGAATGGTCAGTGACGTTGTTCAGATACAACTCTTCAGGAGGAACTGGAGCTGACGAAAGCGCGGCGCTGATGTCAACGCGTTGCCCTGTCAGAGACTCATTCCAACGACTGAAGAGACTGTAAGCAAATGCATCGGTATACCCCTGATGCATACTATCAACCATTATGTTGATAAAGTTAAGACGCGCAGAAGGGCTATCATAGAGAGCCATCCGCACGTCGTTAGTACCAGCAGAGTTGTACATCAGGGCAGGGGTATACTGCATCCTGGTGATATTATCTATGCTGGGCGCAGCAAATTCCTGCGCTTCGTTCGCCAATGACGGACTGAAATGTTTGTAGATCACATTCCAGCCAAACGTCATATCAGGCCCAAGCCTGTCTCGCTTCATGTATCTGAGAAGCAGACGCAAAGTGGGCGTGGCGAACTTATGTGGATATATCAACTGACGATACACCAGCTCTATGGCCAGTGACAGTTGAGTATTCCACGTGGCGCTCGTCCTTGTTGGAAGTGCCAATTTGTCTCACCTTTCCCCGACGATTCGGAGGGCAAGACAGTTAGTACGCTGGAGGTGCTTGGACCCCTGCAGCTGTTTGAAGCCGGTTCTGCGTCGTAGCTATTTCCTGTGCCTTGAGATTAGCTAGTCTATTCATCTGCTCAATCTTCACAGGGTCATAAACTTCACGGTTGGGCTCTGCTAGATCTCCCAATTCCGCGTAGGAACCTGTCATAAGCATCTCCCGCGCGTCCTGTTGCTGCCGAGCTGTGTTAGCCTCACCAGCAGCACTGACCGCGTCGTTTATAGCTGACGAAAAGAACATATTAGCCTGTGCTAATTTGGTCTGTGCAAGATTATGTGCATCGGCTTGAGTCTGAGGATCCTGATACTGAGCGTTCATGAGTCTACTCGCTTCCTCATTGTTCGCCAAGCTCAGATAGAACTTGTCCAGGAGATCTCTACTTCTCTCCGGAGAGATGCCATACTTGCTTTGCATCTCATTGTTGAGCTGCACTCTTGCGCTACTGAACTGGTTTCTCACACCGTCTTGCTGATGTTGCGCGGCGAATCGCCGGCCAACTGAGTTTTCTACCATGCCCGGAAGAGCACCTTGAAGCGTAGACATAAACGCGGTGTTCTTCTGGTCCATGAGTGTTGAAATCACATCGACAATTTGGCGTGGGTCAGTTACAGCCGGACCACCAGGCGCTGAAGGTGGCTGCCCCGTTCCAGTGCCTGGCGCTGCATTGTATGCAGCAGCCTGACCTGGTGGAACAGTTCCATACGGATTCGGTTGAGTGGGTTTGGGCTCTACACCATAGCCCATCAGCCAGTCGTCTGCAGCCTCACCTGGTGGCATACCGCCAACGCCAGGTTGCTGTCCGGCGGGTGGCATGTTCTGGTAAGACTGGCCAGGTGGCTGACCTGGTGGACCTGGTGGGGTAGCTGCAGGTGTTCCGATGCCATAGCCCTGCATATAGCTTGCTAAACGATCTCTTTCCTTCAGCTCACGGAGCTCAGTCTCTGCAGTTTGACGTGCAGTTTGCTCCCGCTGAAGCTCGTTTTGCTGTCTATGAAGCTGACTTTGGATCTGGTCAAACTGCCTAACCCTGGCAAAACCCTCTCTCAACTGTATCCCGTTTAGACGCGAATCTGGATCGTTAGGATCCAACTGGTAAAAGTCCGTGGGCTGAATGACCCCCGGCGGCGCGGGAACTGGCTCAGGTGGTGTTGATACCCCAGGTCCACTACCAACCCCAGCTCCAGCACCGGGAGTTCCGGCGTTAAGCGGATTGGCTGCAGATCCTGGCGCACCAGCGCCCTGTACAGCTCCAGCATTTGATGACTGTGGAATCTCTCCTGCCAACAGCAATGGCAGGATTTTGTGCAACCATAAATACATTAGTTGCTCCTTTCTCGTAGTGCCCACTCCACTGCAGACACTACCTAAATATTAAGTGAGTCCCAGGCTCTCAGGTGTAGCATCCATTGCCTGTAACAATGAGGCGAAACCTTCTTCGTCTATCTCAGTTCCACCACCTGCTGGCGGCAATGCCTGCTGCTGACCCTGCCCCTGGCCCAACTGACCTTGGAGCTGGTTCATCATACCCTGAGCGCCTACTCCCTGTAGACCTTGAGACATTTGCTCAAGGCGCATAAGCTCTGCCTGGAGTTCTTGTTCATACTGGGCCGCCCACGGAAAGTTATAGAGCGACCGCAGATATATCATGTAGATCCTGACTACCCGCGGGTCTCCCGATAACATAGCTTTCTCCGTGAGCTGCATAACAAAAGCCTCTCGTTGTTCCTTCTCCAGGTCATATACCGGCGTTGTTGCACCGGCTACGACCTGCCTCTGAAACTGAGCTGCTGCATGTTCTCCAGTCCACTCCAACCAGAATTGTCTCCCGCGTCGTGACGTGGCCATGTAATGCCCTGGCTGCATCTTCTGCTGAATCACTCCATCCATGAAGGTAGATATGTCAACAAGAGCGTCATCCAGTTCACTCACGTAGCGCCACAACGGACCAAAGGCAGCTTCTTGCAATGTGCCAATCGTCGCTGCAGGAGTGTGTGATGTTCCCCCTGCTTGAGGGAACAAACCGACTAACCCAGGGCGTACACCACCGATCTGCTTGATGGCTGCTTCATCCTGAGCCACCATATTGAACAGATCTGCAGGTACACCTGATGGGAATATATGCTTTATAGCTTGATCGATAGACCTCGCTCCCCCCTGGACTTTATACAACTGCCCCGGGACGTTCTTTATCTGAGCAGGATCCATGTCAAGTAAATCTTCGTTATATGCGATGGCAGGATTGGAAAGTGTTCTTCCTATGATTGCGATGTTTCTTCGAATAGCATTGTAGTTGAATTGGATGCTAGTCATCCACTCCACCATGCTCTGGCACTCGTAGAAGGTTCGATTGCCACGTTCATCTGCAGTGCGTTTCCACCACAGGAATATGAATGGGTGCCGTTTGGGACCGACCTCGACTACCCTGGTGCTCTGCCCACCCATGTCATTCTGAACCTGGATCCGTCGCCTGCTGGTCAACGGGTTGGGCTTGATATCCAGTATGGTGTTGTCACACATGGTGGCCACCAGGCCATATTTATATTCGGTTGCCTGTAGTTCTTTACCTGTAACCAGGTCATTTGCATACAGGGTGTGCGGAAAGATCCATGCTTCATACACATCTTTCTTGGCACCTTCCAGGGGATCCACTGGTACATCTGCGGAAGATAGGCTGAGGGATGATGGCATAGGATAATTCATTGCCGATGGAATCCGGGGGCCTGACAGTGGTTTCGTGAGCTCAATGTTAGACATCCCCATCATATCTTTGGCGTAATTCCAGTTAGCCTGACGGCCTCGCGATCCTCCAATTCCGAACAGCATGGCAGCTTTCTTCCCAAACTTGGCTACCAATTCCTCCGGGAGCTTCCGCACGTGGTGGATAATGAACCGTGGGTCTATACCTCGCTGACAGTTACTCGCGTATGGATCCACGAATAGTGCGCCTTCAGGGATGGTAAGAAGACGTATGACACCTTTTCTTCCCGGGTAAGTAACGAACGGGTCCCAGATAGCTTTCATATTTGACAAACCTGTGAGCTGAGCGTCTTCCATGTATGAGCGGAAAATAGATTGACCGTTGCATTCTGTCCATTGCCAATGCCACATGCCATCCAGGTCGTCGCCAAGTTCTATGTGCTGGGGAAGATACGGCTTTCGCCGGATCACCGGGTTGTTCTTCAGCAACACTGATCCCAGCTCATCCACCGTCTCACCGATGATATTTCTACGGGAAGTGGCATTCTGCTCATCGATGCCCATATCATCCTGCCCCATCATGGGGGCCAGAAACCGGTTGCCTTTGTACCAGGAGCGCATATCCTTAGCGTTCTCCAGGTATCTAATCCTGGATGGATTCCGTCTACACAGGTCCAGCATCCAGTTGATTAGCTGCGGGGTTACCCACTTGGGCCATGCCTGCTCTGCCATTTGGTACTCCTTCGGCTACGCGAACTCTGCCGACTAATTGAGAAAAGTGAAGGTGCCCATAACGAATACACTCTGAGAGCAAAAGCTGTAACTTCTGATTCACCACAGTCTGTGCCCAATTCCCCTTCATGTCAAGCTCTCCCCCGGGACCAAAGATCCTCACCATCATGTCACGTAGCTGGTCGATGATGAACTTGTCCTTCAGGGTGATGGTCAGCAAGGGAATTGGTTCTTTCACAATCTGTTCAAACATAGCCAGTGACTTGAGCCTGGCTTCCTGACTCTGCGTTGCACGTGACATTTGCGAGATCTGCTGTGCCTGCCTACCGTTTGCCTCCTTCAGCCGTTCGTTTTCCAGCAGGACAGAGTTCAACGCCTGGCTGGGGTCCACTACATGCTGTACCACATTTCTCTGCATCTGTTGATGCTTTAGATTACCACCCATAGATTTCTCCTAAAACACAAGCTCTTTCTGCTTGGTTGGTTGAGTTCTGATGAGCTGCTCGATGAACTTCTGACGAAGTACCGGCGCCGGTAAACCATTTATGTCTCTGCCCACTTTCCAGAGACTGTCTGCCTCACGCTTTTCTTCTACCTCATCCGGACGTCCCTGGCCACTCTCCAATAAGTCCATCACCTGGTGGCCAATCCCCAGAGCAAACAGCCTGTCGTCCGGATGACCCTGGAGCTTCCCGTTCTTGTCCTGGACAAATCCCAGCGCTTCATTTATGCAACCCAGATCAGGTACCGATAACAGTAAATCACTTACAAGTGTCCTATGTGCCTCTACGATTGCCCGTCGCATTCCACCGATCACATACGTTCGGGTACCCACGTGGGTGTCCCAACCTGGCGCTGACTGAAACCGCAAACCCAATGCCAGGTCATTGGTTGATGGTCGATGGAAGATTCTACCTATGGGGTACTTCTCAATCCCCAGCTCTTTGTATCCCCGGATGAGGTACGTTTGTGCCTGTGCTCCATAGTTACGTATTTCAATCGCCATCCACGCAGGTTTGTAGTTGGGCTCCCCTTCATGGTAGAAGTGCCCAAGAAGCCATAGCTCCCGCGCGAGCTGCTCTTCAGAGAGGTGTCCGTGGATACTTGCCACTATCCGACGAGTATCTTTCCGGAACACGTATGCAGCAGTATAGTCTCCACCTGGTTTTCCCTCTGCTACATCCACTGCTATCACATACCCAGGACTTTGCTGGAGATGCTTCTTGGGAACAGGTAGCTCCCATATCTTCAGCATGTAATCTCCCTCTGGCAAATCAGGGAAATATCCCAGCTCATCAGTACTGTCCACAAACTTGACCATGGACCCAAGAGGTTCCTGGGGGTCGTGGATAAGAACACCTAACTTGGGGGTGGATACCTCCAGATGGTCCATGAGATGGGTACGCAGCTTTAGAAGTATGTCTCGGTCGAAGCAGCTTCTTCCGGTGAAAACCATGAAGAGCCCGGTCTCCCGGATGCGTATCTCCATAGCTCCCATACCTGCCATCATGTCCAGCGCCTGCTGCACGTTCATATACTTTGCGTTTTCTCTCATGTTCACGTAATAGATCCACAGCTCTGGCCTGGAGCTCTGGTCCCTCTGCCAAGGTTCCACCAGGTCTTTGTGCATCCAGAGTACGTCTCTTGCAAGTAGTGGGCTATCAGCATCCACAACTGGTGTCAAACAGATCCACATATAGCCTCCAGACCTGGTGAATCTCATTTTGATTTCGTTGTAGATGGAGCGAGGATGTGGCTCATCCATGAACACGAAGTTCTTCTTTGAACCCTTGTAGGCGTTGACACCCTGGGTGACCCACTTGCAGTTCCACCAGGAGGGATATCTGTCATCGATGCCTTTGAACATGGCGCGATGCATGATGCCTTCCCGTATGTCATAGTTTTTCACGTAGGGTCCCATTACGCGGTCGAAGATAGGACGAATATTATCACGCTGTACGTCCTGCGAATAACAGGACATCCAGCCTTCAATCCCCGTTGTAGGTATGCGAAGGTCCATGTAGGGATGAATTGTCTTGCCAGTAAGATTGCCGTCTTCGTCTTCTTCAGCAACGGTATGCCATCCGGCTCGCACCATTCCGCAGTAGCTCTTGCCAGATCCGTTGCCCCCAGCGAAGATTATCTCATGGTGGTCAATATCCTCAAAGAATGGAACTTGACCACCCTCATTTGGCGTGAAGGTGTCAAGAATGGTAGACTCTTCCACACTTTCGAAGATCGCCGCCAGTTCGCGCTGTTCTTCCTCTGTGGTAAACAGATTCGCTTCCATGATAACGGTATCCTACCTATGATTTTTTAAGGGCCCTTCAAAGCAAGGTTACCATATCTGACAGAGATTGTCAAGCCGAAATCCGGTTTTTTTTGGGTTGGGAGGTTTCACAGAATCCATGAGGTGTCACATGCAGGTAGGTAGGATGCCAAAGTAACACCTCGAATGGATTCTGTAGTGAGGGGAGGGATCGGACGCCGCTTAAATCGCAAAATGCTCTGGTCGAATATGCGGAATGTTCAAGGCCTGGCCAGAGTCAAGGTTCTTTTGTCAGGCCGGGCTCGCTGTGACTGCTTGAACTTTGCTTCCATCAGATTGAAAGTTACAGGTATCATCCCTGTGGGTCCATTGCGCTGCTTGCCAATGATGAGTTCGCAGGGCCCTCCCTGGCTGGGATTGCGGCTCTGGTAGTCCTCTCGGAAGATGAATAACACGATGTCCGCATCCTGCTCGATTGCTCCTGACTCACGTAAGTCAGAAAGCTGGGGCCGCTTATCAGGACGGTATTCAACGCTCCGATTGAGCTGCGATACAACGATGAACGGTATGTCCAGGGACATAGCCAGAATTTTCAGTTCCCTGGAGATCTGAGTGATGTCATCAACACGCTTGCCAGTGGGTTTGGATGCGCTCATCAGCTGCAGGTAGTCTATGATCACCAGGTCAGGTTTCCCCTGCTTGCCAGTAATACGGAGAAGGTGCGACCGTACATCCCGGGGTGTGAGGTCTGGTGAGTCTTCTATATCAAATTTCGCTCCGCTTAGTCTACTTGCAGCAAGGGTCACGGCTGACCATTCCTTCTCCTGGATCTTTCCAACTCTGAAACGCAAGAACGGTATACCCGATTCTGAAGCAAGGATCCTGGTTACAAGCAGTTCTTTCTTCATCTCCAGAGAAAACATTACTGCGTGTTTCTTGCCTTCTACCGTGACATACTGTCCAAAATTCTGGACAAGAGTGCTCTTCCCTACACCTGGCCTGGCTGCCACAATTACCAAATCACCACCAGCAAGTCCTGTGGTCTGCAGGTCCAAGTACTTTATGCCCAAAGCCAGACCTACTATAGGATTGTCCTCCTCATTCATTTTTTGCAGTTTGTTGATTACCTGCTTTACACTCTCCTTCGTGGTAACCTGGTCCGGGAGGGTTGAGTTATTCAGTTCCAGAAGCTGATTCAAAGCCTCTGCCAATATCTTCTCTGAGGGTTGCTCGTTGTCGTAGGCACTCTCATTGATGTGAAAACTTGCGTAAATCAGCTGCCGCTTAATCGCTTCCTCAATAATCATCTCAGCATAGTACTTCACATTGGCTGATGAAGGACTGGCGTCTATCAGCTCGTTGACGTATGGAACGCCGCCCACTTTCTCAAGATGTCCGTTACGCTCCAATCTCTTGGTTACCATCAGCAGATCTACCGGCTCATCGTCATCGAATAGCTCCTTGATAATATTCCAGATTTTGTTATGCCGCTCTCGATAGAATACCTCGTCACCTCTGATAAGCAACATACACTCAGCGATTGAACCTCTCTGATCGTCATCAAGGACCATCAGACCCCCAAGTAGAGCTCGCTCAGCATCGATGTCTTGCGGCGCTACTCTATCCAGTTGTATGCGAGTTCCGTTATTCATCCGTCTCCCCTAGTGCTGTCATGAAACTGTAATTGCCATATTCCACCTCTGTTCCAGTCACCTGGAGGTAGATCCAGGGCAAAGCTTGAAAGTCTGGAAGCTTCTTAATCTTGCGCGCTTTATCCAACCAACGAACGATCTCTCTATACTCAATTCCCATAGCCTGAAATTCCACCATTACCTGACGTAAATCTGGCAGGAACAGATAGGGCTCATAACCTGCAAATTCATGGTTCAAATCCTGACCCCATTTGTCAGCCTCATTGATGGGCTCAAAAGGTCGTGAATATTCCTGTTCCCCATCACCATAAACACCGTTTTGTTGTTCCGCGTTGTGTTTAAAGTTTTCTGTATAAGGATGAGATCTGTCCTCTCGTACGGTACTCGATGTCCTCTCGTACGGTACTTTATGTCCTCTCGTACGGTACTGATCTGTCCTCTCGTACGGTACTGATGTCCTCTCGTACGGTACTTTATGTCCTCTCGTACGGTACTTTCCCAGCCAGTTTAGCACAAATTCGTAGTCCAATTCGTAGCTTGGTGACGATCCTTTTCCACGCGTATTTTGAGTGATAAAAGAGTGTTCAGAAAGGGTCTTGAGATGGCGGGTTATATTCCTCGTATTCAGCCCTGTTCTGGATGCCAAATGGAGGTTCGGAATAACAAGAGCATCGTCTGTCCAATACTCGCCATTATTCTCGCCATTGAATATCTCCAATATGTAGAAACCCAGACACTTATGTACTGAATTCAGATCATCCAGGGAGAACAGACATTTTGTACAATTCATGAAATTGATGGGATTGGTTGACAAGGATAGCCTCCTTCAGTGCGGACTCGGCAATGGTGGACGACTGAAGGGGCGTCCACCACCGAGTCACAGGCTGCTGAACAGGGAGCTTATCCCCTGTTAGCATGGGCAAGTGTGAATTTTCTATCTGCATTATAGCAGGTGATACCTGTTAAGTCAAGGTCAGTAGAAAATGGGGCCGGTCTATTCCCCAGCCCCATCGCTTCCGCGTTCTTCTGGGAGGTAACTTGGAAGGAAACGCAGAAGCTATCGGCACACGTCTGCACCGACTACTTAATACTCAATATGAACAATGGTCGTAACCCGTCGCGCTCTGCATCCAGGAGATCTCTCATCTCTTCCTTAGTGCAGGTGAACTGCCCCTTCTTTTTCTTCCCTGTGTACATTCCATCTTCAAGTGACGACAGGTTAAGTGGATGTTTGTCAGGCGTCTGTTCCACCGGAGCAGCTTCCCCCACTTCCTCCAAAGCTTTCTCAATAGCTTCAGATGCTTCCTTGGCTGCCTGCTGCTCCTTATCGTCTTCCTCAGCAACTGCTTCCTTCGCATTCAGGGCCAGTTCTTCTTGGCTGGATTCCCCTGGTTGCTTGTCCTGGGGTTTACGGATGTATTTCATCATACCTTCTGCGTCAATATAGCAGTAAAACTCGAGACTCACTTCAGCTTTCATCGTTTTCTTCCTCCATCTCTTCATCGTTCACAATAGGTAGCTGGCGCATGGGGGAGATGGCTACAATACCACGCTCATCGATGCCCACGTGCCGCACTTCTCCCCAAATTCTATGGTAGACACTTTCGTCACCGGTGATAAGACGCACAGCGGCTAAGACCTTAGAACGATGCGGATCCAGAACCGGATGATTATGTGACTCTGGGGTCAGCTTCTTCAAGAGGATGCCCAACTCAGCACGCGATTGTTCTTTCGCCTCTATCTCTTTGCTGATGACCTGCATCGTATCTCTTATCCGAGAGACCTGCTCATCATCGTGGACACCCAGGAATCTCCGCAGAGCGTCTTTCGTCTCTAATGTTTCTTCCACGTCTTCCTTTGGGAAGAAAACACGATAGCTCCCGTCTTCCAACTCATCGATTAGAAGAAGGTCGTCCACAAAATCGTAGCCTTTCTTCCTTACTTCATCCCACAGTTTGCTCATGTTTCTTCCTTTCTTCCCTCTAGCATACCCTTGGCTTCCATCAGTCTCAGAAGGTCCTCTATCTTGATGCAGATGTAGTCGATGTGTCCCTGCTCAGAATACTGATTCATCAAAAGCCCTGGGACCTTCTTGTCACCAGCTAGTCTAGTTACTCGAGAGAAAGCTTTCTGGAAGGACATGGAGTCATTCTTCTTCCAGAAGATCATCCGGTAGTCTGGTACCCAGAAAGCAAACTTAGAAAAGAACCACCTTTTCTCCACCACGGCATAGGACTGTCCTTCTCCGACTGCCCTGAACACCAGGATGGCTGGTTTATTTAGCTTCAGGGAATACTCTACCAGGTCAGCCATCCATGCCCAAGGGCTCAGCTTAGTCCTCACCTTGGCATCGATGATCCATTCAGGCTCTGTACCATCAGCAGGAGCAGCATCTGCCTTCTCGTCTGTGCCCTTCATCAATGCGCGCTGGTAGCCAAAGAGCTCAGCTATTTTCTGTTCATATTTTTTCCACGTCCTTGAATGCATCTCACTTCCTTTCATCATCTACTGTCAGGAACTATCTCGGAAATGCCCACTGCGCCATCCTCTAATATTATGTAAGGCCTGGCCTCGAGTGCCTCGACTCGCTTCTCCAGTTCCTTACACGTCTCAGAGCAACGAGGTGCGCCGGGGTTTGTCAGGATGCCATCCATACGACCTGCGATGTATAGAGCACCCATTAACGCAAGGAGTAACAGCAATATCGAACCAATCAGTATGGCAGAATGGTCTGGTATCTTCAACGCAACCTCCTTACAGAAACGTCGGTTGCCTTTCAGTCCTGGTCCTGGTCTTCTTCTTCCGATCCATGATCCAGCCAGACTGTATCCACTCAGTCACATAACCCCGGTAGTACTGTTTGTCTGTAATCAGATTCGTACAGTTTCGCTTGACGCAGACCTTAGCTCCCGACTCTTCAAGTGCTGTGGCCAGCTCAGTGATCTGAACAGGTGAAGGCTGTTGCTCAGGTGTCAAAACTCCACACGTATCAGCGCCGATGCTTACCATGTCCCAGGGTACCTGCAACAGGAGCTCCATAAACTTGTCCAGGTCCTTCCACTTCATCACCGGCTCGACGCTCAGCAGGAACTTGCAGCCCAATGGCTTGTCGGCACTGGCGTAGACACGTTGCATCTCTACTGCCCTTGCATACGGTGATGGGGCCCTGCTCATGTCGCCATAGAGTTCCACGTCATCAGTTTCTATAGTAGTTGCCAACCAGGTGCTATCTGGCAGCTCCCCCAGGAATCTCTTGAACCTCTCAGGACCTTTACTCTGGAACAGAAACGTGGGCTTCTCCAGAAAAGCTGGTGTCATCATGGTGGACAATCTGCAGTTGGTGAGCACCTGGGCAATATCATCATCAGCTACATTGGGATGCCACATATCCACAGCTGTCCCTATGAAATAAAACTTCCCTGATTTGTACTGAACATCCAGCTCATCTGGATACAACGTAAGAGGACCGCTGTAGTAAGGACTTTTTGAGCGATTACCAAACTTCATATAGCAATATCTACACCCATATCCATGGAGTATTTCGGAGCAGCCTCCCTTGATTGGGTTGTGGCAGTGGCTGACAAAGCTATACATATTCCCTCTAGCATTAGTGATTGGCATGGCATCATCCTTTCATGTTCCCAAAGAAGAAGTAGCTTTTCCCTGTGGTTCTGGGACGTCGCCTGATGGGATCAGGCCGGAAGTTGGGCTTAGCTCCCACCTCTTCCATGGTTATACCAGTGGCAGTCACCAGCTCCCCAACAGTAAAGGGCTCGCCAGCAGCGTTAGTTCGAACACCAATGTACCGTTGCAGAGCAGCCACCTCGTCAGCAGATACAGGGCCTACGGGAGCACCCGTATGCTGATCGATAATATCATGCATGGCTTCCTCTATCTTCGCGTGCCTGGCAACCTTGCTGGAATCGTGTTGTTTACCCATTGTCTCTCCGATCTCGCGCCGCTATTTGCCGAAGTTGAGTACGCCAGTTAGGTCCAAGCGCTTGAGCTGCAGCTTGCATGTTTATATTGTTGCTAGGCGAAGCCATACCCGGTGACATCATCCCGCCCTGCAGCAGGCTTTGAGCCGTTGGGCCACCCATCCCACCTTGACTGCCAGCTCCCATATCCATGGAGTAAGGATCTCGCATGTAGGCAGGGCCCTGGGGCTGGACTATCTGTTGCTGAGGGATCTGAGGTTGCACAGGTACCGGAACAGGGGCAGGTCCTACCCCTGGGGGGCCCGTATACCCTGGTGGGTAGCTTGCCGCGAACTGTTGCTGTAGCACTGGCAGCTCTGGCGGTGGAAGAGGGTTGAAGCCTTCGTTTGGCCCCGGCATGGGCGCTCCCGGAACGGGCCCGGGTGGCAGTGGCGGTGGAATGTTTTCCTCTCTATACTGATTCATCCACTGCATGAACAGTTCGTACATCTGCCTACTATGCTGTGGATCAGGAGTATTCACAGGACTCACAGGAAGTACCCCTACAGCTTCTGCACGTGGATGAAAGTTAGGAATGTAACCAGCCGGAGGTTCCCCTGCAGGTACACGCGACTGTCCATACAGGGGTACCGGGGGCTGCTGCTGAGATCCTGCTACCTGATTCACGAAGGAAGGGACTGACGACTTTGATTGTAGATCCTTTGGCATTAGTCGTCTATCTTTTTTACGAGGTAAGATCGTGGTGGGATCAGGTACCAGGTCCTCTGCAGTTGGAGCACCTGACTTAACAGGAACTTCAGGTTGCTCCACATCCGGAGAAGTGGCAATGGTCTTCTCCGGAACTTCCGGCTCAAATACTAAGCCGTTCTTAGTGTAATGTGGTAAGCCATAGGTTAAAATTGCTTCTACTATCTGCGACCGCCCATGCCTGGTCTCCGATACTACATTACCCAGCAACTCCAGGAGCGGAAGTGTCAATGAGAACCCGCTCTTTTTCTTGGGTATCCTGGGGGTCGCTGGTTTTTTCAAAGTTTGTTTGGCCATGTTTGCCTCCTATGCGATTGCGGTCTGCAACACTTCCCTCATACGATTTTCCCAGAAGACCTCTCCCTCTGCAAGTTCAGCTGCCGTCAGGGTTTCCTCCTCAACCGACCTGCCATCGAAGACAATCCTCTGCCAGACGTCTTTGAATGCCATAGCCCGCGCCTGGCAATGTTGGAATCCATTAGTGTCCCGCGCCTTTGCTTTCAGATTGGCATCTTCCCTGGCAGCTACCATCTGACCGTATGCCCACAGGCCAAACCTGTCGGCCACGGCATTTATGAGGTCATCTACGCTTTGTTCCAGCAGGTCTCCACTGGCTAATTCCTCCATAATATCTCGAACACTTTCCTCAAATATCCCCATCTTCCTCAATTCCTTTCCTCAATCCCTCAATCCCTTGAGGAGGCTCCTGCCGGGCACCACACCATCACATTCCAACCGGATAATGTTCCGACAGAAGCCAATGCGCTACTTGGTAAACTTTCCCCGGCGTATCTGCCGGAGACTCTCTATGGTATACTCAATTCCGAAATGCTCCTTTACCCAGAGCCGGATGGCCTTTTCTTCAGTATTGTCGTCTGGCCCTGCTACCCAGAGGCTGAGATGGATGTTATATGCAGGGTCCTCACAGCCTCTCTTCAATGTAAGCCAGTAGATGGGATACTCGTCCAGTCCCTTTATCCTGGCCTCCCTATCCTGACTGCACCAATGTGCGAACCTGGTGCCATCGTCCTTCACCCGCAGAGCCAGGTAGACATTAGTGATAGCCTTGAGATACTGTTCGAATCTTTTCTTCTCTTCATCATCAGCTATTTTCTTGTAGTCTAACGCTCCTTCTGCGTTCTCAAGTGTGCGAGGGTCTGCACCCCTATGACACTCTGGATCGGCAATAGCAACGAGATTGCGTAACATATTGACAAAGGGAATATGTAGGGTCTCATTCTTCTGTACTTTCTCCAGGATGCTCTTTTCCACTATCTTCTCCACTGTCAGCTCCTTTCACAGCAATCAGTTTTATTGGTACCCAATGCGGTTTGGTATAGGTCCTCCCTGTTTGCTTGGCAACAGGAAGCGGAACTCCACAAGACTGGATCCAGTAAACAGCCGGATCACAGGTTATGTAATCAATATGCCTCCCCATAGCCAAGGCAGTAATGGCCTCACAAAGTTCCAAACTCATGCCCTGCCATAACACGTGCATCCTATCCACATGTTTCAGTGAGTAGGTACCATAGTCAAGGAAGTAGCGCTGAACGGCAACGAAGTCTCGACCCTCGTCAGCTTTCTTGATGAACTCAAGAAGGCTCTGCTCACTCAGAGCCGGAGCTTCCAGGAATATCGGCAACCCCGTTTCCGGATCCTTCCGGTTGCTGTTCACCAACTTCTGTAGCGGCTGCTTGTGCGGTCGTTGCTGCTTGCTCATGTGTGATCTCCTGACCTACTACAGCTGCCACATCCTGCGCTCCTGGCAACATGCCTGATGGAACAGCCGAGGGACCTCCAGCAGTGTGTCCCTGCAAGCACTCCATGCTGTGATAGCCTTCAGGCGTTCCTGACAAAACCATGCCCTCACTGTCGTACATCAACAGTCTGCCACACTCCGGAGCTTGACAACGTGCCAGGCGCTTGGCTCCACGGATCACCAGCATCAGCTCATGCCAGCCACGTGCGATGCTGATGGCTCCAGGATTCGCACCCCCTAGATTACGGTAATAACCTTCTGCCTTGGCGGTTATGTCGATCTGCTCTGCAGTAAGCTCGTTGGTTTGCATCAGAGTGTTTATCGCTATACACAGCTCTTCCAGATCATAGGCGAAAAGGTCTGTACCGTAGAGGCTTTCTATCTCAGGTGACGTGTTGGAATCAGTGCCTATGTCAACGTTCCAACGATGAATGAAGACTTCCAAGACCTTTACTTGTGGATACTGCTTCGAAGTCGCCCACTGGTCATACAGCATTGGCAGGACTTCACTCTCAGCTGTTCGTTGAAAGGTCTCCAGGAGGCGATGCCTTCCTGGAGTTCTCAGGAACTCTGCTAACGTCACTTCCAACGCCACCTCTGGGTTCTCAAATTTTCCGAAAAGTTCTGAACGCATAACGCCTCCTTATCCTAATCTAATTTTGTGCTCTTCGTACTTTTTAGTGGTCCAGGAGTTGACCTCCCCATTACTATGTGTAAAAATGTCGGGGACAACGTAAAGCCCATCATCCTCAATCTGGAACTTAAAGGAAAGAGTCCCTACTGGAAATGGGCTTATCGTCTCAAGCTCTATGGAATGCCTCATCTTTTCTGCCGCCTCACTCAAACGCTCCAGGAAATCGGGAGACGCATCCTTCAGCTTCAGCTCCACCTTCTTACTGAGCGTCGCAGTTATCATCGTCTCTACTAGATTCCGGATGAAAGCAGGCTTGAACTCCACCATAGTGCTACCTGCCTTACGCTCCAAGACGCTCTGCTCCAGAAAGATACATCCTGCTTCATTGACGAGGGTTCGTAGACCAACATCGCTGCCATCCCACTTTACCAGGATGTGATTGAATACCGAAGTGAAATACTCTTTCATCTGTTGATAGGCTGCATCATTTCCTTGCTCAAGGCCCATATCACTTCCCTCCAATCTGGATAGGTGGCTTGCCACCAAGTGGCTCCAGAGCTTTCAGTTGTTTACCGACACTAGCAAGCATTGAGAACATATACTCCAGGAACACAGCATGGCTCTCCTGGGCCTTCTCAAGAATCTCTTCCCTGTTGGGGAAATCAGCGAAATTCTCATTGGTACCCATGCTCTGGATGATGTCTCCACTTTTCACAAGACAGTTCTGAATCTGACTCATGAGTACCAAATCAAACTCCATTGCCTTTCGTTTAATTACCTCCTCTTCACTGATGGGTTGCTGCGTAATCATTCTGAGGTCAAACTGGTTAGCGTCTTTAAAGTCGCCTGGGTTAGGCATCCGATTCTTGTCCATTACTGCTCCTTTTCTGAAAGCTGCTTCAGCTTCATTGTAGCCAACAGCTTTAGTGATGCTGCAGCTGACTTGAATATGAGTTCCCCAATAGGCATTTCGATAAGAAAGTCAGCAAATATCTCTATGCTCCTAGGATTTGGGTCTACGCCACGCTTGGCGAACTCATTCTCCAAATCGGCTTGTGTGAAATGTATCAATACTCGGTCACTCATAGGAACTCCTTACGACCACATCTCCAGATTCAGCTGAATGAGCTCATCCGCAAAGGGATCATGCTTCGGATGGATATGCTCACGCGGGTAAAGTTTGTGAAGCATCTCCTTCGCTTCAAAGTAAGGGATACGCAAAACCGTTGCTATGTATACAGCCACAACAAAACACGACTGGCTCACGCCCTCATGACAATGAACAAACACATCCCAGGGCCCATTCTCCAGGAACTGCAATGCGGACAACGCATGTATATAGGCATAGATGCTGTTGTCGTCACCATCGTTAAGCCCTGCGTGAAGAAACATGACATCCCGAGGATGGGGATACTCCGGATAGTCATCTGCTACATCCAGGATGGCATAGCCTGAAGGACCTTTATGAATTGGCAGGTCTCCCAAATCCACATCGCCACCCATGAACTTATGGCATACTGCCTTCACCTCATCACCAGGGCCAATCCATATCTTCCCAAAGACCTTCTTAAGTTTCATTTCTTACCTCCGTGAACAACTCTATCACAATAAGTTTCTTCCTGTCAAGAAACAATTTCTTCCTTTCTTCCAAGGTCTTCCTACTCCTGGTAATCTTTCTTCCCTTTCTCCTTTCTTCTGCGTTTTGCCTGGAAGTAAGCGCTCTTACAGGCAGGACTATGGAACTTCTGATCCTTCCTGGAGAGGGGGAAGGATATCGTACAGTAAAGACATTTTCTCCTTACGGTCTTCTCCCTGCCCATGAACTGCTCCCAGATGAAATCCCGCACCTTGTCCTGGTTTAGACAACAGTAGGTGTTGTCAGAGGAAAAGCACTTCTCCCTGTGCTCACCAGCTGGACGAGCGAATCCATCCAAAAGCCGTTCGAACTGTCCTCTATTCATGACCTATTACCCTCTGTGAGCATAGCCAACGCTGTAGGTTTGCTATTTCTATCATCCATATCCGGGAGAACGATTTCCAACAGCTGGTTTGCACGCTCTTCGTGCTTGTCTCTCTCAAGCACCTCCTGGGTACGCAAGTCCCGCGGAGACTCCGTAGATTCAGGGAGGGCAGGTGGTTCGTGGTCAGGCAGCTGATTCAATCTCTCCTGCATAGTACGCATTGGTCTGCTGGGTATACACATGCCCAATCCAAAGGCATTGCTATACATCGCTCCCCGAAAATATGATGGGGTCTGGCGAAAACGCATATCATAGGGTCCGCCCCCGGGTCTGATTGAAGGTACCATCTGTTCCCTGTGAGCCGTAATTACAGGGGGCCTGGTCTCAGTCTCAGTCACCCAACCAGGTATCCTGTAATTGAGGCCTCGCCATGAGCCGTACTGACTCCGATCCTGCAGCAGGTAGTACCGACCCGTTGACCACGCGAAGAGCTGCAACACGCTCTGGTCTCCACCTGGATCTCCCAGGTCTACATGGATAGCAGGTACCCGCCTTCTGGACGTGACGCCCTCTACGCCAGTTCCCTGGAACCTGGCATGGTTCTGTACATACGCATCTACCTGGGGATCACTGATCCCCGTTCTCCTGGAAAAAGCAGCTATCGTCTGAGCCGGTTGTCTTATCTGATTCATGTTTGCTTTCCTCCTCAATATGTGGGCACCCAAACAATGGTACCTGTCCTTTTCGAAGACCCGTCATCAACCCCTGAATATGTCTTAGCTCGTCGTGTAACTCTTCCAGGGTGCGTATAATACACGCTTCATACGTTATATCTCCCATTATAGATATAGGTCTATCAAGCGCCCCTTCTGGACAAGCCTTCAGGTCCTCAACAAATTCACTGTAGCTCTGCTGAAAACGCTCTGCCAGTACCAAAAACTCCGACCCTGGTTTTGTGAAGTCCAGGCCAACTTCTACTGTAGTAAGCACCTTCGCCTTCAACTTCCCCCGGCGAAAGACCTTCTTTAGCCAGTTAAATCTCATTCCCCATCACCACCTTTATCCCAACATGAAGAGCTCAGGTGTCTTACCTGGCCCTCCACCATCCACGTGGACCCAACCTGCAACGTGAGGCTGGTCTCGATAAACCTTAATCCGGTTTAGCCCAGCGTAGAACAACCCATCAAGAATCTTGTATAGATTGCGCCAATCAGCCCACGTGATGTCCACGGCATTGGGCCATCCACGGCTAAGCTCCTGGTCTGGAATCCATAAATGACGGCTGTCAGACGCCCCTCCTTCATGCAGGTTCCACTCCCAACAGCGACACCCACTGCTCAGATTATAAGGCACTCCTGAGCGCGTCCTGGCAGTCTGAATGTTATACATGAAGTCAGGCTGCATCACTGCGTATCCACAAACACCACAATTACACCGGATCTCATCTTCCGTGAAATTCGGTAACCTGTCCCAATCTATATCCATACTATACTCCTGTCTCATAGCTAAAGGCAGTCATCGTCTCTCTAGGAGTCCACTGCCACTTCGATTCGCTGCCATCTATCAGCTCCCATTCAGCGAATATCGCCGGAGCCACATACTCCGAAGGATCCATAGGCTCCATGTCCTTCCTACGAGTCTGGTGATACGCAAAGAAAAGACGCTCACCATCGTAGGAAGCCTTAAACGTCTCACAGAAACCAAAGTTCCGCCGGCCGAACACGACCTCCCCATGAGGTGGACGACTATTCAGTAACTCCACCAGCCCACGACGAGCATTACGGTCAAGCTTTACTTGTCTGCCATCCGGAAGCTCTATCATTTGCTTACTCCCTTCCTTCGTGTTATCCGCAACGGAAGATAATGTCCGCAGTGAGTAACGCTCAGGCCCGACTCTGTCCATGCCTTAAACTACGATAACCCCTCGTGATGGGCCATCAGCCCTGACAAATGCCATGCCAGACGCCGAGCTTCAATGTCCATCACATCCTTGCGCTTCTCAACCTCCGGCAAATCGTCAAAAGGTACCAGATCAGGATGCGTCCTCAAAAGCTTGTCCTTCACTTTACCATAGACCCAGCCCTGAGAAGACCTGTATGCCATCCAGTTCTTATGATTGTCTGCAGGAGTCATCCATGGATCCTTTAGGAAGGCCTCTACCGCATCCGAATGTGATGCCAGATCCTCTTTGTTCGGCTGCAAGTTATAATCCTGACCACAACCCATCTGGTAAAAACACCACGCCTTGTGGCAAATCATCGGTGCTATCTGATTGAAAATCTCTCTCCGTCTCTTCTCATCCATCTTATTTCCCCTTTCTAGCCGAACCGACCAAGCATCCTTACTTCTGATAATCCTTGAAGCTTTAACTCTATCCACTCCCTAGTAGCGCGGTGCAACTGCATCTTGCCAATTCCGTTGTGAACCGCTTGATGATATTCTGCTCTGTAGCTTTCAGAAAGGCGTCGTTGCCACAAGATAGCATGTCATTCACTATCTGGTCAGCTATGGTCTCAACGCATGTGCAGTGGTCGAATTCAGCATAGGCGTTGAAGTATTCCCAGCCTAGCTCCTCCAGTAGTTCGATGGCTGGTTGCTCCACCAGTTCATTCTCCGAATAGCCGCTCGTTGGGGTGGTCATATAGTCTCCTCGGGGATGGTGATGTCAAGTTCTGATACGTCCAACTCACCAGATATGAGTCTGGGTAGGAGTAGATCGCGGGTAAGGCGAAGGCTGACGTTGCTATCCCTTAAAGATTCTCCCAGTTCATGTGTATCGTTCGCTATTTGCTCGAATAGCCTTATTAGTTGTCTCGTAGGCAACGCGAATGTGAAGTTGAGCGCATCATCTGCTCGAAAACCAAGTACTGTAGTTCCGCTGGCACAGCCCTTCGCATATTCATGAAATCCACCTGACTGAAGAAGATGGAACAGGAATATCTGATTCATGGGACTATGCTCTTCCAACCTCACTATGCAGATGTGATGAGATGCAATACCTCCTCCATCGAATCCACTTCGTGGTACAAGCCCTGGGCTGCCGATTATATTTCCAGCCTGAGTAAGATCCGTATTAGCAAAGACAAGATCTCCTGACTGTACCCGGTGCCTTGATTTGTAGTCACCTGAATATGGCTTAGTTCCATCTCGTTTGAATCCTCCACCGGGAGGTATACATTTCAGATTCACCATCGGGAGCCCATCATCTGTTAGATATTTACCTTTATAAGAGATCCCCTTGTCTATTGTGATGAGTTCGCGAAGTTTCTTCACTTCCCACTCCTCCGGAATCCCATCAACGAAGCGGGCATCCGCGTTGCCAGGGAAGCGGAACTTGACGAACCACTCCCTGTAGAGGTTCTCCGCCATCTCCTCCAGTATCCTGATCCGCCGCAGGTTGTTCTCGATCAGGTCGTCGTAGGCGGAGAGGATCGAGGCGATCTTGTGCTGTGTGGGGAGTGGAGGGAATCTCCACTCCGAATCACAGAGCACTTTCCAGCTTGCGCGGGGCATTCTGGTACCACTCGATATGTTGGTCGCGTGATCAATGAATTCTTGACTTGCGATCAGGTAGTAGAGAAACACTTGGTGCGTATTAGCTTTAGCACGAATGACGGTGATATCTGTCGAACACACCCCCCCAAATCTTGGCCTTGCTACTTTGCGGAAGTATGGCCGCAGGCTGCCGAAGAGGATTTCTCCTGCACAGAATGCTTTCTTTGTGCTTATGGTGGCTGTGGAGCTACCTATCCCGTTTAATCTTAGCGACTGCTGAGCTATGTGCTCTAACCCAATATATGGATATTCCTCTCCACTTGCAGGTTCGTATAAGTTACGGATCTCTTCGGCCCTATCTCCTAATTTGCAGATAACCCACTGATCCTCGGCAGTTGTGTTCACCATTACTTCTCCTCCAACAGCCTCACTACATTCTTAGCGATCCGCTCCTCCAACTCCCGCGCTTCGCTGTTGAGTACTTCCAGTTCCTCGTTCAACTCTTCCAGCCTCTCGAAGAAGTCGAAGTCATCCTCCTCACGCGCAGCTACTCCTACATAGCGCCCAGGATTGAGACTATAGCCCTGAGCCTCTATCTCCTCCACTGTGGCCACCTTACATAGCCCAGGCACGTCAGCGTACTCACCATTAGGGAAGCTCCCTGCCATGAGTTCAGCACTACCGTGTAGATCCTCAGCTTCCTCACCACGATAGAGTCGGGCTATATTAGCCAGGAACTCCACCTGCTCCGGCGTCCAGTCGCGATGGGCACGGTCGATCTGATTGTAAATATGGCGGGCGTCGATGAAGAGCACCTGGTCGGCGCGATCGGTTTCCCTCTTGCCCTTATCCAGGAACCAGAGGGTGCAAGGCAGCGTCACCGTGTAGAAGAAATTGGAGCCTACAGCTACCATCACATCCACGGCACGTTCCTCGATAAGCTTCTGGCGGATCTCCATCTCTGAAGATCTGGCGTCGGATGCGGAGTTTGCCATGACAAAGCCAGCCCGACCTCTGTCATTCAGCGCGCTGTAGAAGATCTGGATCCAGAGATAGTTGGCGTTGTCCGGCCGGGGTAATCCCAGCGGGAAGCGCGGGTCGTCCTTCAGGCGGTCCTTATCCACCCGGTCTACGTTGAATGGCGGATTAGCCATCACGAAGTCAAACTTGCCGCCGCCCGCGGTGCTGGTGTGCAAATCCTCATAGTATGTATTGCCCTGCCGTATATCTCCGTCCAGTCCGTGAACGGCCAGGTTCATCCTGGCCAGCCGCACAGTTTCGGACACTCGCTCCTGACCGTGGATGCTCAGGTCGCCGCCGGACATGGCCCTATGCTCAGCCACAAAACGGGCGCTCTGGACGAACATACCGCCTGAGCCGCAGGCCGGATCGAATATGCGCCCCTGGAAAGGCTCCATGATGGAAACTATGAGCTTGACGATGGCGGTGGGCGTGAAGAACTCGCCGCCCTTCTGACCCTCACTCATGGCGAAGTGGCCCAGGAAGTACTCGTAGATCCTACCGAAGGCGTCACCCTCTATGTCCATAGGGATGGAACTCATTATTCTGAGTAACTCAGCTAGAGTAGTGCTCTCGAAGCGGTTGTAGGTCTTAGGGAGTACGTCCTTGAGGTCGGGATTGCCACCCTCTACTGCCCGCATGGCGTCATTGATAGCCTGACCGATGTTGGTGCCCTCTGGAAGCTTAGTCAGTGATGAGAAGCGCGCCTCCTGTGGAAGGTAGAGCACACCTCGTGCCTGGTAGTCGGCTGGGCCAATAGTACGTCTCCCTGTGGCGCTCCCCTTCAGTTCCTCCGCAGCAACCTGGAACCTATGGTCTGCATAGCGCAGGAAGATCAATCCCAGGACAGGGATGGAGTATTCAGATGCCTTGAGCTTGGAGTTAGCCCTCAGTTCATCGGCGGCATCCCATAGCCTATTCTCTAGCTTAGTGTCTAGTCCATTGTCGTTCATATGTTACTCCTGTTAGTGGCATCCATGATCATGTTGGGAAGTTATAACTATTGATTCCATTTCATATACAGGCAGCGGCAAATACTGCTCTTGGTTTTCTGCGTAAACCTTATTTTGCTCTTTGAATTCTATCGGATTCATTCTATCCCCCTCACATCATCATTTGTAGCTTCTCTCTAACACGCCGCATAATCGTCTTGTCTACGTCCTCTTCGCCTACCGCACTAATGGGCTGCACAGTTGTCGGCACGAGTAGCTCATCAGCGCCTACTGCGGGATAATCCCGGGGGCTTATAATAGCCAGTCTCATCACGACCAGCTGTGATGTCCTTCCCCTTCCCATAGAAATGGTCAGCGTAGGGAAAGAACTCTGACGGACGCAACTTCGACCAGTCATGGATAATGCCAC
>Ga0255047_10000047_pt1 | contig 72478 bp, 68 predicted proteins | sample JV7_2_1_MG_FD_183640 | JGI IMG/M metagenome (GOLD analysis project Ga0255047, IMG submission 183640) | Seawater microbial communities from Jervis Inlet, British Columbia, Canada - JV7_2_1 | ecosystem: Environmental > Aquatic > Marine > Inlet | place: Canada: British Columbia | collected 2016-10-06
AAACGCGGGGATCGTGGACCTGGGCGATCGTACGCTGGTTTTCGACACCTTCATGACACCGGCCGCAGGACGAGACCTGCGGGCCGCCGCCGAGGACCTCACCGGCCGTGCCGTGTCCACCGTCGTCAACAGCCACCACCACGGAGACCACATTCAGGGCAATCAGGCCTTCTCCGGTGCCGACATCCTCAGTACGGCCCGGACCATTGAGCTGATCGCCGAAACCAGCCCAAAGGATCTGGACGCGTACGCGGCTGAACTCAACGAATGGATCTCCGCCCTCGATGCTCAACTGATCGAGGCAGACAAGAACAGCCCCGGAGCCGCGCAGGAGATCACACTGTCACTGGTGATGGCACGGGCCGTCGTCGCCTCACTTCCGGAACTCACGATCACTCTGCCGACCATCTCCCACGACGGTGAGGTCGTGATCGAAGGAAGCGAGCGAGATGCTCACATCATCTCCTACGGGGGCGGCCACACCGACAGCGACACATTCCTTCATCTCCCCGACTGTGGCGTGGTGTATGCCGGCGACCTCCTGTGGGTGGAGACCCACCCCTGGGCGGGTGACGGCCACCCCGACGAATGGATCAACATCATCTATCGCCTGAAGGCTCTGGCCCCCACGACAGTCGTCCCCGGCCACGGGACGGTCACGACCTTCGAGTACGCCCGAATCTTCGCCCGATACCTCACCTTCATGTGTGACATCGTTAAACAGGCCGAGGCCAGCTCAACCGCGATAATCAAGTTGGCCGAAACCCCGATCCCTCCCCAGTATGTCGATTGGGCGTCGGCCGATGAATACCGAATGTCACTAGAAGCCCTGGGAACCAGAGCAGGCCTGCCGCCAGATTGACCCACCAGCAAGCAAGCAGGTCCCAACTCCTACTGCCTAATGCCCACAGGCCAAGGACGTGGAGTTACGAAGTAACCCCCAAGCCGGGCGCACCCCGGCCAAGGACTAAGACCTAATGGCCAGCCCCTCCACCACTTCTGCTCCCGGCAGAGCTTCCAGAATCCGCGGATCGGCTTTGATCTTCATCGAGCGGCTCCCGCCTCCGAGGATCACCCAATCGTGAGCCATCACCGCTGTGTCGATCCACAAGGGGAGGCCGTCGGGAAGGCCGAACGGCGTGACGCCCCCGATCAGCATGCCGGTGACTTCGGCAGTCAGCTCGGGTGGAGCGAACGAAAGCTTCTGCACTCCCAGCAGACGGCGGACCCGCTTGTTCACATCCAATCGGTCGGTCGCCAGCACCACGCAGGTTGCGTATTGGCCCTCCGGCTTGCGCGAGGCCACGAGGATGGTGTTGGCCGATTGCTCCATGGGATATCCGTAGTGGGCACAGAAGGCGGCGGTGTCGGCCAGCTCCGGGTCGCACGCGATGATTTCGTACTCAATACCGGTGGAGTCCAGCGCCGAACGGACCCTTGATTCAGCCTCTTGCATGCCGGCCATCTAAGCCCGGCAACCGGATCGGCGTCAATCCGCCGTCTTCATCGGCGCGACTACCCTCCTGCAGCCATGAGCCTCCTCGAACTGCTTTCCAGCTGGTATGCCCACGCCCGCTCACACCTCCCGAAGGATGTCGCGGTCTGGGATGCCCACAGTCACACCGGAGATACGGACCCCGACGGCGTCATCGGCCACGTCGACGAGCTGCTCGAAGCGCTGAGAGCTGCTCGCCATGCCGGCGCCGTCGTCGCCTCCAATCACAACCCGGCCGGATACCGCCAGGCCAACGACCGCATCCTGGCCGAGGTGGCGGCGGCGGAGGGGCGCCTCATCCCCTTCCTGCGGGTGGACCCGTCCGACCCCGACTCGGTCGGCGAGGTTGAGCGGTGCCTACAGGCCGGTCACCGCGGCATCAAGCTCCACCCGCGCGCCGAAGCCTTCGATCTGGATCACTCCAACCTGATCCCGATCGCCCGGCTGGCCGCCGCCGCTGGAGCCCCCCTCCTATTTCACGCCGGCCGGGGCATCCCCTCACTCGGGGATGGTGCGATCCAGCTGGTCGACCGGGTCGAGGGTCTCAATGTGATCCTGGCCCACTGCGCCATCAGTGACCTGGCGTACCTGGGACCAATTGCCGCCGACCATCCCGGGATCTTCTTCGATACCTCATGGTGGAACGTCACCGACATCATTGCCCTCATGTCATGGGTGCCCCCCCAGCGCATCGTCTACGCCTCCGACACTCCATACGGCCACCCGATGATGTCGTTCACCATCACCATGCGCCCCGCCGCCGCTGCCGGCTACACAGTTGAGCACCTGACGGCTCTGTTCTCTACCACGCTCACGGGGCTGGTCAACGGAAGGAGACCGGATCTGACCGACCCCGCTCCCGGCGATGACTTCTTCTCGCACACTGCCGGTCTGCTGCGAGTTCACAGCAACCTGCACGGCGCCGTGGTCCGTCTCTTCGGCCGGCAGGATCCCTCGCAACCCCTTTCCCTGGCCCGGATGGCGTGCAATGTGCAAGCAAGCACGGGCTACGCCGACGTCTATGGGGCGATCGCCCGGTCGATCGACGCAGTCGAGCCCCACCTCGACGACCCTGCCGCGTCTCGCGAGGTAATCGGCCTCCTCCTGGCCTGTACCGCCGCCACCCTGACTCCCGAGGTCGGAGTGCCAACGGAGCTTGTAGCCGGGGCGTAAGCCCACAGCCCACGGCTGATCGGAATGATCTGTTCGGTCTTGGAGTTTCAGACGCGACACAAACCAGGAGCCGACGATGACGACGACCGCAGCACGAGGACGGATACGAATCGAAGACGGGCACAAACGGGTCAGGGCCTTCCTGGACGGCGAGTGCGTGGCCGACAGCACCGGCGTCAAGATGGTGTGGGAGAAGCCCTACTACCCGGTCTACTACTTCCCGGAGAGCGACGTCCGCATGGAGTTGCTGACCGCCTCCGGCGAAGAGAGGCGCTCCCCCAGCCGTGGTACCGCCACCCTCCTCAACCTCAAGGCAGGGAACAAGGAAGCACCCAACGCCGCCTACACCTACCCCGAGCCCAAGATCGAAGAGCTGGCCGAACTGGTTGCCTTCCATTGGAAGGCGATGGATGCCTGGTTCGAGGAGGACGAAGAGGTCTTCGTCCATGCCCGCGACCCGTACACCCGCATCGACGCGCTGCCCAGCTCGAGGCATATCGAGGTGAAGATCAACGACGTCACGGTGGCCGACAGCATCAAGCCAACCCTGCTGTTTGAGACCGGGCTTCCCACTCGCTACTACTTGCCGCTAACCGATGTCCGCATGGACCTGCTCCGCGATAGCGATACCGCCACTTTCTGCCCATACAAGGGTGAGGCCAGCTACTACTCGGTCGAGCTGGACGGCGAACTGGTCGAGGACATCGTCTGGTATTACAAGTACCCGGTGGAGGAGAGCTCCCGAATCGCCGGCATGGTCAGCTTCTACAACGAGAAGGTGGACATCTACGTCGACGGCGAGCCCGAGGGTCGCCCGAAGACGATGTTCAGCTGAGACGCAACCGTCTTGCCACCAGTGGTCGGTCATCGAGTTGCGAAGCAACTCTCAAGGAACGCCAACGGCGTTCCCCCACGCCACCGGCGTTCCCGCAGTAGGCAGTACTGCCGTCCTGGCTGATTGCCGAAAGCTGATAGCTGATCGCTGATCGCCTATAGGACCGATGACTGCAACCAAGAGCGCCGCCGCGGTGTTCTTAGTTGTGATGATGTCCGATACAGTCGCCCTCGTGAACAACGATCTCGCTGTCGACCTCAATCGTGCCTTCCCCGAGCTCGTGCGCCAGATGCAAGACGGCATCTACTCCGGAGTGCGCCGGCTGGTCCCATCGAGCGCCGACGCCGAGGACATCACCCAGGAAACCTTTGTCCGGGTCTACCGGGCGCTGTCGGACTACCCGGCCGATCGGATCCGCGAGCTCAACCTCTCCGGGTGGGTGTGGACCATCGCCCTCAACCTGAGTCGCAATGCCGCCCGTACCCGCAGCCGCCGTCCTCGCACCGTCGAGCTGGACCGGGACGCGTTCTTCGCCGGACCGGGACCCGAGGCTGAGGCCATCACCGCCGACCAGAACCGGCAATGGAGCAGGAGACTCGGCGGCTTGCCCGCCGCCCAGCGCGACGCCGTGGTCCTCCGCCATGTTGTCGGGCTCCCGTATGCCGACATCGCCGTCGCCACCGGCCGGGCCGAGGGAACCGTAAAGGCCGACGTACACAGAGGAATCGCCAAGCTGAGAGAGGAATTGTCATGACCGTTGAAGATCAACTCGCCGGGCTGACCACCGGAGCACCCTCCACCGTCCTCCCCCAGGTGTTGCTCGAGACCGGTGTAGCCGATGGATTCGTCTCCCTTGAGGGACCGACCGGCAACATGTTCGTATCGTTCAACTCCCGCGGACTGTCATCCCTCACCCTGGGAACTGACGCCACCGAATTCCAGGATCGATTCGAGCCGCAGTTCGGGCGGCCGGTCTTCCCCGTCACCGCCCTTCCTTCCCGCCTGGGTCGCTCCTTGGAGAAGACGCTGCGGACCAACCGCCTTGGGAACCTGCCTATCGACTGGAGCGGAATGTCAGAGTTCCAGCAGGCAGTTCTGCGCAAGACGGCCGAGATCCTGCCGGGAGAGGTGCGCCCCTACAGTTGGGTTGCCAAGGAAATCGGAAAGCCAAAGGCGGTCCGGGCGGTTGGAACTGCGCTGGCTCGCAATCCGGTGCCCATTGTCGTCCCCTGTCACCGGGTGGTCCGCAACGACGGCCACCTCGGCAACTACTACTACGGGACCGATGTGAAGCGAGCGGTTCTCGAAGCTGAGGGCATGAACGTCGGTGACCTTGTCGAGCGGGCCGGTCGGGGTATCAAGCTGGTCGGCAGCGACACCACCCACATCTTCTGTCATCCGACTTGTCGCGATGCCCGGCGGACCACCGAACGCCACCTGGTCGAATTCCGATCGGAAGAACAGGCTTACGGGGCCGGCTATCGACCCTGTTTGCACTGTCGACCCGCCGCCTGACCGGGAAGCCCCGGCAGCGTAACTACCGTTTGGGCATCATATGACTCGTCGTGCCCTGATGTTCAGCCTGGTGATCCTGTCGGTGACGGCCGCATCCTGCTCGGCCGGTTTCAGCCGCCCGCGAGCGCAGTCGCTCGTGGAGGGTGAAGACATCATGTATGTGCTGATCGACCCCGACCCCAATCGCAACACCGACACCAGAATCGCACCGTTGCAGGCCACCACCGACGGGGTGAGCTGGGAAGCCGTTGTCGGTGACCGGTCCCTGCCCACCAGCGTGGGGATAGCCCTCAACGAGCCGGGTGTGGCCCAGGAGTGTCACGAGCCCAACGGGGTTTGCTACCGGGTGATTTCGCCGGGCGGGGGAATTCAACTCGAGAGGTCAGAAGACACCGGCCAGAGCTGGAGCACGATCTGGAGCATCACGGCCGGACGCCTCGATTTCCAGAATCGCTGTTGCGGGAGCCGCTCCTTCGCCATCCGCGACCTGGAGTACGACCCGGATACCCGCCTGGTCGCAGTCGCCCTGGCCGAGTACGGCATTCTGACAGAAGGCATCGACGGCGTGGTGCGGATCGATACGCTCGGGCGACCGGACCGGCCCGAATCGGGGCTGATGCTCGGCCTGTTTGTCGAGCCTCTCTTCGCCGGGGTACTCGCCCTTGCCATCGGCTGGATTACCACCGAGCAGCAGCTCTCCAGGCTCCGAAGGGAACTGGAGCACCGATTCGGGACCGGCGACCATACCTGGCTGACAGACCGGGCCCGGCAAGTTCCGATCCTGCTTCCGCTGGTGTTCTTCGTTGGTCTGGGTGGTGTGCTGGCGGCCGTCTGGCGCCTTACCCTGACGGCCCAGGGAGACCCGCCGCAGGCAAGCGGCTGGCCGACGTTCGCCTTCTCCCTGGTGCTGATCGGGGCGGTTACGATTGCCGCTCACCTTCTCCACCGACGCCAGTGGATTGCCGACGAGGAAACACAATCACGGGCGCACTTCCTGCCTGCCAGGCAGAAAGCGCTCAGGGCACAGACCATGGGCACGGTGGCCGCCATCGCCGCGTTCGCAGCGGCCATGACGCCACTCGTCGCCTGGACCACGGGCTCGGTCGACGCCTTCGCAAATGCCATCAAGTTGTCGCTTGGCCTGTCAGCCGGCATCGGCCTGGCCTTCTGGATTTGGGAAGCCACCAACCCGCCCATATCCGACTAGCGCCTCCGTTAGCGTTCTGGTATGGAGCGCATAGACCGGGGCAAGAGTGTTCCCCAGCTGATCCTGCTGGTGGTGGGGGGCGCCCTGGCTCTCATGTGGTTGGTAGAAATCGTCGACACCGTTGTCCTCGATAGCCGTCTGCAGGCTCACGGGATCGAGCCTCGCCAGGTGGACGGGTTGGAAGGCGTGCTCTTCGCTCCCCTGCTCCACGGCGGCTGGACCCACATCATCTCCAACTCGATTCCGTTCCTGGTCCTCGGAGCTCTGGTGATGACCTACGGGCTGCGGCGCTGGATCACAGTGACCGCCGTTATCACCGTCGCCGGAGGGCTGGCCACCTGGATGATGGCACGCCGCGGAATCCATATCGGAGCCTCGATCCTGGTGTTCGGTTACTTCGGCTTCCTGCTCGGCGTGGCGTGGTTCGAGCGGAGCATGAAGTCGATCGGCATCGCAGTTGCAGTTGCCCTCCTCTACGGCGGGCTGATCTGGGGAGTGCTCCCCACCAATTCAGGCGTCTCGTGGGAGGGCCATCTGTTCGGGGTGCTGGCCGGATTCGGCGCCGCCTATCTGACTTCGCGACAGACGCCGGAGCCGTCAGACACCTAGCCTCGTTCCATGGCGTCAGAGGTGTACCTGGAAGTCGAGGGAGAACCGTTCCGGATCTCCAGCCCGGACAAGGTCGTGTTCCCGGAACAAGGGTGGACCAAGCTCGACCTGGCCAACCACTTCCTCCTTACCGGGGAGGGAGCATTGCGCGGGGTATACGGCCGACCGACCATGTTGAAAAGGTGGCCGGCTGGGGCCGGGGCCGATCCCTTCTACAACAAGCGAGCCAAGCCCGGCGATGCCATGGAGATCGTGGAGATCCGTTTTCCCTCCCAGCGCCCGGGACTGATGAGGGTCCCCCGCACAGTCACCGACATCTTGCGAATGGCCCAACTCAATTGCCTGGACCTGAACCCGTGGAATGCCCGGGCGGAGGACATCGATCATCCCGACGAGATGAGGATCGACCTGGATCCGACCCCGGACGTCCCATTCAGCGACATCCGGACGGTGGCGGATTGGTGCCGCGGATACCTGGCCGGCCACGGACTAGTCGCCTGGCCCAAGACCTCGGGATCGCGCGGCATTCACATCTACGTTCGGCTCGAGCCCGTCTGGGACTACTTCCAGGTGCGGCGGGCGGTACTGGCCGTAGCCCGCGAGGCCGAGCAGCAACTGGACGGATTGGCCACCACCGCCTGGTGGAAAGAGGAGAGGGCGGGGGTGTTCATCGACTTCAACCAGAACGCTCGCGACAAGACCATCGCCTCGGCTTACTCGGTCAGGCCTACCGGATTCGTCTCGGCTCCATTTGCCTGGGACGAGTTGAACGACATCACAATCGAGGCCTTTCCGATGATGGGATTCGCCGACAGGTGGGAGTCCGTCGGCGACCTATCCGAGGGCATCGATGACAATCCGGGCCGCCTGGAGAGCCTGCTGGAACTGGTGGCCGCCCACGAGGAGCAAGGAATGGGCGACGCCCCCTGGCCCCCCCACTACCCCAAACAACCCGGTGAGCCCCCCAGAGTCCAACCCTCCAAGAAACGCCGCCCCGACAACGAGTATTGAGCCTCCACCCCTCCCGCTTAGCGGGAGGGGTCAGGGGGCCTCCGATCCCCCCACCACCTCTTCGAATCCGGGCCCCTCAGGCCTCTCCAGTTGATCCATGGTGCAGTCTTCGGCGTCTTTGTCGGGGCGCCATCGTTCCAGCCGGGTGGCGTGGCGAAACCGCCCCCCGGTCAGCTGGTCGTAGCTGATCTGAACCACCACTCCCGGCTCCACCGGCGTCCAGGAAAGGTCCTTGCCTCCCGACCACCGGCTCTCGGCCCCCGGCATGCGGGCTTCAAACCCGAATGACTCTTCCGACCGCAGCTGCTCGAACTGTTTGAGAAGCTCCACCCGATCGTGATCCGAGAACCCCGAGCAGTGTCCTATGAAATGAAGGTCGCCGCTGTCGTTGTAGAGGCCAAGCAGCAGCGACCCGATCTTGCCGCCGTCCTTGTGTTCGCGGTACCCGCCGACCACGCAGTCGACCGAGCGACGGTGCTTCCACTTGATCATCTCCCGCTTCCCCTCCACGTACACAGAGTCCTCCTGCTTGCAGACGATCCCGTCACAACCGACTGCCTCGAAGTCGTCGAACCAATGACGAGCCAACTCCAGATCGTCGGTGGAGGGCGTTAGGTGCCACGGGTTTGACAGGGACCCCGCCAACTCAACTAGTTGCCGACGCCGCTCAGAGAAGGGCTCACCCCGCAGATCCTTCCCGTCAACCGCCAGCAGATCGAAGGCCACCAGGCTGGCCGGGATCTCCACGGATAGCAGATTGATGCGGCTCTCGGCGGGGTGGATCCGCAGTTGCAGGGAGTCGAAGCTGGTCCGGTCGCCGAGTACCACCAGGACCTCACCGTCGACCACTGTGCCGCCGGGAAGCTGCTCCAACGCCGACCTCAGCTCGGGGAAATAGCGAAGAAGAGGCTTCTGGTTGCGGCTGTCGAGCCGAACTTCATCGCTCCAGGCCACCACCCGGAAACCGTCCCACTTCGGCTCATAGCGCCAGCCGGGCGGTTCGGGGGGCGTCGCCTTTACCCGCGCCTCCATGGTGGAGATGGGCGCAGGAAACGGCCAGCCGGTCATGGCGGTGACCCTACCCGGCCGGCCCCTCAGGTGGGCGTGGGTGACAGCCGACCATATGACACATGCGCATTCGTTCTTCACTGCTGGCGGCCGGTTGCTCCGGCGGCGCCGCGGCAGAGGCCCCGCCGGTTACCCCCTCCACCATCATGTTGCCGGGGCTCTCGTCGCCGGCGAGTGGAGTGAGGGCGGAATCGATGTTGTCTCATGCACCACCGACGTTTCCGGCGAATGCCTGCTTGAGAGTGGTTCAATCCGCAAACGGGTTGGGAGTGTCAACCTGGATCACGAGCATCGCCCACGACACCCTGGACCACGACCCGGCGCTCGACACGGCGCGACCGGGCGATGAATCGGGATCGGTCACGATCCGCAAGCCCTGACGGGAGCCCGCCGGGAATACCTACTGCCCGTCCGGGTTGGACTGGTCGCAATGTCAATGCCCGCAGTCACCATCTACCTGACCGCCTGGTGCGGTTGGTGCACCCGTGCCAAGTCACTGCTGCGCTCCAAAGGCGTCGACGAGTGGACCGAGATCGATGTCGAAGCACTTCCCGGTGGCTGGACCGAGCTCACCGAACGCACCGGGGGCCGCACCGTCCCGCAGATCTTCGTCGGAGACCGGCGTATCGGAGGATTCGACGATCTGGCCGCGTTGGATCGGGCCGGCGAGCTGGACTCGCTGCTGGGGGCGCGGTGAGCGATATCAAGACCATCGAGCGAGAAGAACTCAAGTCCAAACTCGACGCCGGATCGGACATACGGTTGGTCATGTCCCTGCAGCGCTGGGCATTCGAAGCTCTTCACATCCCCGGGTCTCTGCACTTCGACACTCCCGAGGAGCTCCTCGCCGCCCTCGACCAGGACGACGAGATCATCGTCTACTGCTCGGACCCCGCCTGTGTTGGAAGCCGCTTCGCCTACAAGAAGCTGGTCGACAACGGATACAACAACGTTCGCCGCTACGCCGGCGGGTTGAGCGACTGGCAGGAGGCGGGCTACCGGCTGGAAGGCACCGCCGCTCCCTAACGCCGGGCAGAATGCGTTGGTGCGCTACGAGGCCCTCGACCACACAGCCGACACCGGGATAAGGGCCTACGGGGTCACTTCCCACGAACTCTTCGAGAATGCCGGCTGGGGCATGTTCGATCTCATGTTTCGCCTCGATGAGCTGAGCGCGGTACGGGACGTGCCGGTCATGGCCGCCGGCGACAGCTACGAGGAGCTGTTGTTCAACTGGCTGTCGGAGCTCCTCTATCACAGCGAGGCTCTGGACCTGGCGTTCTGCTATTTCACCGTCGACCGGCTGGAAGAAGGCGGGGTGCAGGGCTCGGCCGGAGGAGTGCCGACTGACTCGGTTGAGTTGCGAGGTCCGCCCATCAAGGCCGTCACCTACCACGACCTGGCCGTGGTCGAGAACCCGGAGACCTGGTGGGCGCGCGTCATCTTCGACGTCTGACAGACTGGAGGGATGTCTTGGCACCAGGTCGACACCGATGTGTGGGAGATCGACGCTCGCGACGGCATGCGGGCGCCGGGGCGCATCTACGCTTCACAGGACCTGTTCGATCGGGCTGAGGCCGACCGCGCCTCTCGGCAGGTAATGAACGTCGCTCACCTGCCCGGAATCGTTGGAGCCTCCATCGCCATGCCCGACATTCACTGGGGATACGGGTTCCCGATCGGCGGTGTGGCCGCCACCGACGTTGAGGCCGGTGGAGTGGTCTCACCGGGCGGGGTGGGCTTCGACATCTGTTGTGGGGTCCGCTTGCTGTCCAGCGGCTATCAGCTGTCGGATTGGAAGGCGCGTAGCGAGGTTGTGATGGACGAGCTGGCCCGCCGGATTCCTCGTGGCCTCGGCAAAGGATCAATCGCCGATTCCGCTCTGCTCGACCGGGTATTGCGCGACGGTTCCGCCGCCGTGCTGGCGGCCGGCTACGGGTCGCCTCGAGATCTCACCAGGTGCGAAGAGGGCGGTCGGTCGGTCGGCGCCGACCCATCATTCATTTCAGACAAGGCCAGAGAGAGGGGTGGTGGCCAGCTCGGCTCCCTGGGTGCCGGCAACCACTTTCTGGAGGTGCAGCTGGTGGAGCAGGTATTCGACGCGGCCGGCGCCGCCGCCTTCGGACTGGCCGAAGGCATGGTGTGCGTGATGATCCACTGCGGCAGCCGGGGCCTTGGCCATCAGACCTGCACCGACCAGCTGCAGAGGATGGGAGGGGCGATGGCTGCCCATGGGATCAGTGTTCCCGACCGACAGCTGGCCTGTGTTCCCGTCGACTCCGGGGAGGGACGCACCTATCTGGGAGCGATGGCGGCGGCCGCCAATTTCGCCTGGGCCAACCGGCACGTCCTGGCCCACGAGGCCCGGCGTGCGTTCGCGGCCGGATTTGGCACGTCGCCTGATGGAACGGGCATGGACCTGGTCTACGACGTTGCCCACAACCTGGCCAAGCTGGAAGCCCACCACGTTGACGGGAAGGAGCGCACCCTGTGTGTGCACCGCAAGGGAGCCACCCGGGCGTTTGGAGCGGGTCATCCCGACCTCCCGGCCGACCTGACCTCAGTCGGGCAGCCCGTCCTGGTGCCGGGATCGATGGGAACAGCTTCATGGGTTCTGAAGGGCCTCTCCGCCAATCCAGCTTTCGGATCCGCCGCCCACGGCGCCGGACGGGTCATGAGCCGCAAGAAGGCGAGGGGCCACCAGACGGGTAGAGCCGTCTACGAGGATCTGGTGGCAGCCGGCATCGCCGCCCGGCCCGGTTCGATCGCATTGATGTCCGAGGAAGCTCCCTATGCCTACAAGGATGTTGATGCAGTCGTGGAGGTGTGTGCCCGGACTACGCTGGCGGACAAGGTGGCTCGCCTGGTGCCCCTCGGGGTAGTCAAGGGTTAGACACCTTCAGAGCTGTCGATCGTTGGCCGATGTCTCACATAATGGCTCGTAGACCACTGCATCTGCGCTGGATCTATGTGAAGGATCACGCGCTGCTGTTCAGCGCCCTGGTGGCGTCGCTGTTGCTCGTCCTGATCGCGGTCACCGCCATGGCTGAGGACCCCACCCGCGGGTTGCTACTCGGGGCCCTGCCGGCACTGTTCGGCGTGCTGGTTTGGGTACTGACCAACCAGGCCGGCTACCCCAATCGGGAACCGGACTCGCTTCCGCATGAGCGATCTGAGAAGCCGGCCGGCAAGCCAAAGACGCCTTCAGTCCCGAAGACTCCTTCAGTTCCAAAGACTCCTTCAGGCCCGGCGCCCTCCCCCCAGGCCGGCACCGAGGAGGTTGACAATCAAGAACCGGATTGGGATCCCTTCTCCGGACAACGCCGCGAGGTGACCGAGCCTAAACCGTTCGTCGAGCCAATCGACAACGGAGACCCCTTCGCTCATATCGACGAGGCTCCGGTACAGATCGCCAAGAGACCCGAGTAGCCGGACGCCGAGTTCTGAACCGGGGTCTTGTGGGAGTAATCGTCGGCCGGGTGATCAGGCGACCGTCAGCCCCCGAAAACGTGGGTGGTCCAGATCTTGCCGCCGGATTCGATCCAGACCCCTACTCCGATGTGGGTGAAGCTGGGGTTGGTCAGGTTGGCGTAATGGCCGGGACTGGCCACGAGCGCGTTGTGCATTGAGGTAACCGACCATCCGTAGGCGATGTTCTCGCCAACAGTGCTCCACGGCCCCAGCAGCGACCCGATGTTGCTGTGCGCAAAGTTGTTGGTGTCGGACATGTGGAAGCTCCAGTCACGGGCATAGGTCGTGAGGGAGGAGCTGACCGAGAGGGCAGGGACTCCCAGGTCGGCCCGAACACTATTGATCAGCGAAACGAACTGGGACTCGCTACCGCCGCTGAATGAGCCGCCGCCGGGTGCGGCCGTGGTCGTCGTGGTCGTGGGTGGCGGCGCGACGGTGGTTGTCGTCGTCGGAGCCGGCTTGGTGGTTGTCGTCGTCGGCGCCGGCTTGGTGGTGGTCGTCGTCGGCGCCGGCTTGGTGGTTGTCGTGGGTGGGGCGGCGGTGGTAGAGGTCGTCGTCGACGGGGCCACATCTGTGGTCGTCGTCGAGGGAGCGGTCGAGGTGGTGCTGGTGGGGACAGGGACGGTGGTTGACGGGGCCGCGGCTGGCGAGACCTCGTTGAAGCTGGAGTCCGGCACAGAAAGCGTGGTCGGGTCCGCCTCCGTGGCCGGTTGGGTGGTCGCCACACTCGGACTGTCGGCGGCCTGGGAAGCGGACTCGGGAGCCGAAGTGAATTGGCTGCCGACGGCGAGAGCTGTGCCCCCGATGACGAACGTGGCAACGACGATGGCGAGAATCGTGGCCGTGCGTGTACTCAAATCGAATCCTCCCGAAGGTCTCAAAAGAAGGATTCGTCACGTAGAGCGCATTTCTTAACCACCAAGAGTGCTGATTGATGAGGATTGACCAACAGGCGACAATCTCAGGAACGAGATCGGCACTATTCGGGTTTACCCGTTAGATCATGAGAAACACCGGACCACTCATCGCCGTTGGAGCCGCCATCGTGGTGGTGATCGCCATCATCGTGGCCGTCTCGCTCAACGGAGGCGGAGACAGCGACGCGGCCGTCGCCTCCACCACCTCTGCCCCGCCGGCCTCCGGTCCCACCTCGACCACCAGCGATACACCGCCGGAGGTAACGGTGTCAGAATTCGATCGCAGTCAGCTGCCCGAGGACCTGGACCTCGTCAGTCAGGAGTGGATCACCGACTTCTCCCGGACCACCATTGAGTTCGACGAGCTCTTGATCGGGATTCGCTCGATTCCCATTCGCGACCGAATCCCGCCCATAGACCAACCGGCCTTCGAACCTGCCGTCGACGGTCAGCACATTGCCGACCGCGAACCCGGACTGGCACTCGAGATCGGTGGCGACGCCCGCTTCTATCCCCTCTCGATCCTTACTGCCCACGAGATCGTCAACGATGTTGTCGGGGGACAACCGGTGGCAGTTACCTACTGTCCGCTCTGCAACAGCGCCATCGTCTTCGACCGCATCTTCGACGGGGACGAATTGCGGTTCGGAGTCTCCGGTCTGCTCCGCAACAGTGACCTGGTGATGTGGGACAACCGCACAGAATCGCTCTGGCAGCAGCTGACCGGTGAAGGACTGATCGGCGAGCACGCCGGCGCCCAACTCACGTTCGTTCCCTCGGCCATCACCAGCTTTGAGGATTTCAAGCGCAAATACCCCGATGGAATTGTCCTCGGGCCTGACCAGGGTTTCGGGCGCCGCTACGGCTACAACCCGTATGTCGGCTACTCCTCGCGCTCGGCCCCGTACGGCTTCTTCGATCAGGCCGACCTCGACGACCGCTTCCCGGCCCTGGAGCGGGTGGTCAACGTCACGATCGGCGACACCGCCAAGGCCTACCCGTTCTCGGTCATCTCGACCAACCCGGCCGTCAACGATACGGTGGCCGATACCGACATCGTCATCCTCTGGGGCGGCGATACCGCCGATGCCCTCGACGCCGGAGAGATCGTCCTGGCCGAAGGCATCGGGACCGGCATCGCCTTCAACCGGGTGGTCGGCGAACAGATCCTGACCTTCACCGCCACCGGCGAGGACACCTTTGTCGACGCTGAGACCGGCTCGACGTGGGATCTCAATGGGACGGCACTCACCGGACCGCTGGCAGGCGCTCAGCTCGACCCGGTGGTGCACGGCAACGAGTTCTGGTTTGCCTGGTCAGCCTTCAACCCCGAGGCGGCCGTATACGGCACCTAGGCCTTACTGACGATGTAGACCGCCAGATTGCCCCCTGCCACGATCTTCTCGCGTTCCACCGCCAACCCGGCCTGCTCAACGATGACAGGGATCCCGCCTGAGTCCTTGAAGCTCCGGTACCCCGGGTAGTGGCCGGCGAATCTCTCGATCAATCCGTTCGTCACCCGCAGCACCGGCCCCCGCCATCCCCGCCACGAGCCAAACCGGAAGTCGATCAGAAACAGATGTCCATCCGGTTTGGCAACCCGGGCCATATCGGTGAGAAGTGAAACTCGCTCCCCAGCCGGCACCTCGTGAAGCACCATCGAACTGGTCACCAGATCGAACATCTCAGCCTGGAACGACAGGTTGCCTCCATCGGTCAACTGCAGGGTGGCCGAATCGCCCAAACGGAGTCGCGCTTGCTTCAACATTGCGGGAGAGACATCGACTCCGGTGACCTCGCAGCCGGCAGCCGCATAATCGGCCAGGCCGGCTCCCGTGCCACATCCCACGTCTAGAACCGACCATCCCGGTTCGGGTGGCAGAACCTGGTGGGCGACACGCCGCACCCCTGCCTGCATACGGTCCATGACCCGGTCGTAGTAGGGGGCGATGCGATGGTAAGGATCTGTTGAGCTCACACCGCAAGCGTAGGACCCGAGCGGTGCCGGCTGCTCAGACTTCCCGGGCGGGGGTCCTGGCTTCCCTTACCGGTGACGGGCCTCCGACGCTTATCGCCTCGCTCTGGCCCATCGAGTCCCAAACCTCACGAAGGGCAGGCAACACGATTAATCCCAAACCGGCCAGCCCCAGTCCCAGACCCAGAAACCAGACTCCGTTGGCGATCTCATCCGCCCACTGGAGCCGTTGCCAGCGCCCCAGCAACCACCACCAGTCGTGGGTTCCGCCGATCAGCTGGAGCGAGCGGTAGGGAGCGTCGGCAATGTAGAGGCTGGCGTCCTGCATCGACGTGGCCCCCCACATCATCAGCAATCCGGTCGAGATGCGGTCCCGCTGCCAGAACCAGAAGTAGGCGGCGAGGCCGAACGGCACTAGCACCTGCAACCCGCTCCCCATCAGGAACGAGGCCACCATTCCAAAGGGCCTGAACACCAGATGCCCGAGCTCGTGAATTCCCAGGTCGAACATGCCGAGCAGGGGCAGGCGGCTGTCGTGGACAAACGCGATCCACAGCAGAACGACTCCGACCACAGTCGCCACCGCCGGCTTGATGAACCGTCGCCAATCCATACCAACCTGTCGGCAACTGGATAGATCAACCTGAGCCGGGGTCACCGGCAGGCAAGGGTCGCCGGTTCTTCGCGTTCTGACTTGGAAGTCTTCCAATTGTGAGGTCGAAGCCGTATACCGGCTCCGATCAGGTAGCGGGCGACGCCGATTAGCGTGCGCCAGGAAGGAGTTCGTTTGGTTTCCATCTCCCGGGGGACATGGACGGGGGTGGCGGGTTTGGTGCTCGTCGCGTCCCTGCTTGTGCCGATTCCTGCTGCGCTGGCCGGCACCGGGTTGCCGGACGGACGCTACCTGGCGCTCGGGGACTCCTACTCCTCCGGCAAGGGCGTGGAACCCTACGAGGGCTACAACGGCCAACCCGACCCCTGCTATCGCTCGTTCGGCGCCTACCCACGTCTGCTGGTCGACGACCTCGGCCTGACCGGATTCGGGTTCTGGGCGTGCTCGGGAGCCCACATCTCCCATCTCAGCACCCGGTCGGTCAGCTCAACCCAGCCTCCCTACGACGATCCGGCTCAGGTACCCCCCGGCAGCCGGTATCAGTCGGCCCTCGACCGCCTGGGACCGGACGTCTCGCTGGTCACTATCACCATCGGCGGCCATGACGCCGGTTTCGGTGACGTGATGTTTGATTGCGTCCAGCCCTTCTGGCTGGGCGCCTGTGACGACAAGGACGCCGAAGTGCAGGAGGACCTGTCTCGTCTCCCGGGCAGGCTTTCCGCTCTCTATGGATCTATTCGATCACGCGTCCACCCCGAGGCCCGGGTGCTGGTCCTCGGGTACCCGCAGCTGTTCCCCGACAACCCCGGCGGAGTCTGCGTCGACGGTGGCTTCATCAACTCCGACGAGCGCCGATGGCTCAACTCAGTCGCCCTTCAACTCAACGCAGTCATCGAGAGTTCGGTCGTGGCGGTCGACGGCGTCGAGTTTGTCCCGGTGAGAGAGGCCTTCCGAACTCACGAGATCTGCGGAAGCAGCGACGCCTATCTGGTGGGCGCCAGCCTTCAGCACCCCTCCAACAGCTTCCATCCCAACTACAAGGGCCACCGGGCGATGGCGAATGCAGTCATGAACCATTTGAACTCCGTCCCGTCCCCCGTTGAGCCGCCTCCTCCACCTCCACCTCCACCACCACCCCCACCACCACCACCGGTGGTGGACACAGTCGGCGGCTTCGATCCGGCGGCAGGACTGTGGGCGCTGCGCTCAGAGGATGGAGGCACCAACGCTTTCTTCTACGGCATCCCCAACGACATTCCCCTCGTGGGCGATTGGAATTGCGACGGCGTGGACACCGTGGCGATGTACCGACCCAGCAGCGGCTTCGTCTACCTACGGGATTCGAACAGGTTCGGCGTGGCCGAGACTGAGTTCTACTTCGGGATCCCCGGCGATGTTCCGGTGGCAGGCGACTGGGACGGCGACGGGTGCGATTCGATCGCCATCTTCCGGCCTTCAAAGGGCCGGGTGTACATCACCAACACTCTCGGCACTGTCGTGGCCGATTACTGGTACCTGTTCGGCGGCCGGGGCGATCGCCCCTTCGCCGGAGACTTCAACGCCAGCGGCTCGGACTCGATCGGATTCCACACCGCAGCGGGATCCGTCGTCTACCGGGACTACACAGCGCCGGGGACCGATCAGTTGGGAGCCTATTACGGCAACCTCGACCACCGCTTCGTCACGGGCGACTGGGACGGCGACGGGGACGACACTCCCGCCGCCCTCCTCCCGGGAGGGAGCTTTCGCCTGTGGGATGACTGGAACTTCGGCCCGGCCGACAGAACGGACACTCTCAGCGTCAGGTACCGGCTCCCGGTGGCCGGCATCTTCTCCTAAGCGGTAATCCCCACGTCCGGAGACCGGATCGAGAAGCCGCACACCTGAGTGGTGAATGCGTCCAGATTGCCGAGCGAATACCCGGCCACCTCACCGATCCGAAGGAGGCGGGAGTCGTTGGCTGTGGCGATCTCTTCGAAGAATTGGCGGGGTGAGACCGCGGCGGAAGTTGCGTCCCGCAATCTCACCCAGGACGAGTAGATGCCGTTTCTGACGTCGACAAGATCCTGGCCGAAATAGGTGGGGAGGGTGTTCCGGGCGTTCTCGAATTGGGAGCGCAGCAACTCGACGGCCGGCTCGGCAGCCACGACCGCCTCCTTGAGGTCGGTCAGCCAGGCGTCGTCGATATCCCCACCCGTCATGGACTTCTCGATGAGCTCCGAGATGGCCCGCAGATCGCCCCCGGCCAGCAGTTGTTGTCGTTCGATCGTCTCCAGAGCCGTGCAGGCGGTTTGAACATCGGCAATGGTTTCCAGTCCGGTGTCGCGGGTGCTGATCGAGACCGCTCCCATCCGGCCGGTAACGGTCACCCGGTAAGTGCCGGCCGTCGCGAACCAGCGGGTGGCGGGAAAGCGAATCAGGCCGACGGCAGGCTCGGAGAATCCGTACGGGCCGTCGACCTGGGTGAGCACTACCGACCCATCGAGAGCGGCCGCCGTCGAGATCACCAGCACGTCACCGGCCGCCTCGTAGAGAAACTCCCCGTCGCCCGGCAACTGAGCCCGGGAAGAGTCGACCAGGGTGGGCAACACGCCGGCGCTGGCGTCGATACGCAGACGAAACCTCTCCCCGTCGGTTGACGCCATCTGCACGGTGACCGGGTCATTGGAGGTGAAGCGGTACGCCAGGTCGGTGAGGTCGGAAAAAGTGTCATCAACTCGCCCGTCGGCCAGCCCGGCGCCCGCCGCGTCTATCAATCGCATGGAGGGCGCCGACTCCGTTCCGTCCCCGAGCAGCACCACCTCCTCGCCGGGGGCCCCGGTCAGCTGAGTCTCCAGCGTGGTCTCACCTTCCCGCAGGCGCAGGTCGAACCGCAGGATGAGGTCGGGCTCCACCGGGATCGTGATGGCGGGAACAGTGCTGGTCGTGGTTGTGGTGACCCGGGCGCTCTCCGGTCGCGTGCAGGCGGTTGCCAGCAACAAGATCGCAATTGTGAGGACGGCAGTGGTGAGGGTTGGGGAGCGGCGGGTCTTGACGGGGAGACCCACCCGACCTCCGCCTCCGGCGGAGGCACCCCTCCCTGAGGGAGGGGAAAAACCATGGCCCTCACCTGCGCCGGAAGCACCACTCCCTGAGGGAGGGGAACAACCACGGCTACCGAAAGGCGGGGATGATCGACTCGCCATAGTGGCGAAGAGTCTCCTCCTGCTGGTCATGCATTAGGTAGACGCAGAACTGATCGACGCCGACCGCCTCCAATTCACGGATCTTGGCGATGTGATCGCCAACCGGACCGAGGACACAGAACCGATCGACGACGTTGTCCGGTACGAAGTCGGTCGTCGGATTACCCACGGCCCCGTGGTGTCGGTAGTCGTAGTCCTGGCGGTCCTTGATGTAGTCGGCCAGCTCCGTCGGCACCTTGTCGGGGTCATCACCGTAACGCTCCACCAGGTCGGCGACGTGATTGCCGACCATGCCGCCGAACCAGCGGACCTGATCGCGCTGATGGGGCAGGTCATCGCCTACGTAGGCGGGGGCCGCCACGCACACCTTCACATCGTCGGGATGGCGCCCCGCATCCTGCGCCGCCGACTTCACGAACTTGGTCGTCCACTCAGTCAGGTAGGGATCAGCCAACTGGAGGATGAACCCATCGGCAATCCGGCCGGTCATGGTCAAAGCTTTCGGCCCGTAGCCGGCCATCCAAACCGGAAGATCGTGCCCTTCCCGCACCCAGGTGATCTGTAGTTTCTGGCCGTTGTAGTCAACCTCTTGCCCAGCCACCAGGCCCTTGATCACCTTGATTGCTTCCTCCGTCGAAGCCAGCGTGTACGGCTTCTTGCCGATGAATCTGAGCGCGGAGTCGCCGCGCCCCATCCCGCAGACCATCCGGTCCTCGAACATCTCGTCGAGAGTGGCGAACAGCGAGGCCAGCACCGTCCAATCCCGGGTGCCGGGATTCGTCACCATCGGCCCCACTTTCATGTGATTGGTGCCCTCCAGCAGGAGGGTGAAGATCACAAACGGCTCCTGCCACAGGATGTGCGAGTCCCAGGTCCACCCATAGGTGAAGCCCATGTCCTCGGCCAGGCTCGCCAGCCGGACCACCTCGCGCGCCGGCGGGTTGTTCTGAAGAACGACTCCGAATTCCATGCACCCTCCTCCCAGGGGTTAGGTCTATGTCTGTTGCGGGAAACCTAGATCCACTCCGCGGTGGATGGGATCCGACCAGCGGCTGATCACAACCTTGGGCCGGGTGTAGAAGTGGATTCCCTCCGGGCCGTAGATGCCGTGTGACCCGAAGATTGACTCCTTCCAGCCACCGAACGAATAGAAGCCGAGCGGCACCGGGATGGGAACGTTGATGCCCACCATGCCCACCTGGATCTCGTTCTGGAACTTACGGGCGGCTCCACCGTCGTTGGTGAACACGGCCGTCCCGTTGCCCCACGGGTTGTCGTTGATCAGTTTGATGGCCTCTTCATAGGAGTCGACCCGGACCACGTCCAGCACGGGACCGAAGATCTCGTCGCGATAGATGCTCATGTCGGGAGTGACGTTGTCAAAGAGAGTCGGCCCCAAGAAGAAGCCACTCTCGTGGCCTTCCGGAGAGAAACCGCGTCCGTCGGCCACCAGAGTTGCGCCCTCTTCCTCACCGGCATCGATGTAGGAGGCGACCTTGTCGCGGTGGACACCGGTGACGAGCGGTCCCATGTCCATGTCAGGCTGATCGCCCGGTCCCACCCGCAGAGTCGCCATCCGCTCCTTCATCTTGTCGATGAGCCGATCGGCAGCATCACCGACCGCCACCACTACCGAAATCGCCATGCAGCGTTCGCCGGCCGAGCCGTATCCAGCCGAGACCGCCGAGTCGGCGGCCAACTCCATGTCGGCGTCGGGCAGCACGATCATGTGGTTCTTGGCCCCGCCGAGGGCCTGCACCCGTTTGTTGTTGGCGGTACCCGTCTCGTAGACGTAGCGGGCAATCGGAGTGGAGCCGACGAAGCTGACCGCGGCTACATCCGGATGTTCCAGAATCCGATCGACCGCCACCTTGTCGCCGTGCAGCACGTTGAGAACGCCGTCCGGCAATCCCGCCTCGGCGAAGAGTTCGGCCGAGAAGTTCGAGGCCGACGGATCCTTCTCGGACGGCTTGAGGATGAAGGTGTTTCCGCACGCAATCGCGATGGGATACATCCACATGGGGACCATGGCCGGGAAATTGAACGGCGTGATCCCCGCCACGACGCCCAGCGGCTGGCGCATCGTGTAGGTATCCACCTGGGTCGACACATTTTCCGAGAAATCGCCCTTGAGAAGATGCGGGATCCCGCAGGCAAACTCGATCACCTCGAGCCCGCGCTGCACCTCCCCGAGGGCATCGGTGAATACCTTGCCGTGCTCTGCCACCAGCAGCTTGGCGATTTCCTCCCGGTTGCGCTCAACCAGATCGCGGAAGGCAAACATGATGCGGGTCCTGGCCGAAATCGAAGTGTCTCGCCAGCCCGGCAATGCCGCCCGGGCGGCCGCCACAGCAGTGTCGACCTCCTCGTCGTTGGCAAGGGCCACCCGACCCGAAACCAGGCCGGTGGCAGGGTTGAAGACGTCGCCCCACCGTTCCGGCGCCTGGTCGTACGGTTTGTTGTTGATCCAGTGGCGGATCTCGCTCATAGTCTCGGTCTCCTGTTGCTTGATGGCGGTTCTAGACCAGGTACTGGTTCATTCCCCGCTTCAAATAGTGGCCGTCGCCCTTCTTCCCGAGATAGGCGTCGTTCTCGATGATCACCTTGCCCCTCGACAGCACGGTATCGACCTTGCCGCTGATCTCCATACCGTCGTAGGCGGTGTAATCGATATTGCCGTGGATCGTGTCCGGGCCGTACACGAACGGCGCGTTCGGGTCATAGATCACGATGTCGGCATCGGAGCCGACGGCGATCGTCCCCTTCTTCGGGTACATACCCATCATCTTGGCGGGGGCGGTGCAGCACATCTCCACCCAGCGGTTGAGGCTGAACCGTCCGCCGACGACGCCGCTCTCGTACATCACCTGGAAGCGCTCCTCCACGCCCGGCAACCCGTTGGGGATGAGGGTGAAGTTGCCCTCGCCGAGACGCTTCTGGCGGCCCATCATCTCGTCGTCGTCGTAGAAGAAGTCGGCATGGTCGGTGGAGACGACCTGGAGGTCGCCCCTGATCAGGGCATCCCACAGCGCCTCCTGGTGGCCCTCGGAACGGAACCGGATTGGTGTGGAGCACACGTACTTGGCCCCTTCGAACCCTGGCACATCGATGTCGTCCTCAACCGACAGGTGCATGTAGTGAGGACAGGTCTCGCCGAAGGCGTTTTGGCCGCCAGCGCGGGCCCTGGTCAGCTCGGCGACGCCTTCCTTGGCCGACATGTGCACGATGTAGAGCGGCGTACCGGCCACGTTGGCCAAAGCCAGCGAACGGTGGACCGCCTCGGACTCAGTCTCGGGCGGCCGGGTGATGGTGTGGTACTTGGGATCGGTCTCGCCCCGGGCCACCGCCTGCTCGCGCAGCACGTCAATGGCGATGCCGTTTTCGGCGTGCATCATGATCATCGTGCCGTCCTTGGAGGCCTGCTGCATGGCACGGAAGATCTCGCCGTCGTCGGAGTAGAGGACGCCCGGATAGGCCATGAACAGCTTGAAAGTGGTGACTCCGTCGTCGACCATGGCCTTCATCTCTTTGAGGGAGTCGTCGTTGATGTCGCCGACGATCACGTGGAACCCGTAGTCGATGGCGCAGTTGCCGTCCGCCTTGGCCATCCAGGTATCGAAGCCGTCACGGATGGTCTCACCCTTCACCTGAACGGCGAAGTCGACGACGGTTGTGGTACCGCCGAAGGCGGCCGCTCGGGTCCCGGTTTCGAAGTTGTCCGATACGTAGGTGCCCCCGAACGGGAGCTCGAAGTGAGTGTGCACGTCCACCGCACCGGGCACGACGTACTTGCCGGTGGCATCGATCACTCGGTCGGCACCCTCGGCCCAGGTCTGAGCGCTCCCCTGGGCGATCGCGACCACCTTGTCGCCGTCGATCAAAACGTTGGCCTGCATGGTCTCGGTCGCCGTGACGATCGTTCCACCCTTGATGACCGTTGTCATGTGTCCCTCCTCAGGGCCTCATCGAATCAGTAATCCAAAGCTAGTCGAGCAAATCGACCGGATATGGATCGGCGGGAGAGGGCGCCGCCGGTCAGGTGGCGGCCGACTGGTTGCGAGTGACGAACCGCCGTACCGCGTCGCTGAAGGCGTCGGGTTGAGAAAGGCTGCAGGAATGGCCCCCGTCCTGGATGATCTCGACCTCGACGTTGTCCATGCCTTCGATCATCGCTGGGAGAGCCGTGACGTTGTGCTTGTCGCGGACACCCATCAGCGCCAGAACCGGGCCCGAATACTGAGTGAGCATTGATCGGAAATCGCGGCCGGCCAGGTCCCGGAGTGCGTCGCCGGCGCCCCTTAAGGACATCCCACCTCTCTCCTCCATCGCCTCGTCGGTGCCGGGAGGTGCGATCTTGGCCAGCGATTTGCGGGCCAGCGGTTTGACGAGCGGTCCCGCCAGCGGAAAGACCAGACCCTGAGAACGATTCACCCAGGCGGTCAGCCCCTGAAACTCGACCCCGGCCCCCGACGAAACCAATCCGTCCACCCTGCCCGGATGAGCCGCCGCCATCGCGATCCCGACATAGGCACCGAGAGAGAGGCCGACGAGCGTGGCGGAACCGGCGGCGTGTTCATCGACTACGCCGGCGACTTCTTCGACGGAGCGCTCGAGGGTGAAGCGCGATGTCCGGTTCTGGCCGTGGCCGGGCAGATCGACGCCGATGCACCGGAACTGGCCGGAGAGTCGCTCAACCTGTGGATGCCACATGCCGAGGTTGGCGCCGGCGCCGTGCAGGAATACGAGAGCATGGCCTGTGGAGGGTCCGGTGATCGCGAGGACCGTCAAGAGATCACCCGGTACACCGCGCCGGCGAACCCGAAGGTTGACCCCTCACCGGCCGACTCGGAGAACTCATCGGCCAGGGCAATCAGCCGCTCGACGAACTCGACCGCCCGCTCCTGTGGCATCGGCACTGCATAGAGCCGGCCCTGATCAGAGAATGGCTGCTGGTCCTGCGGGGCGGCTTCGCGGGCGGCCTGCTCGAATAGAAAGCGCAGCTTGTCAACGCTGCCATCGCCCACTTCGATCCGTAGGTGGTCGTACGTGGGAGCGAAGATGCGTTCCGTTAGGGCACGGACCCTGCGCTCCTCGATCACCTCGACCAGGCCGGCCCTTTCCAACACTTTGAGATGGTGTCCGACGTTGCCGTGGGTCAGATCCAGGGAGCCGGCAAGTTGCTTGGCACTGGCCGGATCGAGCTCCAGGGCAGTCAGCAAACGGGTCCGGACAGGGTGCGCAATCGCTTTGATCTGGGCCGGTTCGGTGAGAACGAGTTCCCGTGCAGTATGTACTGGCATTACAGTATGTTATGTAACTGCAGTACATAACACAAACCGGAGTGGACAGTAGGTTCGTTGGTTCGCCGCCTCCCCCACCCCGTCTCCGCCTCCGGCGGAGCCACCCCGCCCTCAAGGGCGGGGAAGACAATTGCGACGTGGGACTCGGGACGGCGCTGGGCGAAGCCCAGCGCTAATTGATCTCGAAGCGCGTGCCTATGGCCGTTGGGGGGTCGCTACGGAGGATCGCTCTCAAGAAGGGGTAGCGGTCAAGCCACTTCAACAGCGTCTTCCAGTTGACGACCACCAGGACCACGATCATGGCCGGGAACGGGATACTCGGGAGCACCTGTGACAGGCTGGGGAATTCTGGCACCAGGTTGATCGCGTACGCCTGGAGGGCGCCGAATAAGAGCACTCCAAAGGCGGCACGGATCGGATGCCACCCTCCAAAAATGACGATGGCCAGCACGATCCAGCCGAGGTTGCGGGTCGGCCGGTCGGACCATCCCAGCTTCACATCCAGACTGAACGCAGCCCCGCCGATTCCGATGAGAGCGCCGCCGATAGCCGTATAGAAATACCGCATCCGGTTGACGGCGACTCCGCGGGAGTGGGCGGCCTCGGGACGCTCGCCGACGCCCTGCAGTTCCAGGCCTTTCCGAGTGCGATACATGAACAAGTACGTCAGGATCACCGTGATATAGGCAAGGTAGACGACGACATTGTGGTCGAACATCACCGGCCCAAAGAACGGGATCGAACTCAGACCCGGAATGCCCCAGGCCGGCACGCCCACGGGTGGGTTCCCGACATACGATTGGCCCAGGAACCGGCTCAACTCGGTACAGAAGGCAAACAGAACGAACCCCACTGCCACCTGATTGAGACTCAACTTGATACTGCCGAACGCCACCACCAACGCAACCGCGGCTCCGACCGCGGCCGCCGCCGGGAATCCGTACCATACGGTCCCGGTCTCGACGGCCAGCACAAAACCTGCCAGAGCCGCCAGCATCATGCTGCCATCCACCGACAGGTTGATGACTCCAGCCTTTTCGCTAATAGTCTCGCCCATAGTGGCAAACATCAGAGCCGAAGCGCCCGCCACGATGGAAGCGATAGTTGCGGTATCGAACATGTCGACGAACGCGTTGATCAAGCCACCCATTAGCTCTCAACCCCTGCCGACGACGCTTCGCGAAGGGCTCGATAGCCGGCCCATCCCAACCCGAACATGGCCGATAGGACCAGGACACCTTGCAGCACCCCACCCAGCGTCGGGTTGACATCCACACGCAGCTGCAGGCTCGGGCTCCCTACCGCGATCATGGCGAAGAAGAAGGAAATAGGGATCACCCAGAACGGACGGAACCTGGCCAGCAACACCACGAGGATGGCGAGATACCCGAAGTTGCCGGATATGGCAGGAATCAGCTTGTGGTGAAGGCCGAGCGCCTGCGAAGTGCCGCCGATACCCGCCAGCGCACCGCAGATCATGAAGGCGCCGAGTAGGTACCGGTTGGTTGGGATGCCAAGCAGGAAGGAACTTGGACGGTTGCGACCGACGGCCTTCAACTTGAGTCCGTAAAGAGTGCCGCGAAAGAGGAGCCAAACCCCGATGAGCGCTAGAAGCGCGATGACCACCGCCAGGGGAGACAACTTCGTCCCTTCCAGAGCGGGCAGCCAGGCATCTTCCGGGAAGGGGTCGGTGCCGCTGGTCGACGCCACTCCGGACCTCGCCCAGGGACCGATGATCAAATAGGTTGTCAGCGAGAGCGCCACGAAGTTGAGTCCGAGACCGCCGAAAATCTCGTTGACTCCGCCGGCGGTGCGGAGTACTCCAGCCAGCAGGCCCCACAACATGCCGCCAACTGCTCCGGCCACGATCGTCAGGAGAATGAGGAGCGGCCGAGGTGCCGACACCTCGCGGGCCATCCAGGCAGCTGCGATTGCCCCCATGATGATCTGGCCCTCGATACCGATGTTCCACATGCCGGCGTTGAAGGTGACGATAAGTCCCGCTGAAGCCAGGGCAATCGGGACCCACACCATGAAGGTGTCACCGACCTTGCGGGCGGCGCCGCCTTCCAGGGGCGGCCACCCGATCGACCCCTCGACAATGATCTTCAGAGGATCCCACGGATTGGTTCCGGCCAGTAGCAGCAAGGCAACCACCGATACCACCACAGTGGCGGCAGGGAGTAGGACCGAGTTCACGCGGCTCATAAGGCAGCTCCCTCGGATCCGGCGCGGCGGCCACCGATCAGCAGCCCGATCTCATCCACATTGGTGGCCGACGCGTCAAGCTCACCAATGACACGCCCTGAAAAGAACACAAGGATCCGATCGCTGTAGCGCAGCAGCTCGTCGAGATCCGCCGATGCAAACAAGATCGACGTCCCTTGTCCCCGCCGGGCGAGTAACTGCTCCCACACCCAGTCGGCCGACTCGATGTCGAGGCCCCGGGTCGGATGCTCCATCAGCAAGACGGATAGTTCGTCTGGCAGCATGGCCAGCAAAACGCGCTGCTGGTTGCCTCCGGAGAGGGACTCGGCGGTCGACGCCTCAGTCCCTTTGATGGTGTAGTGATCCACCTGCTCCTCGGCGCGTTTGCGAGCGGCCCCCCAGTCAATGAAGAAGCCGGAATCATCTCCTGCCAGAACGAAGTGCTCGGTGATGGTCAGCCCTTCGATCAGGCCCTCTTCCAGCCGGCCGGCCGGTAGGTACTTGACGGCGGCCGCCAAGTAGTCGCGGTAATGACTGCCCGTCATGTCCTGCCCCGAGATGGCGACGGTGCCCTCCTTGGGCGCCCGCATACCGCAACAAATTCGCAGGAACGTGTCCTGACCGCTGCCCTCCATGCCGGCGATCCCGATGACCTCGCCGGCCTTGACGTCGAGCGAGATTGGTTCTTCACTCAATAATCCGGCGGCGGTGCGCACCGAGTCGAGCGTCAGGCGTGGTACTCCCAGGCCCACCTCGTCGCGATCACGGATTTCGATCGCCTGGCCAAACATCATCTCGACAAGTTGCTCTGGCGGGACCGGTAGTTCGGCCTCACCGACTACCTTGCCGCGGGTCATGACTGTCACCCGTTCGCACAAATCGGCGACCTCTTCGAGTTTGTGGGACACGAAGATGACGCTCATTCCCTCCTCGGCCAATGCCTTCAGCGTGACGAACAGCTTGGCGCGCTGGTCGGCTGAGATTCCAGTGGTGGGCTCATCGAGAATCAGCACTCTTGCGCCCAGCCACAGCAAACGAATGATCTCTAGCTGCTGGCGCTCGCCGACGGTCAGCAAGCGGGCCGGCGTGTGAGGATCGAAGTTGAATCCGTACCGGTCGCACAATTCTTTGAGTTCGGTAGCGGCGGCTCCCCGGTCCAGGCGCTGCTCCCCCGGGCTGCCAAGGACGAAATTGTCGATAACACTGAAAGGCAGAAACACCAGCGGGTCCTGATGGAGCATCCCGATGCCGGCTCCGATTGCATCCACCGGCGAGGCCAGCTTGATGGTCTTGCCGTCGAGTACGATCTCACCTGAGTCCGCCGAGTGGAACCCCGAGAGAACCTTCATGAGGGTGGACTTCCCGGCGCCGTTCTCCCCAAGCAGGCCGTGAAGCGTTCCCGATTCCACCGTGAGAGTGATCCCGTCGTTGGCCCGGACCGGGCCGAAGTGCTTGTGGATGTTCCGCAGCTCGAGGCTCATTCCTCTGCAATCTAGAGAAATACCGTCGAACGTGTCGAACCGGGAATGGGAGAGGGGAGGGCCGGGCCCTCCCCTCTCATTTCAGTCGGTTGGTTGCCTACCCAAACACGTTGACAGAACAGACGCCCTCGATTCCCTGCAGGCACTGCTCCGAGTACCAGATCTGGAAGTCGGTGGCTACTTCGCCGGCTGCCAACCACTGCGTGCCGTCTTGCCAATTGAGCGGTCCTTCGAACAACTCGATCGAACCATCGGCCAACCCCGCGATGAACGCATCGATGGAGGCAGCGTTGTCAGCAGTCAGACCGTTGCCCTGGAAGAATCCAACAACGCTGGAATCTTCATCGTTGATGTCGGCCCAGTCGGGCTCGAACCACTGCCAGTCTGCTGTGAAGTTCCCGTCGATCACCGACTGGGCAGCCTCCAGATAGGCCGGTCCCCAGTTGAAGTACGGAACGCCCAGGCAGATATCGGGTGCCTCGTCACAAGCTCCCACGAAGTCGTAGGGGACTGCCCATAGGTCCTCTCCCGCGTCGGCGCGCTGGCCGGTGCGGATAAGAGCAACATTGGCATCGATGCCGGACAGCGTGACGTCGGCGCCACCGTCGATGAAGTCATTGACCACCAGAACGGGATCCAGTGTTACGCCGGGAATCTCGAACCAGAAGCCGATGTAGGTAACGGTGAACTCAAGATCCGCCGGGTCCTCACCCCGGACATTCTCCCAGCAGTACTGGGCGCCCCGGAACGCCGAGTTGACGAGACGGCGGGTCTCATCGTTGGTCAGCGGGCCTAGATAGGCGATCTTGCCGGTCTCGGTCGTGAGTGCCGCTGAACAACCCGCGATCATCTTGCCGAAGGTCATCTGACCCCAGATGTTGGCGAGGTTGGCCAGGTCGGGCCGGTAGTCCTTGCCGTCGGCCCAGGCACTGTCGCCCGAGGACCAGACCATCGGAAAGTCCGACAACTGCTCAGCCGCCTCAAACGCACCGTCTCGCATGTCGTCGGAGTTGAAGATCACAAGGTCGACCCCGAGGTCGACCATGTCGGCCGCCACGCCGGGAAGCGAAAGCCCGGGCGTGTCTGTGGTGTTGGCGAACTCAAACACTTCCAGGTTGTCTTCGACGCTCAGACCAAGTTGTTCAACTGCGTACTCGGCGCCTTCGAGATGGGCCTGGCTGTAGCCGCGGTCATTCCCGGGGCCGACCAGGATGATCCCGATCTTGAAGTCGTCGGGCGCGCTGTCACCGCCGGCTGTCGTAGTTGTGGCATCGGTGCCACCGCCGCCGGCTGTGGTGGTCGTGTCGCCGCTGTCGTCGCCGCCGCACGCGGCTGCTACCAGCGCAAACGCCAGCAACAGGCCGAGCATCTGCACTAATCGTTTTGGAATCATGGTTTCGGCTCCTCCTCAGGTCACCATGTCATGGACTCTACGTCATAAAAACGCGTGCGCGTGCCTGGCATAAGGCCTGGGACACGCGGTGATCGGCCGCGCGCCGGTGACACGTGGGATCGCCGGATCCCAGGAGACACGTCTGATCGGGCTAGCCAGCGTCCTCGATTGCCTTCTCCAGCATCCCAAAGCCCTCGTCGGCTTCGTCCTCGGTAAGGGAGAGCGGCGGGGCGATCCGCAGCACGTTGCCGAACAATCCACCCTTGCCGACCAGCAGGCCATTGTCTTTGGCGTTCTCCATGATCCGGGTGGTGATGGCGGGATCCGGATCCTTAGTCCCGGGCTTGACCAACTCGACACCGATCTGGAGGCCCTTGCCGCGCACGTCGCCGACAATGGACCCTTCTTCGTCGGCCAGGTGGTCGAGGCGCGACTTGAGATGATTCCCCACTTTCAGAGAGTTGGTCTGCAAGTCGTGCTCCAGCATGTAGTCGATGTTGGCCAGGGCCCCGGCGGTGGCCAGCGGGTTCCCACCAAAGGTGGAGATGGAGTTGGCTTTGATGCTGTCCATCACCTCGGCCCGGGCGATGACTCCGCCCATGGCAAGACCATTGCCCACCCCCTTGGCGAAGGTGATGATGTCCGGAGTCAGGTCGTGGGCCTGATATCCCCAGAAGTTCTCGCCGGTCCGGCCCCAACCGGTCTGCACTTCATCTGAGATGTAGAGAATGCCGTACTCGTCGAGTACCTCCTTGAACGCCCCGAAGAACCCGTCGGGCGGAGTGGTGAAGCCGCCGACGCCCTGGATGGGCTCGGCGATCATGGCGGCGACGTCGCCGGCCGTCGCCACGTCGATCATGTCGCGCAAGTCGGCCACGCAGGCGGCGATGAACTCGTCGTCTGGCAGGTGGCCGAACGGACTGCGGTACTTGTAGCCGTTGTGAACGTAGATGACGGCCAGCGGGCTGAGGGCGGTCGGCGACCACGACCGGTTGCCCGTGAGAGATACCGCCGCGAAGGACCGGCCGTGGTAGCTGTTGCGGAGGGCGATGATCTGGTTGGATTGCCGGTTGATGGTCGAGAGCATCATGGCGGCGTCGTTGGCCTCGGTCCCCGAGTTGGTGAAGAACACCTTGGCGTCGGGAATTCCCGACAGTTCGGCGATCTTCTCGGCCAGTTCGATCTGAGCTTCGATCAGGTACAGCGTTGAACTGTGCATGATACGGGCTGCCTGTTGCTGAACCGCTTCGGTGACTTCGGGGACGTTGTACCCGGTCATCGTGGTCAGGATTCCGCCGAAGAAGTCGAGGTACTCCTTGCCCTCAGCGTCCCAAACCCGGCGCCCATCGCCGCGAACCAGAGAGATCGGCTGGTCGTAATACAGGGCCACCCAAGACGGCAGCACCTCCTTGTGGCGTGCCAGCAGCTCCTCGTGAATGGACATTGATCCTCCAGTCGTGATGTAGTCGAAAGCTAGTCGCTCCAGGCCGTCCCACGTCCGGAGTCCCGTGTCCCGAGCCCAGTGATCTTTCGGTCGTGGGACGAGGCCCCCGAGAGTTCTCTTGTTGGGACCGAGCCCCCTACCCCAGCGGCTTCGCCGCTACGGTCGGACCGATGGACCTTGGCTAACTTCGCTTCTTAGTCGCTTGCCTGGCTTCCTCGACTTCGGTGACGAAGCTGTCGACTGGTGTGGCGGCAATGGTCTTGCCGATTAGTTCGAGGGGCAGGTCGTCCAGTTTCTTGAACCGGACGCAGGACTTGCCGATGTCGGCCTTCTTGCCGGTGGCCTGGTAAGCCTCGAAAAACGCCAGACGAGATTCCTCCTGCGCATACACCGCAGTCAAATACACGGCCATGTGGTTCTTCTGGTTGGCGAGGGCGGCGTACATCAGTGGCCGGCCGTTATAGGTGTCCGGGTTGATCGACAGTGGCACCTCATAGGAGATCATGCCCCAGTTCATGGCCTCTTCATACCCGGACGGCAGATTGGCCAGGATCTCGTTACGGACTACCTCGATAGCCTCCCGGCGATCGTCGGTAAGCGAGGCCAGGTACCCGTCAACCGTGGATGCGTCGGAACGCACTGGCTACGGGGCGACCAGCGGGCCGTAGGCGTCGGGACGGCGATCGCGGTAGAAGGCCCAGGTCTTGCGGACTTCATCGATCATGTCCAGATCGAGGTCACGGACCACCAACTCCTCGTCGGTGTCGGAAGCGGCACCGTCGATCATCTGGCCGCGTGGATCGACGAAGTACGACGATCCGTAATAGTCGTTGTCGCCGTATGGCTCCTTGCCGACACGGTTGATGGCACCGATGAAGTATTCGTTGGCGACGGCGGCGGCCGGCTGCTCCAGGTTCCACAGATACATGGAGAGGCCGCGGCTGGTGGCCGACGGGTTGAAGACGATCTTGGCCCCGGCCAGGCCAAGCGCCCGCCATCCCTCCGGGAAGTGCCGGTCGTAGCAGATGTAGACGCCGATGCGGCCCACATTGGTGTCAAAGATGGGATAGCCGGTGTTGCCGGGCCGGAAGTAGAACTTCTCCCAGAAGCCGTCAACGTGGGGGATGTGCGTCTTGCGATACTTGCCCAGGTAGGTGCCGTCTGAGTCGACAACGGCAGCGGTGTTGTAGAAGAACCCGTCGTCCTCCTTCTCGAAAATCGGGACAATCAGAACCATCCCGGTCTCCTTGGCCAGGTCCTGCATGACCTTGGTGGTGGGGCCGTCGGGAATCGGCTCGGCATAGTCGAAGTGCTCGTTGTCCTGCACCGAGCAGAAATAGGGGCTGTAGAAGAGCTCCTGGAAACACATGATCTGAGCACCTTCGGTCGCCGCCTGGCGGGCGTAATCGATGTTCTTGCTCAGCATCGACTCCTTGTCGCCGGTCCACTCGGTCTGAACGATCGCCGCACGAACCACATTCGCCATTACTGCTCCTTCTGAACGTGCTCGAAAACTAGCCGAGCAGAGCCCACAGTGGGGCCCGGGGCCGGGTCATTGCATCCCTGTAGTCACCCCCAACCAGGACATCCGGGCGTACTCTCCTATCATGACCACCCGCTCCGGTGCGCTCCCCGTCGACCGAACGTTGCGCCAGATCCTCGTCGGCTTCCGCTACGTGGCGGCGGTCTGGATCACAGTGATTGGAATCGTCGCAATCGTCTCCTGGGATGCCAAACCGGCCGTTGTGATACCCACTCTGCTGGTGGCATGGGCGTGGGCAGTTGCCACCGGCCTGGTCTCGCGCGCCGTCATCCGGGGGTGGCCTTTCCTGTTGATGGATCTGGCGATCGGATCGTGGACCGCAGTGGCCCCCGCATTCACCGACCAGGTTGAAGGCGGCACCTTCTCCGGCGGGTACCCCTTCTCAACTGTTCTCGTGTGGGCGTATGCGTTCGGCATCCCGGGCGGCATCGTCGCTGGAGCGATCGTTTCAGTCATTGCACTTGTGCCGGGCGACAGTGAGCTCACCACCGATCTCACCACCGCACTCATCTACGTGGCCGGCGGAGGCGTGGCCGGCTGGGCGTTCAATATGCTGAGACGCAGCGAGGGCCGACGCATCGAAGTCGAGCATCTACTGGCCAAGGAACGAAGCGAGCGGATCCGCTCCGAGGAAAGGGCCGACATGGCCGCCCACCTCCACGACTCCGTGCTGCAGACACTGGCGCTCATCCAGAAGCGGTCGGCCCAACCGGCCGAAGTCGGTTCGCTGGCGCGCCAGCAGGAGCGGGAGCTTCGCAGCTGGCTATACGGCGCCACCGGTCAAAGCGCCGAGACCCTGGCCAGGGCACTCGAGGCGGCCTGCGCGGTGGCTGAAGAACGACACCAGATCGATGTGGAACTGGTGACGGTCGGTGATGCCCCCCTCGACGACGACCTGCGAGCGCTGGTGGGGGCCACCAGCGAGGCGATCACAAACGCCGCCAAGTTCTCGGGAGTGGGCCAGGTGTCCGTCTACAGCGAGCTGGCGGACTCGGAGGTCCGCATCTTCATCCGCGACCGCGGCCGGGGATTCGATCCCGCAGCCATTGATGAGGACCGGAAAGGGGTACGGGAGTCCATCCTCGGGCGCATCCAGCGTCGAGGCGGCGACGCCATCATTCGCACCAGCCCCCACACCGGCACCGAGATCGAACTGGCGATCAGCAGGGAGGAATCATGAGCGATCCCAGACCGACAGTATTCCTGGTCGACGATCACGACCTGTTCCGGGCCGGGGTTCGGAGTGAGATCGGCGAGGCGGTCGACATTGTCGGCGACGCCGATGGGGTGGAGGCCGCCGTCGAGTTGATCTCCGAACGCCAACCGGATGTGGTTTTGCTGGACGTGCACATGCCAGACGGAGGAGGCCGCGCCGTCCTGAAAGCGGTCCACAAGGCCCACCCGGATATCAAGTTCCTGGCGCTTTCGGTCTCGGATGCACCCGAGGACGTCGTCGACATCGTGCATGCCGGTGCCCGCGGGTACGTGACCAAGTCGATTCAGAGCCCGGACCTCATCGCGGCAATCCGAAAGGTCGCCGAAGGTGATGCGGTCTTCTCACCCAAGCTGGCGGGGTTCGTGCTGGACGCCTTCGCCTCACTGGAGCCCGCCGACGTGGACGCCGAGTTGGCCAGTCTGACCGCCCGCGAGCAGGAAGTGCTTCGCCACATTGCCCGCGGCTACACATACAAGGAAGTGGCCGAACAGCTGTTCATCTCGGCCAAGACCGTCGAGACCCACGTGTCGTCCGTCTTGCGGAAACTGCAGCTGACCAACCGGCACGAGCTGAGCCGCTGGGCAGCGGAACGGAAGCTCGTGTAGCGCCGCGCCGCTTGGACACCCGAGCGGCGTGGCAAGTAGGGTCATCGCCATGGTGGAGGCGATCGAGGAGACCGGGGGCGAGCCGACCCGAACGTTGTGGAGCCGGATACGGACCGTGGTCTGGTTCCTGGCCATTGTCGGGCTCATGGCCATTCTCTACGAGGCCTACAAGGCGATGTGGGAAGCCACCGACGGGACGATTCCACTGCTCGGGATTGACTGGCTGGTCCGCGGCAATGACATCACGATGCCCCACACCTGGTCGATTATCGACAGCCTCTTCGAAGAGGTCCAGCGAGGCAGGAACGAGATCCTGCTGGTCGACTTGCTCAAGGCGTCTCTGTTCACCCTCCGCGAGGCCCTGGCCGGATTCGTGATCGGAGCGTCTTTCGGATTCGGGCTCGGGGTGCTGTTCGTGCGCTTCCCGCTGGCCGAGCGCAGCTTCATGCCGTACGTGGTGGCGTCGCAGACGGTGCCCATCCTGGCCATCGCACCCATCGTCGTCATCTGGGGCCGCCGCTTTGGAGTCTCCCAATGGATGGCGGTAGCCATCATCGCCGCTTACCTGACCTTCTTTCCGGTGGTCATCAACACATTGCGAGGCTTGCGATCACCCCAGGCCACCGCCACCGAGCTAATGCGCTCTTACGGCGCCTCTCACCGCGAGGTGCTGGTGAAACTGCAAATCCCGGCCGCGGTGCCGTACATATTCACCGCCCTCAAAGTGTCGGCGACCGCCAGTGTCATCGGAGCCATCATCGGTGAGCTTCCGGCCGGGTTCCCGGATGGGCTAGGCCGCAAGCTGCTGGTGTTCTCGCAACGGTTCGCCTCCGGCCCCGAGAAGCTGTACGGGACAGTGCTGGTGGCCTCAGCCGCCGGCTTCCTGTTCGTGTCGCTGGTGGGCGCCGTCGAGCGACGGCTGATCCCCGGTACCCGACGGGTGGCGTCGTGAGCTCCGGTGCCCCCGCCGTGGCCGCGGCCGGGGTCGGGAAGGTATTCGTCGGCGATAGCAGCGTCGAGGCGCTGCAAGGAATCGATCTGACGATCCAGCAGAACGATTTCATCGCCTTGATCGGACCTTCCGGATGCGGCAAGAGCACTCTGCTGCGACTGGTCGGAGACTTGCTGGCGCCTACCAGCGGTTCCCTCGCGGTGAACGGCAAGACCCCAAACGAAGCAAGGCTCGCCCGCGAATACGGCATGGTGTTCCAGAAGGCGACATTGCTGGAGTGGCGGACGGTGCTCAAGAACATCGAGCTGCCACTCGAGGTCATGGACTTCGACAAGGAGGAGCGCGAGCCCCGCGCTCGCGAGATGCTTGATCTGGTACAGCTATCGGACTTCGGCGACTCCTACCCGTGGCAGTTGTCGGGCGGCATGCAACAGCGGGTTGCCATTGCCCGGGCCTTGGCCTTCAAGCCGTCGATCCTGTTGATGGACGAACCCTTTGGAGCCCTGGACGAGATGACCAGGGAACGCATGCAGCTGGAGCTGCTGGAGATTTGGGACCGCACCGACACCACTGTGATCTTCGTTACCCACAGCATCCCCGAGGCAGTCTTCCTGGCAACCCATGTGGTGGTGATGTCTCCCCGCCCCGGGCGGATAACTGATGTGATCGACGTCGACCTGCCCAGGCCGCGTGGCTTCGAAACCCGCGAGTCACCCCGCTTCTACGAGAAGCTGACCGAGGTGCGGGAAGCCCTGCGCCGGGCCGAGCCCGAGCCGGACCGCCAATGACGGATCCCTCCCACGATTCCGCCGTCTTGACGGCGTTCGAAGACGATCTCCCGCTGGGGGGAACCAAGCGAACCCGACGTCGTCAGCTGATCGGGCGTTACCTGCCGGCGGCGATCGCCTTTGTCAGCGTGCTGGTGGTCTGGGAACTCTTCGTCGAATTAGCCAACGTTAAGTCATTTATCCTCCCCGCTCCCAGCGAGATCACTGCCGCCTTCTTCGAGGAGTTCTCCACCATCTGGTCGGCCGGATGGACCACGCTGCGGGAAGCGGTGGGGGGATTGTTCATCGGACTGTTCCTGGCTATCTTCGTTTCGTTTTCGATTGTCAGGTGGACGTGGCTGGAGGAAGGCGTTATGCCGGTCGCCATCGCCATCGGCACTATCCCGATCGTCGCCATGGCCCCGATCATGAACGCCTGGTTCAGCATCACCAGCCTGCTCTCCAAGATGGCGGTGGTAGCACTGGTCATCTTCTTTCCCGTGATGATCAACACCGTGCGGGGACTCAACGAGGTATCGGCCGAGGAGGTGGAGCTAATGCGCTCGTTCGCTGCTCCGGGTCGCGACCTGCTGCTGCGAGTGCGGGTCCCAAACGCCCTCCCCTATTTCTTCTCGGCCCTGAAGGTTGCCAGCGCCCTTTCGATGATTGCAGCCGTCGTCGCCGAGTATTTCGGCGGCCGGCAGGATGCCCTCGGCCCCTACATCTTGCAGAAAGCCGGCCTGCTCCGCTTTGCCGAGGCCTGGGCCGGCATCGGGGTCGCTTCCATTCTTGGGATCGCCGTCTACTCAGCAGTGGTGCTGCTGGAACGGGCCGTCATGCCGTGGCATGTGTCGCTGCGGGTGGCGGCCGGCGAATAGACAACGGGAGACGGGATCAGATAGTGTCCCGTGCACAGGTGAGGAGGAGGAACCTTGAAGCGGAGAACCATTCGACTTATGGCCATGGGCCTGGCGTTCGCCCTGGTAGCGGCCGCCTGCGGCGGAGACGATTCGAGCGATGAGGCAACGCCCGTCAATTTCGTGTTGCAGTGGGTGACCCAGGCTCAGTTCGCGGGCTATTTCGCAGCGGCCGACCAGGGCTTCTTTGCGGAAGAAGGGCTTGACGTCACGATCATCGAGGGTGGCCCCGACATTGCCCCCCAGGCCTACCTGGCATCTGGACAGGCCGACGTCGGGGAGGCCTGGGCACCCAAGGCCCTGGTTGCCGTCGAAGAGGAGGCGGACATCGTCAACATCGCCCAGGTCTTCCAACGCGGCGGAACACTCGAAGTTTCCTGGGCCGACTCGGGGATCTCGGCTCCCGCCGACTGGGCCGGCAAGAAAGTTGGGGTGTGGCCATTCGGCAATGAGTTCGAGGTCACGGCCGCCGTCAACAAGTTCGGAGTGGCCGACGTTGAGTACTTCACTCAGGGATTCGACATGCTGGCGCTGCTGAGTCGAGAGATCGACGCCGCCGAGGCGATGATCTACAACGAGTATGCCCAGTTGCTGGAGGCCGAGAATCCCGACACCGGTCAGCTGTACCAGGCGTCAGACTTCAACGTCATCGACACAAACGACATCGGGACGGCCATGCTCCAGGACGGGGTGTGGGCACGGTCCGATTGGTTGGATGACAACGAAGAGGCCGCGGAAGGCTTCCTGCGGGCAGCCTTCAAAGGTTGGATCTATTGCCGGGACAACTTCGACGCCTGCGTCGACATCGTTCTGGCCCGCGGGTCCGAACTCGGTCGCAGCCACCAGGAATGGCAGCTGAACGAGATCAACTCGCTGATCTGGCCGTCCCCCGACGGGATCGGCTACATGGATCAGGCGTTGTGGGATCAGACCGTCGACGTCGCCACGTCGGAGGGCATCCTGGCGGCGGCGCCGTCCGATGACGCCTTCACCAGGGACCTGGTCGAGAAGGTGTTGAAGGATCTCGAGGACGAGGGATTCGACGTTGTCGGCAACAGCTGGCAGCGCAAGACCATCGAGCTGCAACCGTCAGGCAACTAGCCGGGGCACCGATGTCCGGCATCGGATAAGCTAAATAACAGGTCTCGCTCACAGGGGCGAGCTATCCAAAGGGGGCGGCGCGCAGCCGCCCCCTTTGTAATTGAGTCCCACGTCCTACGTCCCAAGTCCCACGTCCGCCGCCAAGGGCCCGTCAGCTGACCCGAAGGGTCAGGGGTGGGGGGCCAGGTCGGAGTGTGGGAACCACCAATCACAGTCGGAAAGAATCTCACCCACTGCTTGCTGCCTACTGCCCAATCACCCCAAAAGGCATAGGCCACCAGGTCCCCTCGTCCCCGCGTCTTACCCCGTCGCTACCGAACCGAGAACCACCGTGAGCACGATCCGCTCACCGCCTCGAAGCAGGGTGAGTTCAATCGATGTACCGGGAGGGCGGGTAATGACCTCGGCACGCAACTCTCCCGGATCACGGATCGGATCGCCGTCGATGGCAATGATCAGGTCGCCCACTTCGACGCCGGCATCGGCGGCGGCCGTCCCGGGCTCCACGAGTTGAATCAAGCCTCCGGCGTCGCCGTTCGATGATCCGACAACCTGGACACCCAGAAGAGCCAGCGCTACCGGCTCGCCGGCAGTGATCTGGTCGGCGACGATCTTGGCCAGGTCGATTGAAATCGCAAACCCGACCCCGGCGTTGTCATCGCCAAGCGTGAAGATCAAATCATTGATGCCCAGTACCCGGCCTTGCAGGTCGACGAGAGGGCCTCCCGAATTGCCCGGATTGATGGCGGCATCGGTCTGGACCATGCTCACTCTGTTCACGATGCGGTCGACGGCGCTGATGATGCCGGAAGTGACCGTTTGGTCGAGTTCGAACGGGCTTCCCACTGCCACGGTGGTCTGCCCCACGATGAGATCCGCGCCGATGGCGAGTTGGGCGACGGCAGGAACGAGCGCGGCATCGATGGAGACGACGGCGACGTCGGTGGTCTCGTCGGCGCCCAATACGGTCCCCGTCGTGCTCGAGCCGTCGGCGAAGCGGACCGTCACGGTGGTTGCGGTGTCCACGACGTGGGCCGCCGTGAGGATGTAGCCGTCGGCGTCGTAGATCACGCCCGAACCGGTTCCCACGCTCGTATCGAGTCTCACAACTGCCGGCGTTATCGCGGCCGCGGCCGCAGCGACCGGCTCCAGTTCTCCGACCGGCCCGGGCACGGTCGCCACAGGGGGAGGATCGGCGGTGACAACCAGTGAGGTTGTCGGAATCTCGGTGGTGGAGGTTGCCGCTGCGATGGTGTCAGACGAGACGTCATCTTCGGCCGTGATCCGGCCGAGGCTGAACGATGCGACGGCGATCACGGCGCCCAGCAGCAGTCCGAGCAGCAGACCCCGGCCGACTCCGGCTCCCTTACGGGAGACTCCGGCTCCCTTATGGGAGGCTCCGGCTCGCTTGCGGGAGGGCTTGGGCCGGGTACTCTCAGGTGGACCGGCGAGGACTGTTGGAGGTTCGAGCCCGGGGTCGTCCGCGGGGAAGACATGCGGGGGCGCCGATTCGATGGTGGAAGGTTCCGGGACGGCCGGCTCAGTCAAGGAAGACGGGTACAGGGTGGGATCCGACGGATAGAGGATGGCCTCGCCGGCCGTCTCCTCGGGGATCGGGAGAGCGTCCTGTCGTGGCTCAGGGAGATCCTCCGGCGACCACGCCGAAGTCCAATCATTCGGATCTGACTCAGGCGGCGGCGCCGGGGGGTCGGTTGTCATGGAAGCCCTTTCACGTTCTTGTCCTCCAGGCTGCTCGAGACAAGTAAGAGGTACGTATGTATGAACTAAGAACGCTCTAAGAACCTTCCAGGTTCCATCCCCACTCAGCCGCAGGCAGAACGACCTCCAGAATCGCGCCGGCCGAGCTTTCGGCGACAAGCACGTCACCCCCATGCGTGCGAGCGATGGCCCGGGCTACCGCCAGGCCAAGCCCGGTCCCTCCCTCGGGTCGGCCTCGCGCTTCGTCAAGCCGGACAAATCTCTCGAATACTCGTTCCCGGTCTTCGGAGGGGATCCCGGGACCGTCGTCGATCACCCGCACAGTCACGTCTGTGCCCTGGACTCCGCAGGTGACGGAAACCTTCTCGACGGCGTGGCGGGCGGCGTTGGTTGCCAGGCTGGAGAAGAGCTTCTCGAGAGCACCCGCTTCTCCAACCACCCGGGCGGCAACGATTCCATTGGTCTCAAACGCGATACCCGGAAACCCAGCCCCGATCTGCTCGGCCACCCTCCCCAACAGCTGATCGAGATCGACTTCAGCGGCGCCGGCTACCACCGCTCCCTCGTCGAAACGGGCCAGTGCCAGCAGATCACTGACCAGCCCCTCCATGCGCTGGCCCTCGTGGCGCAGTCCGGCCAGCAGCTGATCCCAATCGACGAAATCAGGATCATCGGAGGCAACTTCCAGCATGGTCCGCATGGTTGCCAGAGGCGTCTTGAGCTCGTGGGAGGCATCGGACACGAACCGGCGCTGGCGCAGCGAGGACGACTCCAGCCGTTCCAGCATCAGGTTGAGCGTGTCCGCCAGCCTCCCGATCTCATCCCTGGACTCCGGGACCGGTAGACGCCGCGACAGGGCCGTGGCAGAGATCGAGTCCGCTTCCTCCCGCATTGCCTCGACCGGGCGGAGGGCCCATCCGGTCAGGATCCACACCACCACACCCACCACTAACAGGGTGATGGGAAACCCGATCACCAACAGCGGTCGCAGGGCTCCCACAGCAGCATCAGCCGGCGACAGACTCGATGCCACCAGCACGACTCCCGAAGTGGTGGCGGATTGGTAGCCGCGGGCTATCACGACGTATGGGCTCTCGTCCTCGATGAGTGGAGATTGCTCCTCGATGGCCTCAAACACGGCCTCTGCCACCGTCACTCGTTCGGTGGCGCCGGGCGGGGTGTTGACCTCGATGAGTGGGGGCACCCCGCCCAGGCCCGGACTGGCCGCTATCACCACCCCTTCCGCCACTACCTGTATGAGCTGGTCGGAGGTGAGAGTCACGATCTCGCCCGACAAAGCGTCGGCCCCGGCTAGCGCCGCCACGTCCAGAGCCCGGGTCTCGGCGGCCGAAGTGATCGAATCCTCCAACCGTTCGCGAGTCCGATCGGCCAGACCGATCAAACCCACCGCCAACACCGCGCCGACCACAACGATCGCCACCAGGGTGGTGCGGGCCCGCACTCCGGCCGACGACCACGTGCGCCGGATCGGCCCCTCAGCCACGGTGTTCATCCAGGCGATACCCGGCGCCGCGCACCGTTACCAGCTGCCGCCGGCCAAATGGGAGATCTATCTTCTTGCGCAGGTAGCGGATGTAAACCTCCACGATGTTCACATCCCCGTCGTAAGCCCAGTCCCAACACGATTCGAGGATCTCGGTCTTGGAGATCACATCGCCGGGATGGCGCATGAACAGCTCGAGAATTGCCATCTCGGTTGGTGTCAAGGCAACGGGTTCGCCGCCGACGGCGAAGGATCGTTTGGCCGGGTCCAGAGTCAGATCACCGACCGACAGGACGGCGGGGCGGGCGCCGCCGCCGCGCCTCATCAAGGCCCGCAGCCGGGCTACCAGCACCACGAAGGAGAAAGGCTTAGTGAGGTAATCGTCCGCCCCGGTGTCGAGAGCCTCGGCCTCGTCATACTCGCCGTCCTTGGCGGTGAGCATCAGGATGGGTACCCAGTTGGATTGCGCCCTCAGCGCGGCACACACCCGGTAGCCGTTGAGCTTGGGGAGCATGATGTCGAGCACCACCACGTCGTATGAGCTGGTCGACGCCATCTCCAGGCCGAGCTCGCCGTCGCCGGCTACGTCGACGACGAAGCTCTCACGTTCCAGGCCGCGCTTGATGTAGCCGGCCAGTTCTGTTTCGTCTTCAACTACCAGGATCCGCACGCCAGTTGCCCAATCGGTGATTGTTGGTCGATCTCATGCTTGCAGCCCGGAGGGAGGTGCGGGGTCAAGGAAGGGAGCTATCGAGCAACTCCACCTTGCCCGAGCCTCCCTCGACGATCTCCTCGAGGACCACTCCGACCCCTGGAGCGAAGTACTTGTTCTCGAAGACTCCCGGTTCAAGGAGGTTCCACTCCCTGATCACGACAACATTGGAGTAGGTGATGCCGCGAACGGTTACCTCGGCATCGACCTGGACGATCTCGCCAACATCCTCGGCCTCGTCGATGTAGTACTCCTGACGGTACGGCTCGTTGAGGTGAGCGGCAGGATCGGCATACATGATGATCCCGGGAAGGGCGCCGTCGACACCGGTCTCCCAGGAGCCCGCCGAGCCGACGAACTCTCCGCCGTCGTACTCCTTCGAATCCTCCCCCAGGTACCAGACATTGCCCGCCAAATCCTGGGCGTACCAGTCGTAAGTGTCCTCTATCAACTCGCCATCCAGAGTCACTGTGTCCCGCACCACAACCGCGGGAACTGTGTCGACGATCCGCGCTTCGCTGGTGACCACAACTTCGATCCGTTCGACCTCACCGTCCTCAATTCCCTCGTAGGACCAGGTGGTGCCGGGGATGAAGGGGAAGTAGGGATTGTCGATTCCGTCAACGAAGGAGGCGGCCGCATAGTCGGCGAGAACCGGGGCCACCGTCGATTCCGTTGTGTTGTCACCTCCGCAGGCGGCGGTCACCAGCGCCAACCCGGCGACTACGAAAAATGTCGAATGTCGCATGATCGCCCTCCTAGCCGGACGGTCCGGTCACGTCCCGTCGTCTGAAGAGCCGGAACGCCAAACCCCCGAGAATCAGGATGAAGAACAGCTGCACAAGGAATGAGTGAAGGTCGCTCGGATAGTCGGCGGTGCCAATGGCACCGGCCAGAGCGAACCCGGAGATGGGCGAACCACCCCTTCCAAACAGCCAGGCGGCCGTGTTCCAGCCCAGGTCGTACTCGGCGACCGAGCCGAACCATCGGAACGCTGCCACGCCGTCGAACAGTTTGATGAGGCGGCCGATCGAGAAGAGTTCGAAGAAGAAATATCCGATGGACACAGCGGCGGCGGCCAGGGTGCCGCTCGACCAGCGGCTGAAGAGAACACTGAGCAGCGCTGCCAGCGCCACGTAAGGGAGCACGGCGAACCAGGCTCGGCCGACGTCCCGGAGGATCAGCCCATAGGCAGAAGCATCCATCGTGCCATGGCTCACCTCCGACGCCAGCGCAGTTGTTATCAAGGAGGAAGCAATGATCGCCGCCAACGCCGCCAGCCAGGCCACGGCCACGGCGGCAGCCACTAAGGCAAGCTTGACCGAAAGGAAGCGGGATCGTCCCGGACCCTTCATCAAGGCGGTCCGAAGCGTCCCCCACCCGTACTCGCTGCCAACGACCAGCACCGTTAGGAAAGCGGCGATCGGAATGCTGATAAGCCCCGTCCAGCGCAAAGCCTTCTCGACCGAGCCCGGCATGGTGAAACCGTCTATCAGCTTGTCGAGTCGGGTGCGAACCTCACCAAGTTCCTGGCGGCACTTGCGGTCGGTGCCGGGATAGTCAATGTCTTCGAGGGTATAGGGCGGCGGAACTTCAGCTATCGGTACGCCGGCGAGGAATTCTGTGCAGTTGAGCTCCACTTCGAAGTTGTCGATGACGGGGGCAGACGGAAGGAAGATGACCTCATCGACGACATCGCGGCCCTTCTGGAACTCGTAGTCGGCGTACCGGATGACCACCATCACCGAGGAGAAGAGAGTCATCCCGATGAGCAACACCCAGATGATCCGCCTCTCACGAAGCTTGAACCACTCCCATTTGGCCAGGGTGCGCCAACTCATGATTCTTCCTCGCCGACTGTGACTTCCAGGAAGTACTCCTCGAGCGAGGTCGATACCATCCGCAGTTCCGTCGGGTAGACACCCGACCGCGCCAGGGCCTCACTCAATTCGCCGGCCCGGTCGGGAGCGGCCTCCACCAGCAGGGCGTCCCCGGATTCACCAACCGAACCGATCCATTCGAGCTGTGCCAGGATCCGCCCGGCAGCCAAGTTGTCGGTGGTGACCAGTCGGAGTCGATCGCGGCGGCCGATCAGGTCCCGCACTTCACCTTCAGCGATCACGCTCCCCTCGCTGAGGATGGCAACGTGATCGCACACCTGCTCCACCTCGTTGAGAAGGTGGCTGGCCAGAACGATCGTCCGCTCACCGTTTCCCAACTCCCGCAGCAATTCCCGAACCTCTGCCATCCCACTCGGGTCCAATCCGTTGGTGGGCTCGTCGAGCAGCAGCAGTTCAGGGTCACCGAGCAGCGAGTAGGCAATGCCGAGCCGGTGCTTCATGCCGAGCGAGTAGGTGTTGAAGCGGGCGTCGGCACGACCGGTGAGGTCGACCAGCTCGAGCAGCCGTTCGATCTCGTTTTCGCCGTCGCTGCCGGCAATGCCCTGGAAGTAGCGGAGGTTGTCGCGGCCGGACAGATAGGGATAGAAGGCCGGCGTCTCCATGATGGCGCCGATCCGACGCACGGCCTCGTCGGTGGACCCGTTGATCTCAGAGCCGAAGAGGCGGATGGTCCCGGCAGTGGGGCGGATCAATCCGAGCAGTGTGCCGATGATGGTGGTCTTGCCGGCGCCGTTGGGGCCGAGCAATCCGAACACGGTTCCTTTCGGGACGGTCAGAGACAGGTCCACTACGGCATTGACATCGCCGTAGCGCTTGGTGAGTCCCGTCGTCTCGACCACATTCTCGGTCATCACGCCTCTCCCCGATGAGCATGTCTCCAGCTTCTGCAGCCGGACCTGAAAGCAGGCTGAAGATCGACGACCACGGGCGCGGTGCCTGTGAATCAGGACTCGGAAGCGACTCCGGCGCGCGGTAACAAGGCGGGAATGATCAGAAGAGCGCTGAGGGCAGCCACCGTCATGGCGACCCACATGATCATGGACACCTGGGAATGGATCTTGAGCGGCGACAGCCAGAGGGCGGAGAGAGCGACGGCGATCCCGAGGGCGTTGGCAACAATCGGCCGGCCGGCCCGGTCGATCGCTCGCAATACGTAGCCATCGCCACCGTCGCGGGCATGGTCGATAGCTGCCACGAAGTGGATGGCGTAGTCGATCCCAACACCGATAACGATGCTGGATATCACCGCGGTCAACAGGTTGAGTTGGATGCCCGAGGCGGCGATGAAACCGAGCAGGGTCAGCACGGTAAGTGCGATCGGCACCAGCGAAACCAGGGTTTCACGCACCCGGCGGTAGGCCGCCAGCAGCATGACCGCCACCAGCGCGAATGCCACCGTGACCGAAACGAACTGGGCCCGCAGCACCAGGCGGGCAATCTCGTCCCAGACCACCGGCATTCCGGAGAGAAGATTGATTCGCTCGTCCTCCTCCACCACGTCAAGCCAGCCTTGAAGATCATCCGTGTCGAAGTCGCCGGGAAAGAGGACGAACCGCAGGCCGTCCTCGCTAACCATGTCGCCGAGCGGAAGCGCCACCTCTTCTGCCAGCACGGCCTCGAGCTGATCCGGGAACGATTCCGCCAGGTCGGCAACGGAGAACACTTCTCGCACCCCGGGCTGAGCTTCCAGCCGGTCGGCGGCAGCCCGGATGCCGGTCAGGCCGTCGGAACCGGCGTCAGGATCGAACGCGAACTCGCCCGCCAGCGGGGTGGCCCCGCCAAAGATGGCCTCCGTCTTCTCGAATGCCAGTCGCACGGGGTCGTCACTTTTGAAAAAAAAGAGCTGGTCGCTGTTCACGTCCAGGCGAGGAACGAAGATGCCGGCAAAAACCAGCAAGCCGACTGCCAGGACCCCGGCCGGAACCCGGGTTCGCACCAGCCGGCGCAGCCCCGCAGTGACCCGGGGGCCGAGCAGAGCGTCATGTGGATGCGACTTGATCTCGAGGCGGCTGATCAGGGCGGGCAAAGAGAAGAAGCTGATGACTCCAGCAAATGAAATGCCGATGGCGGCAAACAGCCCCAGCTGACGGATTGGCTGTACGTCGGTCAACAACAGAGAGAGGAAGCCGGCCGCGGTTGAGATGGTCGTGAGAAACATCGGTACCCCGACGTGTGACAGCGCCGAACTGACCCTGGCAACCGGGTCGGGCGTCGTCTCCGCCTCCTGCTGGAAGTGGGTGACGAAATGGAGGCCGTCGGCCGAGCCCATCACAATCACGAAGATGGGCACGATCACCGTGACGATGTCGACTTGCCGTCCCAGCCCGAATATGAGCCCGAAAGTCCAGAGTGAACCGAGAACGGCGGGGAAGATGGCGAGGGCACTCAGCCTTCGATCGCCGATGGTGGCGTAGAAGGTGCCGAGCAGTAGCACGATCACCAGCGGCGGGATGAAGAGAAGCACGAACGACAGAACGTCGAGCACTGTGGCGAACACGACCGGATTCCCCGAGAGGGTCATCTCCAGGCCGGGGGGAGGCACCAGTTCATCAAGGGTGCGGGCAACGGAGAGTCCATCATCAGCAGGGATCACCAAGAGCAGTGTGTTGGTGGCGGACTCATCCAGCAGGAGATCGGAGAGCGGATTCTGCGCCAAAAGCACACCGATGGCGGCCTCCGGCAGGTTGCGCACGTCATCGGGCGTAACCGGCTGGAAGGTGAGAGGGTTCAATTCCGGTACGAGGGAGGCCACCTGATCCACTCCCTCCACTGCCGCCAGCAGGTCCCTCAGTTCCACCAGCGCTCCGGCCGTCTCCGGTTCCCGAAACGTCCCCTCGGTCGCGGTGGCAACAACGTTGATCGGGTCGGCGGTGGCGTACTTGTTCTGCAGAGCCTTGAATTCCTCCCCTTGCTCGTTTCCCTCCAGCACCACCGCGGCGATGTCGGCGTTGAAGTCCATCCGAAACAACATGAGGGCCGCCACGACTGTGATGAGCGCAGTGACCCCCAGAATCCGACGCGAGTGCTCGACGATGACGCGGGCGATGCGATCCATTCATCACCAACACTACGAGGTGTCTCGCCGCGGCCGTGACACAGGGAACCGGAGTCGGGCCGGCAGCGTCATAGCCTTGTGAAGAGCATGCGACTGGCAACCGTAATCGCCGCCCTGGCAATGGTGGCCGCTGCCTGCGGTTCCACCGACGGGTCGCTCCCCTCCTCGACCGACCCGGGCTCCCCACCCACCACCGGTCACCCCGGCCCTATCGAGGAGTTCGCGCCCGGAGATGTGGCTACCGTCGACCTCCCTCTGGCCAGCTCTGCGGTATCGGCCGCCCAGATCGCCGCCGTGGTGGCAGCGGACAACGAGTTCGGGCTCGATCTGTTCACGACGGTGGCGGGTGACGAGAACCTCATGGTCTCCCCCTATTCGATCGCGACGGCGCTGTCGATGCTCTATCCGGGGGCCCGCGGTACAACCGCCAATGAGATCGCCGCGGTTCTTCACACCACCGTCGACGACGAGACGCTCCACGCCGTGCGCAACCACCTCAACCGGTTGCTGGCCACACCTTCGGCACCGATGGGCGATTCTGACACCCGGGAACCGTTCACGATCCGGCCCGCCAACTCAGCCTGGGGCCAGGGCGGCTACCCATTTCTCGACGACTACCTGAGGGTGCTGGCAGAAAGCTACGGGGCCGGCCTGCGACTGCTCGACTACGCCGGAGATCCGGACGGCTCACGCGCCATCATCAACGCCTGGGTGGAGGACACCACCGAGGACCGTATCAAGGATCTAATCCCCGACGGCGCCATCGATCCTCTGACCCGCCTGGTGCTGGTCAACGCCATCTGGTTCAAAGCGAACTGGTTCGAGCAGTTTGATCCCTCTCGGACCACAACGGGAGCGTTTGTGTTGCTGGACGGATCAGAGATCGATGTGCCGATGATGCACGCCGGTCAACGCACCGGCTACGCAAGCAACGACCTCTTCGAGGCCGTCCGGCTTCCCTACGCCGGCGACGCCGCCATGGTGGTACTGCTTCCCAAGCAGGGCTCTCCGGCCGACCTGGCCGAGGTATTGCAGCCGGAGGACCTCGATATCAGGTGGGGCGACTTCCAGGTGGATCTGTCACTGCCATCGTTTGAGTTTGAGGCTGAGATCGCTCTCAAGACGGCACTGCAAGAACTCGGGATCAAGGCGGCCTTCGCGCCTCCCTCGACCGGACCGGAGGGCGCAGACCTGACAGGAATCACCGAGGCCCGCGAGCTATACGTCAGCGAGGCTTTTCACAAGTCCTTCATCGCGTTGGATGAGGAGGGAACCGAAGCAGCCGCCGCCACCGCTCTAATCATGTCACTCGAATCGATGCCCCAGCCCGCCACCTTCACCGCCGACCGACCCTTCCTGTTCTGGATCGAGCATTCATCGACGGGGGAGATTCTGTTCCTGGGGCAAGTAACGAATCCGTCCTAGACCCCCGAGTCGACCTTGCTGTTGGCGGATATCTGTGGTCAGGCAGCACTAGGCAGTTTGTAACAAGTTGGAGAGAACGCGCTCTTGCTTACTGCCGTGACGAGACCTGATCCCCGGCTGGCTCGAGAGCTGATCGATCCCAAACGGCAAACAATCCGAGGCCAACTACTACGAAGCCGGCGGCGGAGAGGAACATCGCCTGATAGCTGAACCAGCGGATCGTCAGGCCCAGTAGAGGGCCGCCGATCAGGGTCCCGACATCGAATAGACCGGTGTATACCGCCATAGCGGCACCGCGTTCGGCAACCCGGGCCCGGGTGATCGTGAGGGCGTAGAGGATCGGGAAGCTGTAGCCATGCCCGGTTCCACACAGGACCCCGGCCAGCGCCACCGCGGCGTCGGTCGAGGCGTATGCCAAGACCACCAGTCCGGCAGCCAGGAACAGCATCGCCGGCCAGAGTGCTCGCTTGGGACCGACGCGATCGGGCACCCAGCCCAGCGTCAGGCGCAGGACAATGGCGGTCCCGGCGTAGAAGGCGAAGAACAACCCGACGGAACCAATCCCGGTCTCGTCGACGAAGGTCTTGAGGAACGTGAAGTAGGCGGTCAGCACAAAGGAGAAGACAAAGGTGATCCACCACAACGGCAGCAGGTGGACTCCGGTGATCGACTCCAGGAAGCCGCGGGCGGGCGGTTGCTCTGCCAGATGCGGAGCATCGTGGAGGAATAGCGACAGCACCAGCGACACCACGGCGAATCCAGCCGCCGTTATGAAAAGAGCGTCGAAATCCGATCTGTTCAGGATCACGTCGCCCAGGACCCCGGCCAACGCAATGGGGAGCATGCCGAACACGCCGAACAGCGCCAACCCCTGAGTCCGTTTCTCGGCAGGAACCCAGTCGGCGGCGAAGGTGAACAAGACCGTGAAGAGAACGGCCTCCGACAAACCGTGGACAACCCGGATGACGTAAACCCATCCGTCGATCTGCACCACGGTCAGGTAGGCCAGCAGCGCCACCACATTGAGGCTGTTCCCCATCAGAATCAGCGGTCGACGACCCCGCTGATCCATCACGCGTCCCACCCAGGGCCGGACCAGGATTGATGCGATGGCGGCAAAGCCCACGATCAGCCCGATTACGGCCTCTGTCGCTCCCAGTCCTTCCAGGAACCCCGGGAAATGGATGAAGAGGGCGAAGGCCATCCCGTGAGTGAAGGTGGCCAGCGACGCCAGCGCGAAGGGACGGCTGAGGAGCTTGTCGGGCATTCAGCGATTCTCACGCCGGATGACAATCCGCAGTCCCGACCAGGTCTCGTCGATGGCGGCCACCTTGACGTCAACCAGGCCAAGCGAGAGGACAACTTCCCGTACGACGTCCCCGGTAATATCGGTCGGAACGCTCGAGGATCGCTTGGGCCAGCAAATCCAGATGCCGCCGTCTGGCTCTATCAAGCGCCTGAGTGAGCCGATCCGTCTTTCGAGCTGCCGGCGCTTCGCCGTGAAGAAGACCACGGTATCGGCCTTTCCTCGCGCGGTCCGCCGCACCACAACGCCGCCGGGTAGCGGGGCCACCAGGTCGAGGAAGTAACCGGGATCGTTGATCACGGCCAGTACCGACGCCTCCTTGATCACGAGCTTGGTGGGAAGCGGCGTGCCTGAATAGCCGGCCGTCACCTCTCGCCCTGCTTGACCTCGACCAACCGCACCCGGCGGCGGCTGGCAGCGGTGACCGTCAGAGTGTGCCCAACTACCTCGGTACTCTCGCCGGCTCGCGGAATTCGACCGAAGAGCCCGAGGACCAGGCCGCCGACCGTGTTCCAGTCGCCTTCCGGCAAGTCGACGCCGAGGGCTTGCTGGAGATCCAGGACGGAGACCCGCGCGTCCACCCGCCACCGACCGGGCGAGAGCTCCTGAATTGGAGCGCGGCGATCTTCATCCTCGTCGGCTACTTCGCCTACCAGCTCCTCCACTACATCTTCGATGGTGACGATTCCGGCAGTGCCTCCGTGCTCGTCGACTGCCACCGCGAAGTGACGACCCGAGCGTTGCATCTCCCGGAGCAGCTCGAGAACCCGCTTGCTCTCCGGGACCACCAGGACGTCGCGAGCCAGCCGTCCGACCGGCTCGTTTCTACCCTCCGACAAGTGACGCGCCAGGTCTCGCAGCCGGACAACGCCCGATATCTGATCGCGGTCGCCGCCATGTACGGGAAGGCGGCGATGGCCGGAGGCAACCGCCAGATCAAGGGCCTCCTGGACCGGCGTGTCCGTGGACACGGACACGACATCGGTACGGGGAACCAGAATCTCGTCGACTCTCTGGTCGCCGACCCGGAAAGCTCGCTCCATCAGCTCGAGATCGCTGTCTGCGATCGCTCCGCTCCGAGCAGCCTGGGCGGCGAGGCGGCGCAGTTCGTCTTCGGTCACCCCGGCGGTCCCCGCAATGCCCTGGCCGGGCGCCTGCAGATCCGCGAACCAGATGAGAAGCGTCACTACCGGCCGCAGGGCAGCCTTGAGCAGTACCACGAGAGGGGCGGTGCTCCTGGCGACGGGAAGCGGATGCCGCACCGCGTAGGTCTTGGGGATGGCTTCGGCATACACGAACATGACCAGTGTCAACACAACGGAGGCGACGGTGACGCCAACGTTGCCGAACCATCCCTCGGCCAAAAGTCCGGTAACGGTGGCAGCTCCGATCTGCACCAGGAGGACAGTGAGAAGCACCGTGTTCATCACCCTCGGCAGATCATCGAGCAGAAGGAGCAATCGACGCGCTCCGGCATCGCCATCCTCGGCCAGCACCTCGACGGCCGTGCGGCGGACTCGTAGCAAAGCGGCCTCGGCGGCTCCCAGATAGACGGCAACGGCCACAAGCCCAATGAGAAGCAAGATGAGCGGAAGATCGGCGGCCATCTCTCAACGATAGGGCCAGGAGCCGCAGGATCTGGTCCGCCCGACCCGTACACTCGGCCTATGGCGAGGCCGGATGACGAGGTATATACCCACTCCCACGAGCCAGTAGTGCTGGCCTCTCATGCGTCGCGGACCGCGGAGGAGGCAGCTGCCTTCCTGCTCCCGCATTTGACCCCCGGAATGCGCCTGCTGGATCTCGGGTGTGGGCCGGGGTCGATCACCATCGGGCTGGCCCGCTATGTGGCACCGGCCGAAACCATCGGCATCGACCAGGCGCCCCCGGCGCTCGAGGCCGCCCGCCAACTGGCGGCCGACCACAACGTGGGCAACGTCCAGTTCCAACAGGCCGACGTCTATGAGCTCCCGTTCCACGATGACAGCTTCGACGTCGTGCACGGACACCAGATTCTGCAGCATCTCGCCGACCCGGTGGCCGCCCTCATCGAGGCGCGCCGGGTCCTTCGCCGCGGTGGCTACCTGGCGGTGCGAGACGCCGACTACCAGACGATGACCCACTACCCACACGATCCAATGATCGACCGCTGGCTGGCCGGATACCGGGAGCGGGCTCGGCAGAACGGAGGTGAGCCTGATGCCGGCCGGCGCCTGGCCGCTTGGGCACGGGCCGCGGGGTTCGAACACATCCGCGCCACGGCATCCACCTGGCTGTTCGCCACTCCGGAGGAACGGCGTGGGTGGGCCAACCTGTGGGTGGGGCGCAGCCTGCGGGGAGGGGACGACCGGGCATCGCCCTACGGAGACGAGGCGCCGGCCATCGCCGAAGCTTTCGACGGGTGGGCAGACCATCCCGACGGCTGGTTCGGCTTCATCCACGGAGAAGTACTCGCGCGCAAAACCTGATCAGAATTGCCGCTACGAGCCGACCGGCTCGAAGCGAGCTGTGAAGTGGCGCAGCCACGGAGCCTGGTCAACGATCCGATAGCCGGTCATCGACTCGGCTCTGGTGGCGACGCTGCCGATGACCTCCCCGACGTAGTCAACGTGGCTCTGGGTGTAGGTGCGGCGGGGAATCGCCAATCGGACCAGCTCCATTGGTGCGGGGTCCTCGGTCCCATCCTCGTGGCGGGTGCCGAACATGACGGAGCCGATTTCCACGCCCCGCACCCCACCATCCCTGTACAGCTCCACCACCAGCGATTGCGCCGGGTACTGGGACGGTGGCACGTGCGGCAGAAGCGCCCTGGCGTCGAGATACACCGCATGGCCACCGGGCGGCTGAACGATTGGCATCCCGGCCGCCTGTGCCTTCTCCGCCAGGTAAGCGGTGGACCGAATCCGGTATCGCAGATACTCCTCCTCCAGCACCTCTCCCAGGCCGATCGCGATCGCCTCCATGTCGTATCCGGCCAGGCCCCCGTAGGTCGGAAAGCCCTCAGTGAGGATCAGCAGATTGCGGCAGCGGCCGGCCAGTTCGGCGTCGTTGAGAGCTACGAAGCCGCCAATGTTGGCCAGGCCGTCCTTCTTGGCGGAGAACGTACAGCCGTCCACCAGCGAGAACATTTCTTGGGCGATCGCCTTCGGCGTCTTATCGGCATAGCCCGGTTCCCGCATCTTGATGAACCAGGCATTCTCGGCGAAGCGGCAGGCGTCGAGAAAAAGCGGCAGCTGGTATCGATCACAGACTTCTCGTACGGCTCGCAGGTTGGCCATCGACACCGGCTGTCCCCCGCCCGAATTGTTGGTGACCGTCACCATCACCAGCGGGATGCGATCCCGACCGACCTCCTCGATGGTCGCCTCGAGTGCTGCCACATCCATGTTGCCCTTGAAGGGATGCAGATCGGCCGGATCCTTCCCTTCGGCCACTACCAGATCCCGGGCCTCGGCGTTCTGGTACTCGACGTTGGCCCTGGTGGTGTCGAAGTGAGTGTTGTTGGGGACCACATCGCCCTCTGAAACCGCCATCGAGAAGAGAATCCGCTCGGCTGCTCGCCCCTGGTGGGTGGGGATGATTTCTTCGAGGCCGGTCAGATCCTGCACCACTTCCTGCAGTCGGTAGAAGGAGCGACTGCCGGCATAGGACTCGTCTCCGACCATCATGCCGGCCCACTGACGGGCCGACATCGCTCCCGTCCCGGAATCGGTGAGCATGTCGATGATCACTTCATCTGCCTGCAGCCCGAACACGTTGTACCCGACCCGTTGCAGCGCGGCCTCGCGAGTTTCGGCGTCGGGGAAGTCGATGGCCTGGGTGGAATGGATCTTGAACGGCTCGATGATGGTGCGATAAGGCATGCCCCGAGGCTACGCCGGGGAAGAGCCCACGCCGACGGCCAACCGCCCATGGCCCCAAGTCCGGTCGATTATCCAGACGCAGCGGTTGCATAACTATGCAACCGACTGTATAGTCTTACAGCATGAAGACAGTCGGAGTCATCGGCGCCTCCGGGTTCGCCGGAGCGGAGTTAATGCGCCTCTGCGCCGGGCATCCCCAGTTCGAGGTGGTTTTTGCTTCGGGCGACAGTCAGGCCGGATCGACAGTCGGGGAACTCTACCCGAGTCTGGCGGCGGCCTATCCCGACACCAGGCTCGAGCCGTGGGAGGCGATCCCGAGCGGCCTCGACGTCGTCTTCATCGCCCTTCCCCATGGAGCCTCCCAGGAAATCATTCCCAAGCTCGACGCAGCCCACATCATGGACCTGGGAGCCGATTTCCGACTCGACGACCCTTCCTTGTACCCAACCTGGTACGGCCAGGATCACACTGCCCCCGAGCTGCTTGATTCTTTCGCCTTCGGAATGCCGGAACTGTTTCGCGACGACATCGCCGGGACCGCCAATGTGGCTATTCCGGGTTGCTACGTGACCACCGCCGCTCTCACGCTGGCTCCCCTGCTCAAGGAAGGCTTGATCGAACCGACCGGGATCATCGTTGACGCCGCCAGCGGCGTCTCCGGAGCAGGCAAGGGACTGAAGGCCGGCACGTCCTTCTCCACTGTGGACGAGAACTTCACGGCCTACGGGCTCCTCAAGCATCGGCACACGCCCGAGATGCAGATGACGCTCAGCCGCCACTCGGGCACCGATGTCGAGCTCTTGTTCACACCTCACCTGGCGCCCATGAACCGGGGGATCCTGGCCACTTGCTACGCCCGCCCGACGGGCGATGAGGACTCGGATGACCTCCTGGCCGCGATGGCCGGCGCCTATCAGGACGAGCCTTTCGTGGTGGTCTCGCAGACGCCGCCCTCCACCAAGGCCACTCTTGGTTCCAACTCGGTCCATCTCACCGTCCGCAAGGACGAGCGAACCGGATGGGTGGTGGCGTTGGGAGCGCTCGACAACCTGGTCAAGGGAGCGGCCGGCCAGGCCGTCCAGTGCGCCAACCTGGCAGTCGGCGTCGAGGAGACCGCGGGCCTGGCCCGGGCAGGTTTATATCCATGAGCGCCATTACCGCCCCGCGGGGCTTCGTGGCCGGAGGCGTTCACGCCGGTCTCAAGGTGACCGGCGAGCTTGACCTCTCCCTGATCGCCACCGCGGACGGCAGGCCGGTCAGTGCCGCCGCAGTCTTCACCTCCAACAAGCTGGCGGCGGCGCCTGTCCAGGTGTCACGGGCCCACCTGGCAGCCTCGGGAGGAAGGGCGGCAGCAGTCATCGTCAACAGCGGAAACGCCAACGCAGCCACCGGGCCCGCCGGCTATGAACACGCGGAGCAGATGACCGTCCTCACCGCGGTCGGGCTCGGCTGTGGGCCAGACGAGGTGTTGGTGTGCTCGACCGGCCTGATCGGCATCCCGATGCCGTTTGACAAGCTGGCGGCCGGCATTCCCCGGGTCGTGGAGAGCCGCTCGCCGATGGGAGGCAATGACGCCGCTTCCGCCATCATGACCACCGATTCGGTCCGCAAGGAAGTCATTCACCAGGGATCTGGCTTCCGGGTGGGGGCGATGGCAAAGGGAGCCGGCATGCTCCAGCCCAACATGGCCACCATGCTCGCCTTCCTCACCACCGATGCGGAGGTGGAGCCGGCCGACCTGCACAGCATGTTGCGCCAGGCAGCGGACCACTCGTTCAACCGGCTCACCGTCGACGGTGCCCAATCCACCAACGACACGGTCATCGCCCTCGCCTCAGGAGAGGCCGGACCGGCCGACCCCGAGGAACTGCAGAAGGCCCTCAACGCGGTGTGCTACGACCTGGCCATGCAGATGGCCGACGACGCCGAGGGCTCCACCAAAACCGTCATCATTCGGGTGGAAGGCGCCACCGACGACCTGCAAGCCCTCCACGCCGCCAGAGCGGTCGCCAACAATCAACTGGCCAAATGCTCTTGGTATGGCAAGAACGCCTACTGGGGCAGAGTCGCATCGGAGGTAGGGGCAAGCGGCATCGACTTCGAAGCCGACAACTTCACCGTTCGCTACGGCGACATCGTCGCGGCCGCGGCCGGAGTGGCAGTGGACCATGACGAGGAGAAGATGGCCGGGTACTTCGAGGGGCGGCGGATTCTCATCACCGTCGATCTCGGCCTCGGCGACGGAGTCGGGGAGATCATTACGACCGACCTCGGCCACGGCTACGTCGAAGAGAACATGGGCAAGTCCTGATGGAAGCTAAAACCACCACCGAGGTCCTGCTGCAGGCCCTCCCCTACATCCAGCGGTTCCGTGGCAAGGTCGTCGTCGTCAAGTACGGCGGAAACGCCATGACCGATCCAAAGCTGTCGGCGCAGTTCGCAGAAGACGTTGTCTTGATGCACCAGGTAGGAATGAAACCGGTGATCGTTCACGGGGGCGGACCGCAGATCACCGAGATCCACGGGCGGTTGGGCAAGGAGACCGAGTTCAAGGATGGTCACCGCGTAACCGACGCCGAGTCACTCGAGATAACCCGCATGGTGCTGGTGGGCAAGGTCAATCGCGAGATAGTGAGCCTCATCAATCGGCACGGGCCGCACGCGGTCGGAATCGCGGGCGAAGACGCCGGGCTGCTGCTGGCTGCCGAGCGCCATCCCGAGTTGGGTTTCGTGGGAGATGTCGAAGCGGTCAATCCCCACATCATCCAGCGGCTGCTGGCCGAAGACCTGATCCCGGTGGTTTCCACGATCGGATCGGATGGCTCCGGACAGGCCTACAACATCAATGCCGACGCAGTGGCCGGGGCGGTGGCGGCCGCCCTGGGGGCGGAAAAGGTGGTCTATCTCACCGACGTGGAGGGGCTCCAGGCCGACCTGGACGACCCGACCAGCCTGATCAGCCGTGCTACGGCGCCCGAGCTTGATGCCCTGGTGGACAGCGGGGCCGTCGGGACCGGCATGATCCCCAAGGTGGCGGCCTGCATCCACGCCGTCCGTCACGGGGTCGCCTCCGCTCACATGATCAACGGGACGACCCCTCATGTCCTGCTGGTTGAGCTGTTCACCGATGCCGGAATTGGCACCATGATCACGCTCGGAGCCACGGAATGACCACCCCGGTTCAGGAAACCGGGCCCCTGCTTCCCACCTATCCACCACAGCCGGTCACCTTCGTAAAAGGCAACGGCACCCAACTGTGGGACGACGACGGCAAGCGGTACCTCGACTTCTTGTGCGGGCTGGCAGTCACCAGCCTCGGGCACGCTAATCCCGAGGTGGCAGAGGCTGTCGCCGAACAAGCGAGGCAACTGCTGCACGTCTCCAACCTCTTCGGAACCCGGCCGGGCCTGGAGGTGGCCGCCACTCTCGATCGGCTCATCGGCGGGGGCGGACAGGTGTTCTTTTGCAACTCGGGGGCTGAAGCCAACGAGGCTGCCATCAAACTGGCCCGCAAGTGGGCGGGGCCCGACCGTTACACCGTCCTGACCGCCGAAGGGTCGTTCCACGGACGCACGCTCGCCACGCTGCACGCCACCGGGCAGCCGGCCAAGCATGGCCCGTTCCAGCCCCTCCCCACCGGTTTCGGTCACGTACCATGGAACGACCTGGCAGCACTGGAAGCCGCCATCACCCCTGATGTTGCGGCCGTTCTCATCGAACCCATCCAGGGCGAGGGCGGCGTGCGACCGGCCGATATCGAATACCTGCAGGGAGTCGAAGCGCTGTGTCGGGAGAACCGCCTCCTATTCATGGTCGACGAGATCCAGACCGGGCTGGCCCGCACCGGCGAGTGGTTCGCTTTCCAGCACTACGGGGTCGACCCCGATGTTGTCTGCCTGGCCAAAGCCCTCGGCAACGGGATGCCGATCGGCGCCATGTGGGCCAAAACCGAAGTGGGTGCTGCCTTCGAGCCGGGTGACCACGCCACCACCTTCGGAGGACAGCCTCTGGCGACGGCGGCCGCCCGGGCAGTGCTCACAATCATGCAACGAGACGACGCCCCGGCCGCCGCCCGGCGTGCCGGTGAACGCCTGCGGGCAGGCCTGGAGGAGTTACCCGGCGTGGCATCAGTACGCGGTGCCGGCTTGCTGCTGGCCGCCGAACTGGTTGACGGATCCGGCCCGAAGGTTGCCGGCGCCGCACTCGAGGCCGGCCTGGTGATCAATGGGGTCACAGCCACCGCTCTCCGATTCGCCCCGCCCCTGTTTGTGAGCGACCAAGAAATCGACGAAGCCCTCGACATATTGAAAGGAGTCCTCGGTTGAGACACCTGCTCGAAATCGACGACCTGACCACCGACGAGTTGAAAGACGTCCTGGCTCGTTCGGTGGCCCCTCGTCTGGAGCGGAGCCTGGCCGGTAAGGGCGTGGCCCTGGTGTTTGAGAAGCCGTCGGCCCGGACCCGTAACTCGTGCGAGATGGCGGTTTTCCAGCTGGGCGCCCACGGCGCCTACATCCAGGGGTCCGAGGTGGGCTTCGACGTCCGCGAGACCACCGAAGACATCGCCCGCACACTGGCCGGTTATTACGACATCGTGTGCGCCCGCGTCTTCAAGCACTCGACGCTCGAACGGATGGCCGCCACCAAATCGGTGCCGATCGTCAACCTGTTGTCGGACCAGGCCCACCCGATGCAGGCCCTGGCCGACATCCTCACCCTTCAGCAGGAGTTCGGCGCCGATATCGCCGGAAAGACCGTTGCCTACGTCGGTGACCCGAACAATGTCTGGCGCTCGCTCTCGATTGCGGCCGGAATGCTCGATGCCAATCTCCGCCTGGCAGCACCGGCCGGTCACAAACCGTCTGACGATGACCTGGCCCGGATTGCCGCCGCCGGCGGAGACCCGATCATCAGCCACAGCCCGGCAGAAGCAGTCGACGGGGCAGATGCTGTATACACGGACGCCTGGGTCTCGATGGGCGAAGAAGGAGATAGCGACGCCAAGAAGGCGGCGTTCTCGCAGTTCACCGTCACCGAAGAGGTGATGGAGGCGGCCGGACCGGGCGCAATCTTCATGCACTGCCTGCCTGCTCACCGTGGCGAGGAAGTTGCCGCCGACGTGGCAGACGGGCCAAGCAGCCGCATCTGGCCACAGGCTGAGAACCGGATGCATTCTGCCCGCGGCCTGCTTTCGTGGCTGAGCGAGCAGTGACCATCACCGGTCTCTCCAAGCCCCAGCGCCAATACCGGATCGCTGCCTTCCTGAGCCGGGAATTGGTTTCCAGCCAGTCCCGGATCGTGGAGTTGCTGGCCGCGGAGGGGATCGAGGCTACCCAGGCAACCGTCTCTCGCGATCTAGATGAAATGGGGGCGGTGAAGGGGCGGCTCCCGGGGGGCGAGGTCGCCTACGTCATTCCCGCCCAGCCGCAGGACCAGGTCGCCCCGGCCGAGCATCTGCACCGAGTGTGCCGTGAGTGGATAGCGGAGGTAGCCGCCTCGGGCAACATCGTGGTGGTGCAGACACCTCCCGGTTCCGCCCACATGGTCGGTTCTGCAATCGACCGGGCCGGGTGGCGGGAGATCATTGGAACAGTGGCGGGCGACGACACCGTCATGGTGGTGGCGGCCGAAGGCGTTTCCGGATCTGATGTCGCGCTCGCACTACAGGAGCTGGCCGGCCTCCAGCCGGCGGCGCTCTAAGGCCCGAGCTCCATACACCTATTCCTTGACCAGTTGACTCAGGGCGGTCCAGAGCCTCTCACGCTCCCCGGCCGTCTCTCTGGTTCGTTGACTCTTGTGCGTCGGACGCGCTCGACGGTCATGCCAGAACAGTCCGGTCTTTCCCGCCACCTCTTCCGAGGCCGCCAGCCAGACGATAGTGTCGGCGCCCTCAGCCGGGGTGCGGAGGAACGGCCTTGTGACCTTGTAGAACGTCGGCAATGAGTGAACGACACCGGGGGTATCCGCCCAACCCGGATGCATCGAGTTGACGGTCACCCCGCGATCCCTCAGTTGCCCGGCCCACATTTCTGTGAGGATGACCTGGCCTCGCTTGGTACGGGCATATGCCGCCGCCCCCTTGTACTCCCCCTGATAATTCTGCAGGTTGTCGATGGAGATTCGCTGACCGTACATGCCACCCGACGCCACATTGATGATCCGTGATGGGGCAGATTCCACCAGCCTGGGGGTAAGCAAATTGGTAAGGAGGAAGTGCCCGAGCAAGTTGGTGGCAAGAGTGCTCTCAATCCCTTCGGGCGTGACCGACCGCAGGTTGAAGAGAGAGCCGGCGTTGTTGACCAGCACGTGGACGGCAGGTTCCCTCTCCAGCAACCTCCCGGCCAGGCTCCGGATATCAGACATCGAGCTCAGGTCGGCCAGCTCGATGCGCACCTTGTCGTTGCCGGACCGGGCGGCAATCTCATCACGGGAACTTTCAGCCTTCCCCGGGTCACGGCCGACCAGCACGACCTCGGCTCCGAGCCGCGCCAGATCAAGAGAGGCCGCCTTCCCCAGACCGCTGGTCGCCCCGGTAACCACCACGGTCCGCCCGTCGAGACTCTCCACCACCGGCGTCCAATTCTTTTGGCGGACCTTGTAGCCGATGCTGCTGAAGCCCGGTGCAATCGCGGTATCGAGCGCCCGGTCGATGAACGAGGTCTTGTCAGTTTGGCTCATTCCGACTCAATCCACTGATCGATCTCAACCCACCGATCGTACAGCCAGGAGATCCGATCCTCCCGGCCGGTCGGAATCCCCTCACTCGGAATACGCTGAAATCGAACCCGAACCGTGCTGCCGATCAGGCCTCCTGGCACGGAGAATTCCGGACCCAAGCGAGTCGAAGCCGCGGCTTACCGGCAGAGCGGACGAGACCTGGATACCAGCCAATCGGTCATCCGAAGCAGCCTCCCATCATTGGCGCGGGGCAGGATTTTCTTCTTCGTACAACTCGAGGTTGGGGAACGCTCCGGCGATCGAAAACCAGAAAGCGGTACGACTGGGTACCGCCTTCAGAGCGGTTCCGAATCTCGCGCCCGCAACCGCCACTCCCCCTACCCACCGGGAGCCCGACGAAGCATCGACGATTGCATCGCCCTCCCGGCGAAACTCCAGCAACTCGTCACCGATCGTGGCCTCAAAGACTTCCCCTCCTACTTCGGTCGGAAACACGACGATGGGGACCTCCCCGATAACGTCGTTGATGGGATCCGTTAAGCGATCGATTGGATAGGCGCGAGTCACGCCATCGATCGTTACGCCGACAACCAGAACGGAGCCGCCGAGACGGGGGTCGCGGGACGCCTCCCCAACCGGGAAGGGAAAACGACCGCTGTCAAGGAAGTCGACGTAATCCACAAAGCTGTCGATCTCATACGGGCGGTCGAAGCCGGTTTCCCGGCTGAGAATCTGCGTCTCCGGGTGCCTGTCCACCCAATCTGCCCAGGTGGTTACCAGAGAAGGAAGCGGCTCCAGACGAGTTCCCGTCAGCGGGCCGACGATCGCGGTGCCCGCCACCTGCCACCAGTACGAGCCGGTGGCACGATCGACCATCACCAGATCTGATTCGTACAGAGCACTTGTATTTCCGAAGCTCAGAACCTGTCCATCGACCCGGCGGTCATACACCACTGCACTACGGCACAAGGGGCAGTAGCTGATGAGCACGGGAAGTCCACCGAGCTCGTCGTTGACGATCTCGTGGAAGTTGAGGATCTTGAATGGGAAGGCAAAGGCCTGGTCATCTGCGGAGTAGCCCACGACCAGATCCACCGGCAAGAGCCAACTTCCGGCTGAAGCGTCACCGTAGACCGGCTGATCGATGGGGGGAATGGCGTCGAGCAGGCGACGGCGAAGTTCCACAGTCGACTCGGACAGGGGCACAGCCTCACCGTCAAAGGTGTCGAAGTACACCTCCTCAAGTGGAACGCTGTGGCGGCTGAGATCTACGTCGGGCGGCGTTTGGATACGGGACGGTGCCCCGGGTGCCACGGTGCTAACCGGACTCGGACCGGCCGATTGGTCTTCCTTCGCCGGAGTCGTTCCCCCGGCCTCGTCCGCCGACCCGATTCCAGCACAGGAACTAGCCAGCAGACTTGCCAGTGCCAGCAGCACTGTGCCCCGAGAGATTCTCATGACACCGCAACGCCATCAGTCGGCTTGGCCTTCCGTCACGCGATTCCGGCTCTCCCCCGCTCAACCTGACAACCGACTAGGCGATCGCCGCCAGGACTAGATCGACCGCTTCAGGCCCAGTCGAGGCCCAGCCGTTGGCACCCATGCTGTCGGCGAAGGGCGCGTCGGGAACCGATGCTCCCCCGACGAAAACGGGGACGTCGGGCACCGCCTTGCGGACGGTCTTGACGACCCTCCGGATGGCGCGTTCGGCTCCGGAACGGGTAGAACTGACACAGACCGCCACCAGGTTGTCCACCCCGACCAGGATCTCGGACAGCGCATCTACCGGGACATCGGCGCCCAGATCGATCACCTCAAGACCGGCGCCTCGCAAGAAATCCGACAGCATGAGTGAGGGAATCATGTGGCGCTCCGCCGGAGGGGTAGTTACAACCACGGTGCCCTTGGTGCGACCCTTGCGCGCGAACCGCGGCCCCATCCGGCCAATGATCCGCAAAGCTACCGAGGTGGCCAGGTGCTCTTGAGCTACGGTGATCACGCCTTCATGCCACTTCTCCCCAACGATGAACAAAGCCGGACCCAAGACCTCCGTATACACCTCGGCCGGGGCAGTTCCTGAGACCAGGGCCCCCTCCACCACCCCCCAGGCGCCGGCCTCATCGCCCTCGAGTAGTCGTGCCACCAGCCGGCTGACCCAGTCGGCTGAGCGCTTCGGTCTGACCGAGCGGTCATGGCCACGTCGCAGTCCCTCGAGGTCGGCCGCATCAATCTCCCAGACCCCGTCTGCCTTACGGGCCGGAAGCCGACCCAGCCGGACGTACCGGTAGACGGTCATGTAGTGAACGCCGAGTTTGTCGGCGGCTTCCTGCAGGGTCATCGACTTCACCGGGTCGATCTTACGGCACCAAAGCCTTTTATCACTAAAAGTTGGGGCCCCTGATTCACGGCCGGCACAAACACCACCAGAGGACTCAGCCGCCAGGGAACCGGTCAGCGCCGCTCAATTATGTCGGGCACGCCCCCGGTTGCCACCACGATCGGCTGGACACCGAGTCGCTCGAGCAGACCGGCGGCAATAGATGCCCGGTTGCCCGTCCGGCAGATCACCCAGACCGGATAGCGGGCGGTGACCGAGCCGGCCAGACCCTCGAGTAGATCCGGTACATAGCGATGTGTCGATCCTTCGACGTGGCCGGCCGCCCACTCCAGCGGGTCGCGCACATCCAGCACCTGGCCCTCCCAGTCACCCTGCAGATGCCCTCGCAGCTGGGAGGCGGTGGCGGTTTCGTAGGTGGCCAGGTCCCGGCCGGAAGTGCGCCACTCGCCCACCCCTCTCATCACGCCCAGCAAGTTGGTGAACCCGATGCGGGCCAGCTCAATGGCCGCATCACCGGAGTCCTGGTCCTCGGCAAGCACAAGGAGGAGGGGGGCATTGAAGTCAAACAGCCACCCCGCCCACGGAGCGAAAGAGTCACCAACCTCAATGCCGATCGAACCGGGAACATGCCCGGCCGCGAAATCGAAACGGCTTCTGCCATCGAGCACTCCGGCTCCGGTCATCAGCTCCGCAAATGAGTCGGGCCCGAGCTCCGAGATCTCCGCCATGTCGACAGCCGTCGGATCAGTCCGGTTGATCGGCGCCATGTGCGAGTAGTAGGCGGGATAAGGCGTGAGGCCACTCAGCTGGGAGTCGACGAATAGATCCACGTCATCGAATCGATATAGAGGGTTGTCGGATGTCTCCTGGCCGATGGTCGACGCGGCCCGGCCGGCACCGGATGCAGTGCAGAATGATCCCTCGCCGTGGGTCGGGTAAACCCCGACTTCGTCGGGGAGCAGAGCCAGCCGCTGCAAAGAGCCGTACTGCAGCCGGGCCAGCTGGTCTGCGAATTCCGATCCCAGCAGATCGGACCTGCCGGCGGCTCCCACCAGCAGGCTTCCCCCGGTGAAGACGGCCACCGGCGCCTCATCAACCACTATCAGATAGGAGACATGCTCCGGAGTGTGGCCCGGAGTGTGGAGGGGGCGGATGGTCAGGCCGCCGACAACTGCCAAGTCCTCGTGGTGAAAGGCGGGCACAAATGCGAAGCCGACCCCCGAGCCGGCCGGAAGCACCAGATCGGCGCCTGTGCGCCGGGCGAGATCCCGTCCCCCGGACACGTAATCGTTGTGGACGTGGGTTTCGAGCACATGCGTCACGGCTGCATCGGCCTCGATCGCATCGAGAAACCGACCAATGTCGCGCTGCGGGTCGACCACCACCACCGAGTCTCCGTAGCGAAGCAGATAGGTCGTGTCACCCAAACTGGCGGTTCGGATGGGTTCGATGTTCATAACACTCTCCTCCGGCTGAGCCTATTCCCAGCCCCTGCAATCGAAAGTGACCCATGTTCCTGATGTTGGCGGTTCAAGGACGGTCTGCCGCAGCGACGCCGGGCCCTACAGGCCCCGCCGCCGCGTGACGGCCGGGGCCACGCTGATCGGCGAGGGTCTAGCTCCGGGCCCGGCGTGCGGGCTGATAGCGGTTGGGGGGCCTGGTGTCCGGCTCCGCTCTAATTCCGGGGCTCCGATGAACCCGGGACATGTGGGCTGCTGGGAAGTGCGACGGGTCCTCTCGGATCTGTCCGGAGCCGGTGTGACAACCGAAAGGTCGCCGCGCGTGGTATCGCACCTGCAGGTGTGCCCCGGCTGCCGATCACTGTGGACAGCGCTCACATCGACCCGGGCTCTACTTCGGAACCTCTCGCTGGGTTAGGAGCATTCGAGCGGGAATCCTCCGGGCGCCATGAAGCATCCTGGCGGCCCACCAAGGAGCAACGACTTCCTGTATCCATTTCGAGTTCTGTTTCGTCTCTGAGGAAGCACATATTGACTCCAACCAAAGGCGTGATCGAACCACATGCAACCCCTTGCGAATCCTTACCACTGGCTTATCCAGCTCTTAACCCACTATGGGTTTAGATAGTTGCAGGGCGAGAACCGGCCCGAAACCTAACCCGGTTCCCCGTTGTCGAAAGGTGAGCCATTGCAATCGCTGGTAGAAGCAGAAGCTCGGCCCGGCCATGCTCATAGAGCCCACCGGATAGTGGCTCTGGGGGTCGGGGTTCTGGTGGTTTTGTCTCTGGTCGCACCCGCGGCGCTGGCGGCCGATCCCGTCACTGTCACGATCACCAACCGGCTTGAGCCGGCAGTTATCTCGGTTGCGCCGGGTACCGCTGTTACGTGGCGCAACGCCGACGGTGAGCGCCATCGGATACGGTCGATCTCGGGCCCCGAAGAGTTCGACACCGGCAACCTCGACCCGGGTGAGGCGGCCACATTCACTTTTAACGCGGCCGGTACGTACCAGTACCTCGATGATCGCAACGACGACGATCCCGCCTATCAGGGAACGATTGTCGTGTTGGACGGAACGGGTCCGGCCCCGCCACCCGCCCCGGGGCCCGGTGGCGGCGATGCCACCGTGGACATCGTCAACAGAGCCTACCGACCGCCCAACCTGACAGTTGCTGCTGGTACCCGGGTCTCCTGGACCAACATCGATGATCGGCCTCACACGGTAACGGCCCGGGATCGATCCTTTGATTCGGGGATCTTCGACACCGGCGGGGCTTGGGCACGGACGTTCTCGACGCCGGGAACCTTTGATTACTTTTGCACCCTCCATCCGGATATGGTGGCAACAGTGGTGGTAACCGGAACCGGCGGCGAAGTACCGCCACCAGCGCCGGCACCGCCACCTCCTGCACCGCCACCTCCGGCACCACCCCCTCCTGCCCCGGCGGGGGATATCAATATCTTCGATAACGGGTATTCGCCGTCGACGCGGACGGTGCCGGTTGGGACTTCGTTGACGTGGTCGAACACTGGTGCGTTGCCGCATACGGTGACCCGGTCGGGGTCGTTTGATTCAGGGATTCTGATGCCGGGGGATACCTATCGGAGGACGTTCAATTCAGCAGGTACGTTCTCATACCTATGCACGATTCATCCGGATATGGTGGCAACAGTGGTGGTAACCGGAACCGGCGGCGAAGCGTCGCCCGATCAAGGCGTCATCGGAGATGAACCGGACACCCTCGCCCCCGCCGAGCCGTCGGCACCTGCGGGTCCTTCGACAGTGGTCATATTCGACAACGGCTACGACCCGGGAGGCGTCACCGTTCCGGTCGGAACGTCGTTGACGTGGTCGAATACCGGTGCCTTGCCGCACACCGTGACGGACAGCAACGGCGCCTTCGATTCAGGATTTCTCATGACCGGAGATACCTATCGGAGGACGTTCAATTCAGCAGGCACGTTCTCATACCTATGCACGATTCATCCGGAAATGGTGGCAACGGTCACGGTGACAGTTGCCGGGTCCGGAGGCGGAACCGGCGGGATAGGTCAAGATGGCTCAGCCGGCGAATCAGCTCTGGTACGAGGGGATCCCGCCACCGAGCAACCCGGGCGGGGATCTGCGGCCGCGGCCGCGGCCGCGGAATCGGAAGTTGCTGGGCCTACCCAGTCTGCCCGCATTATCGATCTCGATTACCTGCCCGGAACCATGACGGTGGTGGCCGGCACAACGGTGACTTGGACCAACAAGGGGGCCTTGCCTCATACCGTGACCGACCGAACCGGCGAGTTCGACTCTGGAATCATGTCTTCAGGTGGAGTGTTTGACTGGACGTTTGGGGACGTCGGGACCTTCGAGTACTTCTGCACGCTGCACCCCGATATGGTTGGAACGGTCATAGTCCAGCCTGCCCCCCAGCCGATCGTGGAGACGAGTGGGCTGACGCCGACCGGGGGCTCCGGTGGTCCATCGATGCTCGTCGCGGCAGTACTGGCGAGTTCGGTGGCGGCCTTCGGGATTGCCCTGGCCGGTGGCATGGCACTTTTCGCGAAATACGCGTCGGCGGCGGAAACCGCGAGCGTCTCGGGCGCTCGCCGTCGGAAGTAGCGGAGAGCGGGCAGTAGCTTCTCCGCATGCACGATTACCCGAGAAACAACGGATCGTGAGCTGGGCCGGCCTCATGGCTGCTACCGCCGGTGTTCTCTTCGCCCTTTCTGCATGCGCCGATTCGGGTGACGTAGCGGGCACGGCACCTACCGGGAACGGATCAAACGAGACGGCTTCTTCTGGACTGGACGGTGACGGCTCAGTTGAAGGGGTTGTGATCGCGGTGGATGGAACGCTGGCCGAGGTCTCGAGCTTCACGGTCCGGTTGCCAGACGGCACCGATGCCACGTTCGTGCCTCAACCGGGGATCCTGTTCGACGAAACGGCACCGATCGGCCATGTCCGAGATCATCTGGTGAGCGGCGCGCCGGTCCTGGTCGAATACGTCACTCTTGAGAATGGAGAACTCCTGGCTACGGCGGTCGGAGATGCTTGAGCAGAGAGGGGTGGGCGCCCTGTGATTGGGGCAGCGATATGGACAGTCCGGCTCGCCCTGGTGGCGACAGCAATGCTGCTGATTGCCGCGTGCGGTGGCACCGAGGAAGCATCCTTCCCGGATGACACCTTCGCGGTAATCGCAAACGCCGACATCGGGCCCGGTCCGGCTCGGGTGCTGGTGGGCATTGTCCAGCCAGACGGCACTCGCCTCGGATCACCTGACATCGGAATCGAACTGACGGCGGCACCATTTGATGACGTGACCGCCACGCAGACTGTGACCGGCACTTTCAACTGGATAGTGGAAGATGTCGTCGGTGTGTACCGCGCCGAGTTCGTTTTTGACCGGTCGGGAACGTGGGAGATCGTTGTGCAACCCGAGGCGGGTGAGGCGCTCGACTCCGCAGCTGTGAATGTGCTGGACCGAACCTTCAGCCCCAACGTGGGCGAACCGGCTCGGATGGCACCTACGCCGACATTGGCCGACCACACACTGGCGGAGCTGACAACCGACCCGGCGCCCGACACGCGCTTCTACGAAACCTCGCTCGAGGACGCCATAGCCTCAGGCAAGTCGACCGTGCTCGTCTTCAGTACTCCCGCCTACTGCCAGACGCTCGCCTGCGGGCCGATGCTCGAGATCGTGAAAGAAGCAGCGGATGACTACCCCGACGTCAACTTCATTCACGTCGAGGTGTACACCGGACTCACCGAACCCGACTTCCAGCCTGATGCCGCCCATTTGGCGCCGGCTGCTGGACCCGAGTTCTGGTATCTGATCACCGAACCATGGGTATTCGTTATCGACCCATCGGGCACTGTGACTGCCCGGTTTGAAGGGGTCATGGCCTCCCAGGAGTTGCGAGACGCGCTGTAGCGAACACGGACGCAGGAGAGGGGACTGAAGTCTCAGATGCACCGGGATCAGATTGCTGCCCAACTCATAGAACACCACTCGGCGCTGTACCGGTTTGCACTCAGCATCACGAGGAACCCGGACCTGGCATCCGATCTCGTCCAGGACACCTACACACGGGCGCTGGAACGAGCGGACCAGTACCGGGGCGACGCCCCGGTCCGATCCTGGCTGCGCCGCATCCTCCACAACCTCGCCATCGATCGGGCCAGGCGGAGCAATCGGGAAGTGGTGGTGGAGGACGTTGAAGCTCTGTGGAAAGACGACTCCTACACCGTGGATCCCGCCGCCGTTGCCGAGCGCGCGCACACGCGCAGCGAACTGGAAGATGGCCTGGCGAGACTCCCCTTCATCTACCGGACTGCCGTCATCCTCCACGATGTCGAGGGGTGGCCGGTGCGCCAGATCGGTGAAGTCCAGGAGATCTCACTTCCGGCCGCCAAGCAGCGTTTGCGAAGAGGGCGGATGGCGCTTGTGACCGCCCTTGCCGAAGGCTACGAGCGTCGCAAGCAGCTCGAAGGGGTGCCGTTGAACTGCTGGGACGCTCGGCAACACGTGTCCGAGTATCTGTCGGGGACGCTCGATCGCCCAACCGCCCGACTGGTCGAGGCGCATCTCGAGGTGTGTCCTACCTGTCCACCTCTCTATGCCGCATTGGTCGGAGCGCATGAGCAGCTCGGGACCTTGCGCGACGACGATTCGGTCATTCCCCCGGAACTCGGGGAGCGAATCCGAAAAGGCATAGGACCCGGCTGAGCAGCCACCGCCGGGGCCATGGAACTCAAGGTTTCAAAGTCGCTTAATTCTCCCTTGGGGCGTCCTTAACCTCACGTCTGTCATGGTGACCTCCTGTGAACACCAACCCGGAGGCCTGACATGTACACCAAGCGTCTTCTATCCATCGCCACGGCTGTCGTGGGCTTTTTCGTGATCGGAGCCGCCGCCCTCGCCGCCGGCTTGCAGCAGTCCCCTCAAACCACCTCGACTTCCACGCCGGGCACGACTACCACAACCATCGTCGAGCAGACAAGTACCACCACGACTGTGGCGACACCTCAACCCGGATCCGAAACCACCTTTGAAGCCGGTGAGGCTGGAACGGTCACAGTGGCTCGGGCCGACGGTCAGCTCTCGGTCACTGCGGTCACCACGGGCAGTGCCGAGTGGCAAGCCGAGGTCGAAGGTGCGATCGGTCGTGAGATCGAAGTGAAATTCATATCTGACCTCCGTCGCGTCGACTTCAACGCTGAATTGGAGGATGGTGAGATCCGCGTCCGAGTCCGCTCCCGGAGTCTGGAAGGTGACGCCACCACCACGGCGACGACGCTCGGCACTACGGCGGCGGCCGAATCGGGGCCCCTGGTCGTGGATGCCGGTCCGGCCGGATTCGTCGAAGTAGCCGTCACTGACGGTCAGATCGATCTCATAGAGATTCGGACTACGGACGACGGCTGGAGCTTCAAGAGCAAGGCCGAGGACGGCGACAAGATCGAAGTCGAGTTCAACGGCGCAATCCATGAGGTTGAGGTAAAGATCGAGCTGGAAGATGGTCGGCTCCGGACCGAAGTCGAGATCGAAGAAACTGGACCCGAAGACCGGTCGGGGCGGTCCCACGATGACGACGACTCTGAGGACGACGATGATTCTGATGACGACTGATGTCGGCGCTGCACGGTAGCGGTCATCGACCACGGTCTGGTCCAACGAGATCGTCTGCCGTCCCCGCCCACTCGGTGTATTGCTGTCGCCGAAGCGCAAACGAATCCAGTCGTCAGGCGTCGCGGACGAATTCCTTCAGCAGGTCGAGGCCGACGGGCCCGGCCTCCAACACGTCGGCATGGAACTCCTTGAGATCGAAGTCGCTACCGAGCTTCGCTTTGCGCTCCTCGCGCAGATCGAGAATCACCCGCTCACCGATCTTGTAGGCGGGAGCCTGTCCCGGCCAGCCAAGATAACGGGTGACCTCGGACCGGGCATAGTCGGGGAGCTGGCCGGCGTAGTCGGTCATCATCTCAACCGCCGTATCGAAGGACCAGCTCTCCCCTGGATGGAACGGCTGGCCTTCGGGGATCGCCAAGCCGAGATGCATGCCGATGTCGATCGCCACCCGGCAGGCTCGCAAGATCTCGGAGGCCAGCATGCCAAACACATACTCTGGTTTCTCGAAGTATCCCAGCTCACGCATCAGGCGTTCCGAGTACAGCGCCCAGCCTTCGCCGCTGCCGCTGTACCAAACCCAAACCCGCTGCAGTCGGCTGGTGTGCTCCTCCAGACTCATTTGCACCCCGGTCTGGAGATGATGGCCGGGGAAGCCCTCGTGATAAGCAGTGCTCACGTTGTCCCAAATAGGGATCGTCTCGTTCTCGCCGACCGAGAACCAGATGCTTCCCGGGCGGCTGAAATCCTCGCTGGGACTGATGTAGTAGGCGCCGATGAAGCTGCCGGGCGGTGCCAGCTTCGTCTCGACAATCTTGGCCAGTTCCGGAACGTCGAAATGGGAACCGTCCAGCTCGTTGAGGGCCACCGCCTGGCGCTCCTGCATGATGCGTCGGAAATCCTCCCGCGAGGCCCGGCGGGCGGGATCAGTGTTGAGCAGCTCAACGACCTCGCGCCGGCTCCCCCCCGGGAGGATCTCATGACTGAGGGCTCGCATGTCGGCCCGCAACCGCTCGATCTCCGACCAGCCCCAGTGGTAGGTCTCCTCGAGGTCAACGTCCATTCCCAGGAAATAGCTTGAGGCCGCCGAGTAACGGTCCCGACCGACCCCGTCGCCCTCGGGGGCTCCGGGAAGGTAGGAGTCACGCAGCCAGTCGCCAACCTCGCCGAAGGCGGCCGCGGCAGCATGAGTAGCGCTCTCGGCTGCGGCGAGCTCGGGACCGGATGCATCGTCGTCTGCCATCGTCTTGACGAGGGCCCGGATCGCCGAGTCCGACCCGGCATTGGTGTAGCACTGCTCGATTGCGCCTTCCACCTGACGGCGGGCTGCAAAGAGGTCGCGGCTCATACCAAGTTCGAGAGTGGATCGTATGCCAGAGATGACGTCATGCATCCCGTTCAGGCGGGCGATAACCGCCGCCCGGCCCTCCGCCGACCCGGTGTCCATGACGTCGAACACCTCCCGTACCTCGTAGAGGGGACAGGCCAGGGTGCGGACCTCGCGATAGGCATCCTCGTGGCCTGACCGGGCCTCTTCCAGGTCGGTGAACATTCGTGCCACCTGGACTGCCCGCCGCGCCCAGGGGTTGGGGTCATCGGGCAGGGCATCGATCCGGCGACGGAGATTCCTGACGTAATCGACACCCGCTTCGATCCCATCCGGGCTGTAGTCGGTCCATCGATGGTCGTGGCCCTCGATGCCGACATAGGTGGCGTCTACCGGGAAAAGCGCCGCCATCTCATCGACGGCATCGCTGCTCAGCTGCCAAATGTCCTCTGCCATGGTTTCGGATGTTAGAGAGCAGGAAGGCCGGGGCCGGTCGACCGATTCAGGTCCCGGGCGAAACTCGACAGCGCCGGGCCACCCGGTAGCCTCCCAACGTGATCGTGCCCCTTTTCCCGTCGCCTCTTGCGTTGCCCGCCCCCGGGGTGTCTCCTTCAGCGGCGAGGATGCCCTCGTGACGGCGTCGGTTGTTGCGGTTTCGTCGAGCCCGGAACACACCTTCAGCAAGCCGAACCGCCCGGACATCGAGTTGGTCGCCGGTCTCGGCGTCGCCGGGGATGCCCACTCGGGCCAGCTCGTCAAGCACCGCTATCTGGTGCGCAGGGACTCCACCCAACCGAACCTCCGGCAGGTGCACCTGATTCAGGAGGAGCTGTTCACAGCATTGGCAGAGCAAGGACACGAAGTAACACCGGGACAACTCGGGGAGAACGTGACCACCGGTGGCGTCGACCTGCTTGGACTACCAACCGGAACGGTCCTGCGACTCGGCCCCGACGCCACCGTCGAGCTGACCGGATTACGGAACCCTTGTTGGCAGATCGACGAGATGCAGGACGGGCTGATGCAGCTTCTCCGCTTCCGGGACCGCGCCGGCAACACTGTGAGAACCGCAGGAGTTATGGGCGTCGTGCTGACCGGCGGGACTGTTCGGCCGGGGGATGCCATCGAAGTCCAAACTCCCCCCGAGCCGCACCAGGCGCTCGACTACATCGTCGACTCTCACAAGCCGCTCCGCACCCCCGGAAAAGAGGCGGGCCCGGGCTAGCACCGGGCGGGATGCGGACACCGCACAGACCGCCTCAAGATCACGGTTCGGTCGCACGAAGTTCCGCCGCCCGGGCGTGACCTTCCAGGCCCTCCTGACGGGCCAGCCAGGCGGTGTCGTTGACCAGGTCGCTGGAGGAATCCAACTGCAACCAGGTTCTCACCCTCAAGAATGTCAGCACCGACAACCCGCCGGTGAATCGGGCGGTGCCCCCGGTGGGAAGAACGTGGTTGGGACCGGCCCCGTAATCCCCGAACACCTCGGCCGAGCCTTCGCCTTCGAACAACCCCCCGTAGTGTCTGAGGCGCTCGCGCAATGCCGAGGCGTCGGCCACCGACAGTTG